>MDSW01022626.1_pt1 | contig 14492 bp, 9 predicted proteins | sample 811171 | NCBI WGS metagenome assembly MDSW01 (sample SAMN05326641, study PRJNA326480) | marine metagenome | isolation source: seawater | place: Atlantic Ocean: North West | collected 2012 | reverse complement strand
TTCATTGGGCGTGTGGCGCAGCTTGGAAGCGCGCTTCCTTGGCATGGAAGAGGCCCCGAGTTCAAATCTCGGCACGTCCACCACTAATACGACGATTTTGTCGTAGTAATTACTACGGCTCCAATCTTGTATGGATCCCCATTAGAAGCAGGTCTTCTATCTTCTAATCGGCCCTTCCAACCATCTTCAATGGTACCAATTGGGATTCTAATTGATGCACCACGATCAGATACCCCATATGAGAACTCATGAATTGATTGGGTTTCATGGAGACCAGTTAATCGTTGATCATTGTAGGCACCATAAACGTCGATATGTTTCTTGATATTCTGTCCAAAGGCTTCGCAAATCTGGCTCATTAGTGCTTCACCACCTTCATCGCGCATCCTACCATCACTGAAATTTACATGCATGCCAGAGCCGTTCCAGTCAGTAGCTCCCAGTGGCTTTGGATGCCACTCTATTGCTAGGCCATACTTCTCTGCATTTCTTTCAGCCAAATATCGAGATACCCAAATCTGATCGCCTGCTTCTTTCGCACCTTTAGCGAAAATTTGGTATTCCCATTGTCCTACAGCAACTTCAGCATTTATTCCTTCAACATTCAATCCGGCCTCAAGACACATGTCTAGATGAGCCTCAATGATATCTCTACCATAGGCATTTTTCGCACCTACAGAACAATAAAACTGTCCTTGAGGGGTCTGATCTCTAGGGAAACCTAGCGGCAAATTCGTCTCCGGATCCCATAGGAAATATTCCTGTTCATACCCAAACCAGAAATCATCATCATCTTCCTCTATTGTAGCTCTACCATTGGTTTCATGTGGACTACCATCTGCATTCAAAACTTCACACATTACTAGATAGCCATTGATTCTATCAGGATCAGGGCAAATGAATACCGGCTTTAGTAGGCAATCGGAGTCCCCTCCTTCAGCTTGTAAAGTAGATGAACCATCAAAGGACCACATTGGGCAATCTTCGACTTTACCCGAAAAATCTCTTCTAATCATCGTCTTACTTCTCATGCTCTGTGTTGGTTCAAATCCATCAAGCCAGATGTACTCTAGTTTACTATGTTCGCTCATAGAATCTGCTGATTGAAAATAAGTTAATCAATGATTCGGATGTAAATTCTAAATTATACAAATAATATCTAAATAATTGTTAATTTGAACAATAAAAGACAATAATTATGCTCATTTCAACAAAATAGAAACTTGTAGTTTTTTCCAATTTATAGCAGAAGGAAGAAAGTCTGCCTAACACTGCAGAGAACGTCGCAATGATGAGTGTCCACAGCCTGAAGGATTGATGGGCGAACTGAGCGGCACCGGTGAACTACATGCAGACTATAGTTGGCCCAGATGGGCGCACTTACCAGGCCATGCCACAAACCAAGGTCACTCGTCCAAAGGGCGACCTCCCAATTGGCAGGATCTCTTCACCATGGAAGGTATATGGTAGGACCCTTGGGATTGTCATTCTTTCTTTTATTATGGTTCAATTCTTGCTTCTGGGTGTTATAGGAATCTTGGACGGAGACCCCTGGTTGGCATTTTGTGGAGTTTTATTTGGAGTTCCATTTGTAGCAGCTATCGTATTCATTAGACGGCCACAAATTATGGATGTTCGAATAGCAACGCCGGATCCTCAAGGAAGTCAATACCATGTAATTTCTGAATTTCAAACCCTATGGACTCCGATGCCTACAATATTCAATAGACATCTGATTCGAGATTCATCTGCACTCGACATCCCTAAATCGAGAAAGTTATGGGCGATTTTCTTCACACTAATTTCAATTTCAATTCTAATCTCTATTGGTCTTTGGTCAGGCGTTGGGGGAGCAATCATGATGGGATTGGCAATTACTGTAGGAATACCATTTTTCTTGTTGGGATTCTCAATCCCAGTTATGGCATGGTGGGCCATTTCTCGTGAACGTTTAGGACTATTAACACGACAAAGAGATGCTGAAACATGGCTATTCATGGGAATGTTATCAGCATTTCCTGCTATTCTGATTAACTCATTTATCTTCCCAAGTATTCTTGGATTAACAGGATTAGAGATGAATGATGAAGTGTTGATGAATTGGACAGCAATCATCAGTGCCCCAATAGGCGAAGAAATCTGCAAAGGATTGGCTGTAGTCGCATTTATGCGGGCAATGGATGGCGGAAAAAGAGGTTTTCAGATTGGGTTTACAGTAGGGCTAGGATTTGCCCTTATTGAGAACTTACAATACATTCTACTTTCTTTCGGGGGAGGATTTACTGGATTCGCACTAACTTCATTGATCCGTGGAATCGGTTCAATCCCAGGTCATGCTTTCTGGACAGGGATAACTGGGTTTGCAATCGGAGTGATGGCATCAAGAAATAACAAAATGATGGAATCAGTAGAAAGCAAAGTCGATAATCAGGTTTGGAAATTATTCGACCCTAACACTGGAGAAGAAATTAGAGGAGACAATATTGAGACCACTGAAACAATGCTTACCTCCGTAGATGATCAACCACATGATTGGTACACATTACCCCCTACTATTGTCGTACCAAAAATGAAAAATGTAGGTAGAGGAATTCGACCTCCATCTAACGTATTGGGGGCCTTGTTTGTAGCTATGGGAGGGCATGCATTTTGGAATGGAACTGCAGTTGCAGCACCATGGTTTACAATGAATGCAACTGGAAGTGAAGGGATGGCAATATTAGTGTCACTACTTTCGACAATAATTCTCGTTATTGCAGTGCTTACGTTAGGTAATTTGTTATTGAATGGAGTTAACGACGAACAATACAAATCCATATTCTAGACAAATGAAGCATCTCATAGGCGATGACTTCATGCATCAAAAGCCTCCGACTTGGTTTGAACGATATGATTGAACTCCTGACTGAACCAAACGGGATCATCACAATTGTTCTAGTTATGTCATTGGGAATTATCGCCACAGTCAAACGTTTCTTGGACACTAGTGGAATACTCGCTGCAGGAATAATCGGACTAGTTGTAGGAATTGGTGGCCATTGGACTTGGCTTGCAACTCTTCTTGTATTCCTAGTTACAGGCTCGTTTGCCACTCGTTGGTCATATGAAGAAAAGGATGCAATGGGTCTTGCAGAAGCTAGTGAAGGGGCACGAAATTGGACCAATGTACTTGCCAATGGAGGAGCGCCTGCACTAATTGCAATTCTTGCATGGTTATTTGGAGACACAGATGCTTGGTCAGCACCATTCCTCGCTGCAGTCGCAGTAGCTTCAGCAGATACATTGGCTTCTGAATTTGGTGTATTAGATCCTCGAGTAAGAATGATCGTTAGTGGCGAACATGTAGCAGCAGGAACAAATGGGGGCACTTCACCTACAGGTCAAATCGCTGCAGCATCAGGTTCACTGCTTATCTCATTCCTAGGATGTATATTGTTCACCTTTTTCGGCAATGGGTTTGATGCAGATATCATTCGGGTTTTCTGCGTTGTATCACTAATGGGATGGACTGGGTGCCAAGTTGATTCAATCCTAGGAGCTTTATTCGAAAATAGAGGGTTGATGACGAAAGGGCAAGTGAACTTAGCATCGATTGCTTTTGGAGCAGGGGCAACTTACCTATTACTGGGCCTAGTTTGAACATATGCTGCGACGGTTTGAACAACCCCTGACTATACATCACAGTATGAATCGGGGCCAGATGGAAGTCAAGTCCCGTTTCGCGGGCGCCTTAGTTTTGCTGATTATTTGTACCAGTGTTGCATTAGCAGAGCCTTCATCTAAAGAAATTCCCGAAGACGCAGGTACCTCAATTTTCTATCCGGACAATCACAATCTATTCTTGAATAATCAGACTTCATTGGACCTCATTTACCCAATCGATTCTGGTGAGCCCCCCCAAATTGATTTCAATCGATTAAGTAGTCAATTGGTTACTGTAAATTCACCACCTGTAGATCATGCAACTAGATTTGAAGGAAATATTACTGTAAGGATATTCGCAGGGTTAGACGTAGAAGGAAGTACCTGTAGATTAACGAATCCGTTGCCAGGTTCACCTGCTGACGCTCAGACTCAATTCACTGTGAGAGTTCTAGCGGGAGGGGCAGAAATTTTCCAAAATCAAACAAATAGGGAAGCATTGGAATTTGATTGGACTGCTCCGTTTGAATTTACAACATCTGCATGGAATCTAAACTTCACACTAAGCCAAGGAGACACCATTTCAATGGAAATATCTGTGGAGCACAATTGTATTGTCGCTGGGGGGTTGTATTTTGATCGATACGATACAGCAACTCGAATCGAGTTAGATGGGGTTCTATTCACACCCTCTTTACAATCAAGGGTAGACCAAAATGGAGCCGCAAGAGTTGAATTCATCCCAGGTTCAGTTTGGGGAGATGAAACAATTACCAAGACAGTGGTCGAAGTTGCTGGAACATACAACACTTGGTCAGAGGCAGTACATGGAAACTGGCAAGAAGAACAGAGATTAAGTCACTTTGAAACCCCACATAGTACTAGAATTGGAGAAGGAAATCAGACTGTTTGGGTTTGGTCAGTAAATGGGACTTTGGAACCAGGCATACATATGATTGATGTCTGTATGTCTTTGTCAGATTTAGATCCAAATGAAGATTGTCACCTAATTGTAGTAAATCGATTCATGGTTGAAGAGCCATCTGCTTCCTTAGGACGTGTAGGATATCTGATTGCACTTGTTCCATTAACTACACTAGTTTGGCTAGGTTCATCTCTGAGGATTGGTACATTACCTCTTCCAGCTTATTTGATTCTCCTATTAATGGGGTTAGCAGTAATGATTCCAGCTGCTTCAATGCCCTCGATCGATATTGGCGAAGTAAGGGACGAGGCTCCGGCTCCTTCATTCAATTTACTCAGCCATTCAGGGGAATCTTACAGCATTAACGACTTACTAAAAGGAAATGACGCACTCGTTCTCGGAGTCTTTGAAACTGATTCCCCAAATGCTGAGCAACAAAGAAAGGATTTCCTCAACGCTATGGAACGGACCGATTCAATTGCATTTGCACAATTAGCAACTGGAGAAGAGGTGAGGGCCATCGATATTGATGCTCATGCTGCATCGGTAAACGGAACTTGGCCAATTTTACTTGATGAAAATGGTGCAGCAATCGCCTCTCAGTTACCTTCGGGTGCAACTGATGCGGTACTAATTATTGACAAAGCCGGATTCGTTTCAGGGTGGAATTCAGGTTCTATAGGAAGTGATGCCATTGTCGAGTCGGTAGATTCTGCAACCATTGGTTCAGGAAGAAGTGCTATTGATTTGTTATTTGGAGTACTAATTGGTGCAGGAGCAATTCTTCCACTATTGTTCCTGTCTCTACCTAGAAATAGGGTAGAACCTCCAGAAACTGTAATGATTCCAGGTGCCGGGATACTAGGCACAATAGGAGCAAACGCAATGGGTTTCGGACTAATAGCTGTGCCAATGTCTGTTCTTGCAATTACTCTTAGAGGAGGTTTCTGGCCTTTCGTGGAAATAGTTCTTGCATTTTGGATGATTTCTAGTGCAATACAAATGCTACGTAATGGCAATGTCTTCGAAGTAAATTTGGCATCCAAATTTATTCATCAGAAATTACCAGAGAATTACCAAAAATGGAGAGACGGAGAAACATTCGCAGAAGATGCAACAATCGGATTTTGGTTCGGATGGATCTCCTGGATTGTATTTCCATTACTAATCCCTCAAACAGTTGCAGCCCCTGCATGGACCGGAATAATAGGAGCATTGATTGGAATAGGTTCACTCCTACTTCATCTGGTAATTGCGGGATTAATCGGACTAGTATTGCGTGGAATCGCGGGCATTGCGGGAGGGATTTCAATCAGCCTTGGACGATTTAGTGCAGGTGCACGGCCTAGACTATGGGGAGCTACAGCGCTGTTGCTTGGGATTTGGATTCTAATCTATACCATTCTAGGACCAATTGTGGCAAGATTTGGATGAAAATGAGGGATTTACTATGCGACCTTGGGTTTCGTGGACTGCACTATTTCTCGCTTACCTCTTCATAATCGCATTCGCACCCACCCCATCCATCACTATGGAAATAACATCTGATAACAGGCATGTTCCAGACATCCCTATCCCTCAAACGCCACCTTGCCCAGAAGGAAGCGACTGTGCTCAATCACATCCTTGTGACCCATCTGAACCATATTCTGCTCCAATAATAGAAGAAGAATGGAATGCTACAGGGGCATTCAGAATATTTTCCTCACCAAATCTGATTGATCTGAATGGAGATGGGACTTTGGATATTGTAAATGGAATGGGAATTGAAGAAGAACAGGTGGGAGGAGTCATTGCCCTAGATGGAAATGATGGGGCACATCTATGGCAATCAAATGCAAATGCAGAACTTTTTGCTACTGCTCAATTCAATGATCTAAACCAAGATGGGACTGAAGATGTGATTCTTGGAGGAAGGGGGCATCAACTATTGGCAATAAATGGACTAACTGGAGACACAATTTGGACATTTGATGAAGCTAACGAGGGGAATGGATTCACTGCAAATAATTGGTTCCAATTCTATACTGGCCAATTTATTGAAGACAGAGATGGAGATGGAGTTCATGATTGGTTGACTGCAAACGGAGGTGATCCCTCTAAGGGTCCTGGAGAAGAACGTCAAGGAGGATTCATGATGATTATTTCAGGAGCCACAGGAAAAATTATCGCACATGCGGATACTCCAGATGGGAGAGAGACGTATATGTCTCCAATTGTCTACAAACCTCATGCAGAAATGGACACAGAAATCCTATTTGGAACAGGAGGAGAAACTTTCGATGGAGGGCTTTGGTCCACATCCATTGAAGATATAGAGTCAGGAGATATTTCCAATTCTGTTATGCTAATTGAACCAATTGAAGGTATAGAAAAGGGTGTAATGGCTCCACCTACAATAGCAGATGTGACAAATGATGGAATATTGGACATTATTGCCCCTACTTTCGATGGACGGGTAGTGGCAATTGATGGTAGAAATTATTCAGATATCTGGACAATAAATGTGAAAGAACATGCTCATGAAGGAGATTCGACAGACGTTGAATCATATGCCTCTCCAGCAATTGGCTACTTCACTAGTGATTCAATTCCAGATGTTTTCGTTCACTTCGTCATTGGTGCATTCCCAGATTACTCTGCATCTACAAGCCTAATGATTGATGGATCAAATGGAGAGATTTTATGGAAAAACGACTCAACGCATAACGGTTTCACAAGTCCGTTAGCAGCAGACATGAATGACGATGGGAGAGATGAAATTCTAATGATCAGAGGAGGAGGTCAAATGTTTGAAAATGATGGGAGCATGTCTTTCTACCATGATATCGAAATCTTGGATTCTTGTACATTGGAACATGTACATATTCTTCGAAGAGAAGGCATGAGTATTGGAACTCCAACCATTACAGATTTGGATGGAGATGGAATATTGGATTTGATCACTACAGATACAACCGGATACTCTAGTGCGGGATGTACAATTCTACGATGGAATCTAGGTATTGCGCCACCTAATGAAATTTCATGGGGAGCCTACCTAGGTACAGATAATGATGGATATTTCTAAAGTTGAGAAACGAGATCACGTAGAACTGCTGAAGGATCATTCGCTTTGGTGACGCCACTAGCTAGAAGGACACCTTCTGTGCCGAGTTCAATAGCCTTGGCCACATCTGCACCGTTCTTCACACCTGCACCACAGAGAACACGGACATTCGGATTCGCTGCCTTAACTGCCTCAGCAGTACCCGATACAATGCCTGGGTCAGCGGTTGTCACACTAATGTCTCCACCAATCAATTCAGGTGGTTCCACTGCGATGAATGTCGGAGAAATTGCTGCTAGTGCCTTCGCTTCTTCAATATCTGCTGCGCATGCACATACAGGGAAGTCATCAGGGAGTTGAGCGAGTAATTTCTCTACATGGCCCAAATCGACCTTGTGCTCGGCGTGATTAATGATGGAACCTGTCGCACCATATTCCATTGCAGTCTCAGGGTGTAGCCATCCGGTGTTTGACCCCCAACCAATTGGATCGAGGTGCTGGGTCCAGACTTCGAGATTGGGAGCAGCAGCCTTGACTGCACTCAAATCGAATGCAGAGACTACCGCCACCATCGTCGCATCTGTCGTTTCATCGACTTCTGCCATAGCCTTAGCTAATGAGACAGCAGCCTCGCCTTGGGCGGACGCGTATGTCTTGAAATTGACCACTATCAGGGGTGCCATGGCCACTCTACCTCGTAACTCTGTTTTGAGGACACCGGCGTTTGCGATTAATCCATTTGTCCTCGATTGAAAGCAGTGGTATGGCGGGAGGGCCGAATTGGACTGAGCAAGTTCTGAAAGAGTATGCTCGTAATAATTCGCCAGATTTGGATTGGCTCAAAAAACCAGGTCGCCATCAATTTAGATGGAGAACGCTCAAAGGACGATGGATAACTTCACAAAGACGAATAAAGGACCATAATTCTCTACTAAAGGCACTAAGAAATGATGCACCACTAGACATTTATGTTTCCACCACTGAATGGTTAGAACCAATTGATTTACCAAGATTAAGCGATAATGAAAAACCACATCCAATTCTTCTAGATCATCTAATCGTTTTCGACATAGATATGGAACCATTCTCTAAACGAAAATTAGAGATGGCAAGAAGAGCAGCTATACAACTCATAAATTGGATTGAGGAAAACGAAGCGGGAATTAACTTCAGCCATGCAACTTTTTCGGGAAGTAAAGGCTTCCATATTTTCTATAGAGACGAAGACAGAGATAAATTTTCTATAGGAGATCCAAAAGAAAGAGAAGCAATTGTGAAGAAGGAAAGAAAAAATCTACTTGAGAGAGTAATTCAAGCCGGCCACCCAGTAGACCCATTGGTTACAGCAGATACTAGACGGATAATTCGAGTCCCTGGAACTATTCACGGAGGGACAGGTTGGATTTGTACAACAATCGATATCAACATACTCAGAAAACCACTCAAGAATTGGATTAATTCTATTCCAAGACATGAATTATCTAATCGAATCCCTCGCTGGGGTTTCTCTCTTGGACAGAGGAAAAAATCCAATCGAAAAAAGAAGAAAACTACACTTCTCGGGCAAAAAAATGTATCATCGACGCATCTAGAAGTTAGTACACAAGTTCCAGGAACTAAAGATCGGAATTCAATAATGATTAGAATCAAAGGCGACTCTGAAAAAATCACTGAAAGAATTGAGAAATTTGTTGAGATGATGAACCATGCAAATATCGGACCATGTGCCATATGGACAGATGAGGAAGGGGCATTGTTGCTAATTCCTCGAGCATTTCCCTCAAACGCTATTCGAAAGATTTCGAAAGAAATTGGAATGAATGGACTTGGATATTCAATAAAGAAAAAGGGACACGCATGGATTAGAATTACTCCTTCAAATTCAGAATTATTGGGTGGAGGACTTATTCCAAGAGGTGTTTTTGCCCATGATTCTGGTAAACGGTGTAAACACCCTTGGTCAACAGCTCATCTATTGTTTTCAGAACAAATGGGAATTTCATTTTCCGTAGATCATGAAGTTGCTGGTACTCCTCAAATTAGTTCAAGAATTGTTCGAATTCGGTGAAATGTTCATAGACATAAGGAACAAGAAAATTTCGGCCTCAACGGAGCCTTAGGGCAATGACGAGCGACCTGCTGCGCAGGTCGGCCACCAAGAAACCAAATGCATCGGCGCGAGAGGTCCGCGCCGGTGCAATCTAAAGAGTGAAAAAAAATGTCTGGAGACGAACCGCCACTTTTTGTTTCCTGGTTGGTTGCTCTTATTGCAACCCCAGTTGGGCTTGTTTTTGCAATAATCATTTTTGGACATACTGCGGATCAATTATCCACAACAAATTGGGATACAACAATAGGCACCATTGAAGAATATGATTTATCTTGTAATTACGATAGCGAAGGAGGCTGTGTATGGGAAGAATATATCGAATATTCGTACACTGTAGATAATCGATATTACACAAATAATCAGGTCAGTCTTGGATGGACTGAAATGCTAGTTGAATACAATACAGAGGCTCTCGGTATTGATGACATGGAACATTACGAAGGTAATGAAGTAGTTGTTTTCTATCACCCGGTTTGGCCTGAAGAATCGGTTCTACTCGCCGGATGGGATGGAATGGATCTATTCGATATATTCATCTTTGTAATTGCCATTATTATTCCATTAATTTCTCTCATTCGAGCTACAAGAGGAGGGAAACTCTCAGAAGCCATAAATGAATTACAGGAATTATTAGGCATGATTACGCAAAACGATGGTATGATGCCGCAAAACCATCAACATCGATGGAATGGAGAACAGTGGACACCAATTCAAGGACAAAATGTACAAGTCTCTTCAAATGCAGGTAAAGGAGGGATTTCTCCCTCTAGAACCAGAGGTTACAATTCAGTAATTGCGAAACTGTCCCTTGGTGGTGGACAAATGACTGAAGAAATGGTGAAATCGAAATTACAAACCGAATTAGATCTAAGCCAAAAAGATGCTCAAAAATTTGTTGAGTCCCCATATGTAAGATCAGTTATATTCCCAAACAATTTGTCTTTGGAAGAGACAAACGCATCAAATTTTGATAGTGATTTAGGCGAACAAAGCCTAACAAATGCTTTCGAAAATCAATTAATTTCGAACTTTCAAGCAGCAATGCAAGATGCTATGGAAGAACAGGGGGAATCAAACAGCCCCACAACTACGCTGGATTCGAATGTAGAAACCTGCTCACATGAAGGATGCAATAATGTAATGACGTTCTACTCATTCCAATGCTTTAGCTGTAGAAAGAAATTCTGTGATGAACATAAAGGTGCATCAATTCATTGTGCAGATTGTGCGTAATTAATTCTCTAGATGAACACATTCTTTTCGTGTTTCGACCAACTAGGCGCCATTCCAGTAATTTTGGCTTCCTCAATAAATTCCTTTCCTGCTTTACTGTGACCATACATCAATTCTCCAGGACTTACATGCATGTTCCAATAGATCTCAAAAATCTCTGCCCGAATTCTTGGTCTACAGAATATCTTGGGAACAGCATGCAACATTACAGGCTGTATCCTTTCATTAATTCCTTCTTTAGGATCAAAACCAAGCCATGAGAAATATCGAGACAGAAAAGTTTGGATTAATATTGGATCTAAGAATTTAGCAGAGCGAGGAATAACATATCGCGGCTTGTTATCTAGTGGTCCCAAAACCTCACTTAAGGCATTACAAAACATCTCAGATTGTTCTTCAGAACAGCCTTCTAAGTGCACTCTCATCCATCCCCCACCTCGATCTCCACCATTCATTTTCGTATCAGATGGAAGTAATTCTACCTGAATCATTGTCTTAAGAATAACAGTCCCAATAGCCTCAATTAACGAACCGTCAGTCCATTTTGTTTTGCCCGTTAATGGCCATTCATCATCTCCTAGTTCTGATGTTTTCAATTCTAAAGCAGAGCGGGGGACGGCATCAAATGGTTCACCTATCTTCCAAAGTTCTCTTGCCTTCGGACGCGTCCGAGAACGATCCAACATTTCTCTATTGAAAACCGCCATTCCTTCACTGATTGCTTCTTCACAAACCTCAGTGAAGGCAGGATGAACATGCCCTACGCCTTTCTCTATTGCACCATCGTCACAAACACCATACAGATGCTTGTGTTTAGTCTTGAAACGATCATAATCATCAAATCCTTTAGCAAATTCTTCAGCGATGCAAATGATGTCCCAATTATTTGCTACCTTCTCTGGCCAATCACTGTCAAGTCGGAATGAACGTCCTCTCAACTGATTAATACTCATATCAGTTGAAACTGAGGTTAAATCGACAAGCACATTGATTTTGGAAGCATCCCAACCTTCGCCTAGAAGGCCTCTAGTTCCCACAATACAGTTTGTAACCCCTCTTTGGAATAGTTCAGTAATCATCTCAATGTAATTTCGAGGAACCCAATCTTTACCCGAGCCTTGAATTTCAAAATAAGGGCCTTCAGTTACATTCACAAGTTCAATCTTCAAACCTTTTTCAGATATCCATGAATTTGCCTCATCCATGAATTTCTCAACTAGATCATCATCAACCAAAACTGTACTACCAGTCATCATAATTGGGTTGAGATAATCTGTTCCTTCATCTTGAACAATAGTGCGGAATGCAGCTACTGCCCCACCTGCTTCTGCATCTAAAACTCCCTCGACAACCGCCATAGAAGATGTCTTTTCAAAATCAGTGACGACTACTGCTCTAATGTTGGGACCCAATGCTTGCATTTCACTACGCAAGATTTCGATCAAAGCATCCAATTTAGCCTCAGAATAAGCCATTATTCTACCAACTGGTGAAGCAGAAGGCCTAACTCCTGTCTCAGTAATTTGCCTACCTAAAAGTCTGAAGCGCGCTATTGCTTCTTCTGCTAGTTCATGGTCCTTCGGACTTTTTGAAAGACGGAGTCCTTTTCGCACATATCTATCTACCATGTATGTGTACATTTCCAAATCAGGAATTACTTCTGCTTTAATCGAGTCAGTAGTTGATGGAACACCTACAGGTAAAGAAAAACCTGAATCTTCTAAATGACGCCTTGTTGTATTTAGGAACTTATTGCCTGAAGATTCATCTGGGACTGTAGGCCAACCCTTGAAATCAACTCCTGCTACTTTCTCTGGATCCCCTAATGCCCCCAATAACCACTTATTCATTGGAGCAATGCGATCTTCATCTTCAGGATCTCTTTCCGCTTGAAGTAAATCTAACAATTCTTTGAATTCATAATCCACCTGAGCGATATATTTCATCTCCTTAGCATTTGGTCGAACAAATTGAACTAAATCCTGGTATGGAGCAAGATTCGAATCACGCACTAAGGCAGGGATTGGAACATGGTAATCGACATCACCCAATAATGAATGATATGTATCAAACGATTTTTGACTCTTGGTCTCACTGGGGGGAGTCGCAGTCAATCCAAGAATTACAGGATCACCAAAAAGATCCTTTACTGTGTTCAATATATTGCCCCAGTGATGCAATAAGTGATGACATTCGTCAAGAATTATTAGACCGACTCCAATTTCTTGTAACCTTTTGATATGACCCTTAGACGAAGAGTGAAGTTCCCATAGTGGGTCGTTATGAGACTCTATTCCCTCTCTGGCCTTTTTTCTATAGACCGACATCCTGTTAGCAAAATAATCAGGATTACGTTCTGCTAAATTATTCTGCCAATTCTCTGCTGAATTAAAGTCACTAGCCTCATTCTCTTCAATCAACTTCTCTGCCCATAATTCCCGAGCTGCTACATCTATCTCCTGATTTCCACGCATTGGCAAGGTCAATGATTGATAGGTCAATGAAGTGAGTAAACCAGGATTGTGTGGCGAAGTACTGATTAAATCGTCCTTTCCATCGAGATCGAAAAGAGAAGTTCTAGCCGCCCATTGGGCTTGAATTGCAGAATTCGGAGACAATACCAAAGTTGGTTTTCGGATAAGATCTGACCAAACATACAGTCCAAGAACGGTTTTTCCAGAACCTGGAGGAGCAACAATGTGCAATCTCTTTTTCCCATTTCTGAGTTCTTCCCGAATAATGGAGGAGGCCGCTACTTGAGAGGGGCGTAGTGTTCCGGCGAAGCGAATATTGCCGAAGGGGTGGTCTCCCATGGCATCAACAAATCAAACAACCATAAGTGGCTGTCGACGGATTATTGTGGAAAAGTCCCGCCATTTTGGATATGATCGCTAGGTATGATTTCACCATGACCTACTACGACATTTTCTAGATTACAATATTCACCAATCTGAGCATTATGTCCAATTAAGCAACCAATGATAGACGAACCTTCTCCAACAGACACTGAATCAAGTAAGGCGCTACTTCGAATATTACATTCATCACCAATATCGCAATTTGAACCAATTGCTGAATCCATAAACAGACTTAATGCAATATCTCCGGTAAAATCTTCTCCATACCAAGTGCCGCATAATACACCTGCATCAATAGATTGACGCCCACTAATCCAAGCTTGGTTTGCAATAGATGTTTGAACCGCTTCGATGTATGATTCAGGTGTACCTGCATCTACAAAATGTCCCTCAAATGGGAATCCGGATAATTCACCCTCTTCGGCAAGTTCTGGAAACACAACTCGCTCCATACTGAATGCACCTTCAGGCATACGATTGAACACCTCTGGTTCAAGCAGGTATGTCCCTGCATTGATTAGATTGGAATAGGCTTCCTCGCGCGGGGGTTTTTCTTGAAATCGATGAATGAGATTACTTTCAGAATCAAAATCAGCCACTCCGAATCGACTGGGGTCTTCTACTTCCCACAAAGAGATAGAGGCAAGAGTTCCCGCTTCTTTGTGTGCTTTAAGC
>MDSW01223402.1_pt1 | contig 14494 bp, 13 predicted proteins | sample 811171 | NCBI WGS metagenome assembly MDSW01 (sample SAMN05326641, study PRJNA326480) | marine metagenome | isolation source: seawater | place: Atlantic Ocean: North West | collected 2012 | reverse complement strand
TTTGCATAAACAGTGAATTTTCATATTGATCAACATTATCATCAGATAAAATTACATCCCAAATATTTGAGAGGATTTCTATTTTCATTCGTTTTGTACAATTGCTGTTAATAATATTGATAAAAGGATTAAAAGATTCTTTGTGGCTTGTCCAATCTTTAAGCTCTTCAAATGCTTCTGTAAAATTACCATTAGGATATAAATCTAAATAAAAGTTTTTAATTTCATCTATTTCATTTTCATCTATTTTTCCATCCATTCTGGCAATCTCAATCATTAAGCATAAAACAGCAGATACATGTGGCGGCATATCTTCAGCACTTCCAGAGATATCAGAAAATAGTTTTTTTTTGAAAAGAGACAACATATTTTGTAATTAGTTATTAAAAAATAACTATACCAAGCTTTTAATAAATTTAGCTAGGGCTTTGATGTTGATAGTGCTGATACATATATTTTCAAGAGAGAGCTAATTTAGAGGCAACAGGTCTCCTTTCAGTATGGTGCCAAGAATTTTAATATTCTTTATCTCATTGCTTTTAATTGTTAAAGGGTTTCTATCAAGAATAGTAAAATTTGCAAATTTGCCAACCTCTATTGATCCATACATTTTTTCTAACCTCATAACATATGCTGCATTGATTGTTACAGCCTTCAAAGCTTCAATAGAACTGATTCTTTGAGTGGGGCCAGCAATTTTGCCTGCAAAATTATCTCTGTTTACAGCTGCATGCATTAGCATCAATGGAGAAGCAGGTGCCATTGGCATATCAGAATGAAGAGCTATTTTTATGCCCGCTTTTAATGCATCACCCAATCTGACCATTTCCTGAGAACGCTCATAGCCAACTCCTTTTCTACTATATAAATCTGAGAGAGCTGTTACATAATATGGATTTGCGCTAACTATCACGCCGAGTTCTTTCATTTTTTTTAATTGGTCTTTTGCTGAATATCCAAAATGAACAACAGTGGTTCGATGATCAGCTCTGGGATTATTTGCTAGATTTTTTTCTAAGGTTACAAGCAATCTATCTAACCCTGCATCTCCATTCTGGTGGATATGTATTTGATACCCATCATCCCAGAAAATCTTAAAAAGATTTTCAAAAGTGTCTAGGTTCATCAGCCAAGAACCCTGATGATTGTTTAGGTAACCATCTCGCATAACCATGTTTTGAGAGTACATAGCGCCATCAGCAAATAACTTAATGTGTTGAGAAAGATAGTTTAACTTTCCTGCGCCCCAGCTTGTTTGCGCTTTGGCAGCATCCAAAATTTCATTTAATTCAAACTGCTCAGTCAAATTTAATGCGCTTGGAAAAAAATATGATTCAAAGGGAGAATCTATACCTCCAAAAATAAGATTTTTTGCCGTTTGTAGATTCTGGTTATACATGGAACCTGGATTTCCAATTACAGTAATACCATTGCTATGCAAGTACTCTCTAGTCTTCTGCAGGCCTTGCATTAATTTTGTTGGGTCAGCAAATACTTGCATCAATTTAGGCAATACGATAATTGCTCCTCGCTCAGAAAAATGTCCATCATCAAAGTTTGCTAGATGTTCGTCTGCTTCTAGAGTGCTAAATGCATTTTTATTTATTCCTAGTAACTCCATTGCTGGTGTATTTAAAATAAATTCATGGAAGGATCTATGAATAACAATGATTGGTCGAGTTGAAGAAATTTGGTCTAAATCATGTCTTGTTAATCTTCCATGAAAATAGTGATGAAATCCCCAAGTAATTAATGGTTGATTTTCTGGATAATTATTTTCAATTTGAGATAGGTTTAATAAATAATTTAGTCTATCTCTAACACCCATGGATGTTTTTGACGGCAAGTACCAATCTTCTATGGCTAAAATTTCAGAATTCATCGTCACAGCAGCTAAGAACGGATGAATATGATGCTCAATAAAACCTGGGACTAGGGTTGCGTTTTTATAATCAGAGATCAATGTTGCGCCAGGATAAATAGAAATGAGCTTTTCCTTTGAACCAATATTTATAATTGTTGATCCTTGTGTAGCTACAGCCTCGACAGAATCTTCATTCAAATTAAGAGTAATAATATCCTTAGCAATGAATATCTTAATTTCACTGCTTTTATTTTCGCCGGCAACTATTGAAGCAAGAAAAAAAACTGTCAGAAAGAAAAATTTTGAAACAAGTTTGAGAAAAAATAACATCAAGAAAGAATTAATCCCAAATACGCATTAGTCCTTCTTGAGCCGTTGATGCAACTAATTTTCCTGATTTTGTATAAATAGATCCCCGAGAAAATCCTCTTGCATTCTGGGATATAGGACTATGCATATGATGCAAAATCCAATTATTGAAATTAACTTTGCCGTGAAACCACATAACGTGATCTAAGCTTGCACTCTGAAATTTCTTAGACATGAAATTGACTTCATGGGGGTTTACCGCCGCTCCAAGCAGTCCCATATCAGATACATATAGCAGTAATGCTTGATGAATCCTTTCATCGGCTGGAAGTTTTCCTGTAGGTTTCATCCACGTACTTCTGTAGGGAGGAAGTTTTACTGCGTTTAATAAATCAACAGGCTCAACTTGCCTGGTCTCAATCTCCCTCTCTCTAAGCCACATTGGCAAATAATCTTTAGGTATTTTTGATTTAAGGTCTTTCCTTAGTTCTAGATCGCTTTTTAGTTTTTCTGGTCCTTGGATTTTTGGCATTTTAATTTGATGATTCAAACCCTTTTCTCTTTTTTGAAATGAGATAGAGCAACTAAAAATTGCTTCTCCATTCTGTATCGCGTTTACTCTTCTTGTCGTAAAACTTTTACCATCTCTAATACGATCTACCTCAAATATAATATTTTGTTTGAAGTCTCCGGGCCTAAGAAAATAGGAATGAAAAGAATGCACCATTCTTCCCTTTTCTACAGTTTGATAACCTGCGATTAAGCATTGAGCCATGATTTGGCCGCCAAAAATTCTTTGAAAGCCAACACTTTGACCGGTCCAAGAATATAAGTCTCTGTCTATTCTTGTGAGGTTAAATAAATCTAGAGTATTTTTTAGGGCTTTGCTCATGAATGCTGGGAATATATTTAATTAATTTATCTTACATTGATTCAATAAAAACTAGAACTTTATGCTCTCAAAAGTTAGCATAGTCATCCAATAAATAAAAAGTATTTGTAATGATAGATTCTGAAAGAATAAACCTACCTGAAAGGCCTGATCAAAAATTTAATGTAAAAAAAATATTTGGGATTGATTCTGATCTTGAGGTCAAAGGATTTAAGGAAAAAACACAATGGGTTCCAGAAATTGATGAAACTTACATCTTTGATAAAGATACTACTTTAGCAATTTTAGCTGGTTTTGAGCATGACCGAAGGGTAATGATCCAGGGATACCATGGAACTGGTAAATCCACCCACATTGAGCAGGTTGCTGCTAGACTTAATTGGCCATGCGTAAGAATAAATCTTGATAGTCACATAAGTAGAATTGATTTACTTGGCAAAGATGCAATTGTATTAAAAGATGAAAAGCAAATCACAGAATTTAAAGAAGGTATTCTGCCTTGGTCAATTCAAAATCCTGTTGCGATAGTTTTTGACGAATATGATGCGGGAAGACCAGACGTAATGTTTGTGATTCAAAGGATACTTGAAGTAGATGGGAAACTAACTCTGCTTGATCAAAATCAGGTGATAACTCCGCATAATAGTTTCAGACTATTTGCTACTACTAATACTGTTGGCATGGGTGATGTAACCGGTCTTTATCATGGAACACAGCAAATTAATCAAGGCCAAATGGACCGTTGGCATATTCTTTCAACATTAAATTATTTAGAGCGATCTCATGAGCTCAATGTAGTGCATGGAAAAGTTCCTCAACTCAAATCTGCTAAAGATAAAGCCATCATCAAGAGTATGATACAGCTCGCAGATTTAACCAGACAAGGCTTTATCAATGAGGATATATCTACATTAATGTCGCCAAGAACAGTAATAACTTGGGCACAAAACTATATTATTTTTAATGATATTAAGCACTCATTTAGATTAACATTTCTTAATAAGTGCGATGAAGCTGAGAGACCAATTGTGGCTGAGTATTTTCAAAGATGTTTTGGAGACGATCTTTTAGAAAGTCATAATCCTGAATCGTAGTAAATGAGTTGGGTTAAGAATCGAGAAGAATTTAAGCAAGCTGCTCTCTCAACTGCTAAGGCGGTATCTAAAAACTCAGACCTAGAAAGTACATCGCAGGCTTCTAGCCGCCCCCCCTCTTCATTACAAATTTCTTTGCAATACCCTCCAAGATCATCGTCTCAAGTTGATGCATGGAGAGGAGAAGCAGATTTTCAAGCATTTTGGCAGGCCTTCCACAAAGAGCATGCTTCTTTGAAAATGCCAAAGATTGCAAGAGATTTTTTTACTGAACTAGAGCTTTGTAGAGTTGAAATGATTGGAGGAGAAAAATTTCCTGGCGCCAAAATTAACTTAAATGCTTATCTCAATACTCAAGCAAAAAAAGGAATTGATAATAAAGTTCCTCCATTCAATCCATTGGCTGCAAACCTGTGGTTGAAAGAGCTTAATGGAGAAAGCTTAGCTGAGGATAGCAAGAATACCGTAAATGCTTTTCTGTCCTCTATCCCCATAAACATTAATAAGGTTGGTAAGGAATTAATTGAGGCTCAGAACTCTCAAGAAGATTTTCAATCCATTGCTCTGGATCTTATGAAGGATTTAGATCTTATGCATGAACCAGCAACTCAAGGTGATCAAGAGTCCTTTGAGGATCAACCATCTCAAGAGAATGCTCAAGACTCTGAATCACAACAGCCTCAAACTGAAGAGGATGTTGAAGAGCAAACAATTGAATCACAGGCAGAGGGCACTGCTGACGAAGAAAGTGAAATGCTAGAAGAAGTTCAAGCTTCAATTGATTCTATGTCAATTGATGAAGAAATTGATTTAACAAGAAATTATAATGAAGACTTAGATCAAACTAATTATGAAGATTATAAAATATTTACTTCTCAGTTCGATGAGGTTGTCAATGCAATTGAATTAGCAACTCCTGAAGAATCTCAAAGACTAAGATTGCAACTTGATCAACTGATTGCCCCGCATCAAACAACAATTGGCAAATTAGCCAATAGGTTACAGAGATTGCTGCAGGCCCAACAAAACAGAAGTTGGAATTATAATCTTGAAGAAGGTTTATTAGATACAGCTCAACTTCATAGAGTTATTACTCGACCAGGAGATCCATTAAGCTTTAAGCAAGAAAGCGAGAGTAAGTTCAAGGATACTGTTGTTTCGTTATTAATAGATAGCTCAGGTTCAATGCGAGGTCGATCAATGACCTTGGCAGCAATTTGTGGAGATATAATTGGAAATACTCTGGAAAGGTGTTACGTGAAAACAGAATTGCTCGGATTTACTACAAAACACTGGAAAGGTGGCGAATCACGGAAAGCCTGGGTTAATCAAGGCAGTCCGTCTAGTCCTGGTCGTTTAAATGATTTACGGCACATTATTTTTAAATCAGCGGAAGATAATTTTAGAAAGGCCAGGAAAAGTTTTGGCATAATGTTACGAGAAGGATTATTAAAAGAAAATGTTGATGGCGAAGCCTTAGCTTGGGCGCATCAAAGATTAAGTAAACGTAATGAAGAAAGAAAGATATTAATAGTTATCTCAGACGGAGCGCCTGTAGATGACAGTACTCTATCTACAAATCATAGTAATTTTCTAGACAACCACTTACGTCAAATTATTCATACAATTGAAACTCAAAGCAATGTAGAACTGCTTGCAATTGGGATTGGGCACGATGTGACAAAATATTATGATAAATCAATAACTATCAACAGAGCGGAAGAATTAGCAGAAGCATTGCTAGATAAACTGACCGAACTTTTCAATGATTAAAAAAAAGAATATAATTACTCATGTTTACACTGTAAACATTTAGGAATTTACGAGGCAGAAAATGAAAATTACCAAAACAGACGGACCGCCAAATGATATCTTAAAGTTTAAAACTTTAGAGGTTGAAAACGAGTTAAACCTCACTCCTGCTCAAGTTGAAGATGTTGTTGAAATATTCAATACACCATTAACTGGTGCATATAACTGGGACTACACTGTTGCTGACAATAGAATTAAAAAGCTTTATGAGCTTGGTAAGGAGCTTAATTGGAATGGTTCTATAGATCTAAATTGGGATTATACCCATCCAGCCAATGAAAGACTTATCCAGGCAGATGAAGACTTGCCTCATGAGACCCTTGAAGCATACGAAAATTTAAGCGATGAAGAAAAGATTGAGTTTGACCGCCATGATACTGCTGAATTATTAAGTCAGTTTCTTCATGGAGAACAAGGAGCGCTCCTTGTTGCATCTCAACTAACCTCATGTGCACCCACTTACAATGCAAAGTTATATGCAGCATCACAAACATTTGATGAAGCAAGACATGTTGAAGTATTCAATAGGTATCTTCAGGAAAAAATAGGCATGCATTATCCTATCAATAAAAATCTAAAATTATTGCTTGACAAAATTCTTACAGATGAAAGATGGGACCTAAAATTTATTGGCATGCAAATTGTCATAGAGGGCTTGGCTCTAGCTGCCTTTCAAATGTTAAAGGGACTATCTAAAGATCCTCTTTTAACTCAACTGCTACATTACGTAATTCGCGACGAAGCCAGACATGTCACCTTTGGAATTAATTATCTTGAGGACTTTATAAAAACTTTGAGCCCTGAGGAGATTGAGGATAGGGCAGAGTTTGCTTATGAAGCTTGTGTCATCTCTAGAGAGAGACTTATCAACACAACAGCGATGCAAAAATACCTTAAAATGTCTGAGGATGAAGCCAGGGAATTTGCCTTATCAACCTCAGCTAACGCAACTTTTAGAAATTTCTTGTTCTCAAGAATCATGCCGAATCTTGCAAGAATAGGACTTTTAACAGATAAAGTTAGGCCAAAATTTGAGGCATTGGGTTTACTTGAGTATGAAAATGCTCCAGACGATTTCGAATGTAATTGGGATGAGCTTGAAAAACCTCTAGAAAAATTTGGTGAAATTCCTCAAGCTATCTAATCACATTATAGTCGGGTTACTCTTTTTTAGTAGCTCGCTATACCCTGCTATACAAATTATTCAGCCATCTGAAAATGCATATGAGGATATTCAAGAGGCTCTAATATTAGCCGAACCTGGTGATGTGATAAGGCTCACCTCAGGCATATTTAATCTGCAAGATTCTTTATCGCTCGATGTTGAAGGAGTTCAAATTGAGGGAGAGGGAATGAATCAAACCATTCTTAACTTTGCTGATCAACAAAGTGGCGCCCAAGGACTCAGCGTTACCTCAGATAATGTAACCCTTCAGGATTTTTCTATACAAAATGCTAAAGGAGATGCGATTAAAGTTAAGGGTGTGACCAACATCAAGTTTTTAAGAGTAAAAACTGAATGGACGAATGGGCCAAACTCAGAAAATGGAGCCTATGGTCTATATCCAGTTGAATCAACTAATGTATTGATTGACGGTTGTATTGCAATTGGCGCATCAGATGCTGGGATCTATGTTGGACAATCAAAAAATATAATTGTTAGGAATAGTAGAGCGGAATTCAATGTTGCTGGTATTGAAATAGAAAACTCATACTATGCAGATGTTTTTAACAATGTTGCAACTAATAATACTGGCGGGATTTTGGTTTTTGATCTACCGGGATTGCCCCAACAAGGCGGGCATCACATAAGAGTATTTAATAATCGCTCCGTTGGAAATAATACTGATAACTTTGCTCCAGAAGGAAATATTGTAGGTGAGGTGCCAAGAGGAACAGGGATTATTATTCAAGCAAATTCAAACGTGGAGATCTTTAATAATGAAATTGGGGAGAATGACACGGTAAATATTGCAGTTGTTACTTACGGAAACGAAACAGAGGATGTGACTTACTACCCTCACCCGAAATCTATTCAGATCCATGGAAATAAATTCGGTCCGACTGGATATAACCCTGATACGAGCAAAGGAGAATTAGCCGAAATACTTTTTGAGCTTTCAGACGGGAATATGCCTGATATATTTTGGGATGGCTTAGTGCCAATATCTCAGATAATTTTTGGGCAACCTGAAGATGAAAAAATGATTATTACTAACAATGGAGATGCTACCTTTCTAGCAATCAAACCCATCGGATATATGGTTCCGTTTTTAGATCCCGCAACCTTAAACATTAATGAATTTAATGGAGAAATCTCACCGCTAGCAAGAGTAGAGTTTGATGAAACCTTTTAAAAAATCTTACCTACTAGTTATTTTCCTGATTTGCTTTTCATCCCAAGCCTACACCTCCAGTGCATTCAATTTAGTAGATTTTTCTAAAGCTCCAAGATTTCTTTCTGAATTTGGTTTTTTTCAAGATATGCAAAATCAAATTCCATCTAAAGGTGTCCATCCATACTCTCTTGTTAATCCTTTGTTTTCTGATCAAACAGATAAACTGCGTTTTGTATATGTTCCTGAGGGACAGAAATTGGGTTATGTAAAAGATAAAGTTTTTATTTTTCCTGTTGGATCTACTCTAATCAAAACCTTTGCCTACCTGAACAACAATGGTCCAATGGAACAGCAATTGCTTGAAACTCGCCTCTTAATTAATACTAATGCAGGCTGGAAAGCGATTAGCTATGTATGGAATGCAGAGCAAACTGATGCAAAGAGGGCTATTGCTGGGGCAACAATACCAACTTCGTTTATAGACTCTTCAGGAGAAATAGTAGATGTTCGCTATCGAGCCCCTAATCAGAATCAATGCAAAGAATGTCATCAAGTTAATAAAGTTATGACTCCTATCGGTCCAAAAGCAAGAAATATGAATAAAGTCTTAGATTATCGTTCAGGAGAGATGAATCAATTGCTTTATTGGGCAGCATTGGGATGGATTGATAGCAAACTTGATTCAAATTCGATATCGAGTTACACAGATGTCAATGCATCTTTAGATGATCGAGCAAGAGCCTACTTAGATATTAATTGTGGACATTGTCATATTCCTGGAGGTTCCGCAGATACCACAGGATTGTATTTAAATTACACTGAAGAAAATCGTGAACAACTAGGAATATATAAAAAACCAGTAGCAGCGGGTCGAGCAAGTGGTAATTTAAAATACTCCATAGTTCCTGGTCATGCAGATGATTCAATTATGCTTTTTAGAATGAACTCATTGGATCCAGGCATCATGATGCCAGAATCTGGAAGAGCCTTAGCGGACGAAGCAGGGATTGAGCTGATTAAAAATTGGATAAATAAGCTTTGATCTTTAAATTTGTCTAAAAGACCATAAATAATTCATAATAGTTTTTTTAAAGGAGAAATTAATGTCCAAACACTCTGCATTAAATACTTTTGGTAGGTCTGGAAATCCCGCCTTTGTAAGAAATTTTGAAAATACGAGAGATCTTCCTCAGGCCGAACGCATGACACTTGACGGCGCTGTAAACAAAACAGGTGTGTTGCTTGCTTTGTGTTTTGGGGGAGCCTTTGTCGGCTGGAATATTCCAGTATTAGCAATTCCTTGTCTAATAATAGGCACCATTCTGGCATTCGTGACTATATTTAGAAGTCCAGCAAAAGCAGGTTCAACTGCTCCATTTTATGCTGCCTTTGAAGGTGTGGCCTTAGGTGGAATTACAGTCCTGGCTGAAATGCAATATCCTGGAATCGGAATTCAAGCTATTGGATTAACTTTTGGAATATTGGCTTCTTTATTGTTCTGTTATAAAAGCGGCATAATTAAACCAACTGAAAATTTTAGACTGATGCTTTTCTCAGCCACCATGGGAATTGCTCTCTTATACTTGGTTAGCTTTATTATGTCTTTCTTTGGCTCAGGCATAGGCTTTATTCACTCCAATGGGTTGTTTGGAATCGGTTTTTCATTATTTGTTGTTGGGATAGCCGCACTTAACCTTGTCCTAGATTTCGATTTTATAGAAGATGGAGCTGAACGCGGTCTGCCAAAATATATGGAATGGTATGGAGCTTTTTCGCTAATGGTCACTTTAGTATGGCTGTATATAGAAATTCTACGTCTCTTGATGAAATTAAGAAGCAGATAAATGAATACTATTTTTTTTAGTCTTTTAGCTATTTTTTCATTGTTTGTTTTTATGAACCTTGGAAAAATTAAGGCCTCAAAAAAACAACTGGATAGAGATGACAGGATTAACTGGAGCCGCTCACGAAAGCCAAACATCCGTCAAAACAAAGATGGTTCAAAAATCATTGAAGGTGAAGCTGAAGAAGTAGATAGTGATACAAAAAAATAATGCATGTTGCTTTTGACTTTGGCATTTCAAATACAGACCTTGCTATATTTCAAAGAGAATCTACTCACTTTCATACCTTCCCGTCGGATACTAAAGATCTTACTAAACATCAAATAGAAGATATTCTTAAACGGATTAATATTTCATTAGATCAGGTTGAGCTTATTGGTGTCACTGGGGGGAAATCATCTGATCTTGACGATGTAATTAAAAATACTCCCATTGAAAAAATTAATGAAATAGATGCAATTGGTCAAGGTGCGAAAACACTTTATGGTTTTAAAGATGAATCCTGCTTAGTTGTTAGTGCTGGAACAGGAACAGCATGTGTTAATGTCCAAGGCGATAATTTTTACCACCTTGGTGGAATTGCTGTTGGTGGAGGCATGCTTGAAGGCCTTGGACATCTATTATTTAACAATGGTGATGGAGGAGAGATCAATCATTTTGCTGAAAAAGGGTTAAGAGGCAAGCTTGATTTTTTAATTGGTGATGTTGTTAACAAAATTGGTGGTTTGGCACCTGATTTAACTGCAGTAAATTTTGGTCAGGCAAAAATTGCGTCTGCTAATACCATTGAAAATACCTCGGCTGCATTATGCAATATGATTGGTGAGGTTATTGGAACAGTAGCCTATCTAAATGCGCTATTAATTGGTTCAAAAAAAGTATGCTTCCTTGGAAGAACATCTTATTTATCAATGGTCATTCATGGCATCGAAAATCAACTTAAACTTGCTGGGATTGAAGGGCAATATACAGACAAACGTGAATATGGAAATGTAATTGGTGTTCTTGATATTATTAAGAATAAAAGATAATCGATATAAAGCTTATTAGTCATCCTGTTAATTTATTTACTAACTAAGATTTAAAGGAAATCTATAATTTTGGTCACGCATGACTTGATGTCGTGCGTATTTTGAATGGTGTGGTGTGAATATTTCTTGTAAAGTTCTTGCCTTTCAGCAAAGGCATCCTCAATGCTTTGAGAAGGTTCTTTTGCAAAACCTCTGTCTAAAAAACTTGGCACCCTTTTAAGAATTAGTTCAAGTGGGACATCTAAAAAAATTATGCATGAGTTTGCTCGCAGATACTCCATTGCTTTAGAGCTATATATCGCACTACCACCTGTCGCTAAAATTGTTTCATGAAAATCTATATTGGATAAAACTGACTCCTCTATCTTTCTAAGTTTTATATAGCCATATTTGTCCAGGATGCTCTGTAAACTCTCTTTATATTGAGTTTCAATTAATTGATCGCTATCAACAAAATTCATACCTGCTTTTGATGCAAGTGCAAGCCCCGAAGAGGACTTCCCTGCCCCTGCCATTCCAATTAATGAGATAGATGTTTTTAAGGATTTTTTATTACTTGTCATGAAGATATTTAGAAATTATTGATTCAGTTGCAAGTATATTTTTACGAGACGTCCTAGTTGCAAATAAAATTTCGCAGATTAAGGAAATTAAAGACAGTATTAAACAAAGCATGCAAAGTATAAATGCAAAAGAAATAAACCCATCTAAAGAAATTTTATAAATACCTCCAATAAATAACGTACCAATAACAATGCAGACTATTAATCCACTAAGAGTGCAAAAAAAGATTGATGTATTAATCAATCTTGTACGAATAATTAACCTTTTACGATTTAACAACATGATTTCTTTGTCATCCTCAGAAACTTTTACAAGGAAACTTTGAAGATATCTGAGCCTATCAATTATCCTGCCAAGCCTTCCAGTCATAACGTTTAATAATGCTCCTATTCCAGCTAATAGAAAAACTGGGGTGACAGCTGATTGCATTATTTCTGGAATTGATTGATATTCTGACATTGTTATAAGCAATTAAATGTATTATTCATTATAAATTGTAATCTCTTAAACCCAACATGAAAAAATTATTTCTATCTTTGATTCTTCTGCCATTAGTCTTAAATGCATCAACTAAATTAATCGTCTTGGGTTCTGGGACTCCAAATCCTGACCCTCAAAGAAATGGATCTGCTTATGCGGTAGTAGTAAATGATAAAGCATATTTAATTGACTTTGGTTCCGGTGTAATAAGAAGTATGGCTAGTTTTTCTCCAGAGTGGGGAGGTGAAATAACAGCTATGACAGTCAAAAATATTGAGCATGCATTTTTAACTCATATTCATTCAGATCATACAGCTGGTTTAGCTGACTTATTACTGACGCCTTGGATTATGGGACGTAATAAAAGAATCAATTTATTTGGTCCTATCGGTTTAGAGAAAATGGCTGAATCAACGCTGCAAGCTTTTGAAGAGGATATAAATTATAGAATCCATGGAACTCAACCATCAAATACTATTGGTTATAAATATAATTTCCATCTTTTAAAAGAGGGTTTGATATTCAAAGATATAAATATATCTGTGGAGGCTTTTAAAGTACCTCATGGAAGCTTTGAGGATGCCTATGGTTTTAGGATTACTTCAGAGGATAAGGTGATTGTTTTTTCTGGAGATACCGGCCCTTCAAAAGAGTTGGAAAAGTATGCTGTTGGTGCCGATATTCTTGTTCATGAAGTATATTCATACGCAGGGTTCATAAAAAAAACCAAGGACTGGCAGATATATCATTCTGGCCATCACACATCGACTTTTGAGGTTGCAGAGCTTTCAAGCAGAGTGAAGCCAAAATTATTATTGCTCTCTCATATTTTATTTTGGGGGTCTAGTCCAGAAGAAATACTGCAAGAAGTGCGTCAAATATATGATGGTAAAACTATTATTGCTGAGGATTTGATGATTGTTGAATAATGGTGGAGCTACGCGGGATCGAACCGCGGACCCCCTGCTTGCAAAGCAGGTGCTCTCCCAGCTGAGCTATAGCCCCACACGACGAAACAATTGTACAAGATATCTTTTCCAGTGCAACAAGGTATTCTTTTAACGCTTCGAGGCTCGCCAGGGATTGTTAAACCCCAAAATCTGAAATATATTAAAACTTAAGGGTAATAATGAGATCAAACTTGGGAGCTTGGGGAGAGAAAATTTCCATGTTTCTATACCAATCCCTTTTGAGTAAGGTTCCTCAAAGGAGGCTACCTTAAACCCTGTGTTCGTCTTAGGGAACAATTATGAAGGGTTCAGGGAGTAAAGCTACCACAACTTTTTTATCGGCAGCCTCCGGTGAGAAATTAATTAAAACCTATAACTAAATCCAAATTTAAGAGTTCTAGGTTTTTGTGATCTTGCGCCTTCTGATGGAGCTCTAGAAATAATATCAGCATCATCAGAGACATTTTCAAGAATCGCATAAACATCCATTGAATCAGTAAGTGCCTTTCTTATATTAAGATCAATAATAGTATGTGCATTGATCTTGTTATAAGTTCCACATGCTGCTATTGAACATGAGCTACCAACGTCAATTAATCTCATGTTTCCGCTTAAACCGTTCTCAGTAACAAAACCTGCAACTAATGACATGGAAGAACTTGGGATATACGGAAGATCATCACCCGCTGCAACTACACCAAAATAATCACTCTCTGAGCTATTATTGAAGGTTGCATCTGTTGAAGTGTAAGCTAAAGCAATAGGATAGCTTACTCCGTCACCTTCTAATATCCATGAGCCAGTAAACTCTAATCCGTCTACATCTGCAGCACCGCCACTAAATACAGAGGATTCGTCAGCATTACATGCCGCACCACTTACAAGGGTGCATTCAGCCGCAAGATTTGAGTATTCACTTGCAAAGTAGAAAAACTCTATATCAGTCGTGCCATTTGAATATCTTAAACCAAGCTCAGTGTTATCAGCTTCTTCTGGATCTGCTCCAAACATAGGTGTCATTCCATCATGAAAACCTGCTACTAAAGTAATGTTATCACTAAGTTCATATGTGGCGCCTAAACTTTGCGTTGTGTGATCATTCGTAGCAAAGGTATCTCTATTGTCAGCTTCACCTGTTCTAACCATTGTTAAATTTGGTCCTGCGCGATCCGACCATCTTCTGTGACGTTGATCATAGTCCTCAGATCTGTAACCTAAGGTTACATTTAGTCTTCCAAAATCCATAGTATCTTGAAGGTAATATGAAGTTGCGCTAGATTCTCTTAATCTGTTATTACTATTATTTAAGCCAATA
>MDSW01209137.1_pt1 | contig 14494 bp, 15 predicted proteins | sample 811171 | NCBI WGS metagenome assembly MDSW01 (sample SAMN05326641, study PRJNA326480) | marine metagenome | isolation source: seawater | place: Atlantic Ocean: North West | collected 2012 | reverse complement strand
GAATTATTTAATAAATTAGGATCCGAAATTTTTAATTTCACAAATTCATTAAAGTTGTTATTGGGTAAAAAAATTAGAATTCGAGCAAAATAAAATGATTGATAATCAATTAATACAGTCCTTAAAAGCATGGCCTCATAGAGAAGCAATACAAATTATTAAAAGAAATGGCGGTATAAATAATTTTAAAATTCCTTCTAAAGGTTATATTTTATTTGAAACAGGTTATGGACCTTCTGGATTACCACATATTGGAACATTTGGTGAGGTGGTCAGGACATCAATGGTTAAAAATGCTCTTAATTATTTAATCGATTGTCCAACAAAATTAATAACATTTTCAGATGATATGGATGGATTAAGAAAAGTTCCAGAAAATGTTCCTAACAAAGAAATGTTACAAAACTATCTAGGTAAACCACTTACTTCAATTCCTGATCCATTTGAAAAATTTGAAAGTTTTGGTCATCATAATAATGCAAAATTAAGAAGTTTTCTGGATGATTTTAATTTTGAATACGAATTTGTTAGTTCAACTGAAAAATATAAAAATGGAGATTTTAATAAAACTTTATTAAATATTTTTGAAAACTATGAAAAAATATTAGAAATTATTCTACCTACATTAAGAGCTGAAAGAAAAGAAACTTATAGCCCCTTTCTTCCAATTAGTGAAAATTCAGGAGAAGTGTTACAAGTAAAAATAGAAGAGTATAAAAAAGATTCAAAAACAATCGTTTATAAAGATCCTTCAATAAATAAACTCGTCGAAACAGAAGTTATTAACGGCAAGTGTAAATTGCAATGGAAGGTTGACTGGGCAATGAGATGGATGTCATTTGATGTTGATTATGAAATGTGTGGTAAAGATTTAACTGAAAGTGTTGAATTAGGTACAAAAATTTGTAATTCTCTCAATAAAAAATCTCCAACTAACCTTATTTATGAAATGTTTTTAGATGAAAATGGAGAGAAAATATCTAAGTCTGTTGGAAATGGTATAAGTGTTGATGAATGGTTAACATATGCCTCACCTGAAAGTTTAGCTCTTTATATGTTTCAAAAACCAAAATCAGCAAAAAAACTTCATTTTGATATAATTCCAAAAACAGTTGATGATTATATTTCACATTATAATTCTTATTCAAAATTAGAAGATATTAAAAAGTATGATAGTCCAATATGGCATATTCATAATGGAAACCCAAAGGAATTTAAAACAGAAATAAATTTTAACACTTTGATTAATTTGGTAAGTATTTCTAATTCAAATCAAAAAAATGTTATTTGGTCATTTATAAATAAATATGACAACAATATTAATCCAGAAAATAACCCAGAATTTGATCGCCTAATTGATTTTGCCCTTAATTATTATAATGATTTTATTTTTCCAAAAAAGAAGTATGTTGAAATTGACAAATTAAATAAAAATATTTTCTTAGATATTATTAAGATTTTAGAAAATAAAGTAACTGAAAGTAGTTCTGCTGAGGATATTCAAACATTATTATATGAAGTTGGAAAAAAATATAATTTTGAAAATTTAAAAGACTTTTTCAAACTAGTCTATCAAGTTCTCTTAGGTCAAGATCAAGGTCCAAGGCTAGGTTCGTTTATAAAATTATATGGTATTACAGAAACTATTGATTATATAAAAAAATTAATAGATAAATAAACTATTGTATAAGTATTCAACAAAATTTTTACATTTATTACCACCAGAACTGGCTCATAATCTAACAATTAAAGCTCTTAAGTTATTTACCTTACGTTACGATAATTTTAGTGATCCAATTTTATCTCAACACCTTCTAGGCTTAGATTTTCCTAATCCTGTAGGTCTTGCTGCCGGGTTTGATAAAAATGCAGAAGTTGTAGGTCCATTGTTCTCCTTTGGTTTTGGTTTCATAGAAGTTGGGACTGTTACTCGCAGACCACAAAAAGGTAACATGAAACCTAGAGTTTTTAGATTGTTTGAAGATAAAGCGGTTATAAATCACCTGGGTTTTAATAATATCGGTTCAGCAAAAACCAAAAAAAATCTAAATAATTTTCGTAAATTTGGAACATTTGATAAAATTTTAGGAATTAATATTGGAAAAAATAAGGATACTTTAAATGCAATAGATGATTATACTTACTTGATTGAAGAACTAGGAAGTCTCTCAAGCTATATAACTGTAAATATATCTTCGCCAAACACTGAGGGTTTAAGAGATTTACAATTAAGAGGAAACATAGAGAATCTGATAAAAAAAATATTACAAAAAAGAGATCAAATAGAAAGTATAAATTTAAAACCAATATTGATAAAAATTTCTCCAGATTTAAATGATAATCAACTACGCGATATCGCTTTAATTTCTCTTGCAAACAATGTTGATGGTTTAATACTAACTAATACCACGGTTGATAGGAATCAAAAATTAATATCTAAATTTAAATATAAAACTGGTGGCTTAAGTGGAAAACCTCTTTACGAAAAATCTAATACAATTTTAAAAAAAATGTATAATTTAACTAATGGACAGATACCATTAATTGGTGCTGGGGGAGTATCAAATGGTATTGATTGCTATAATAAGATGAAGTCTGGAGCTTCATTAATTCAATTATATACAGCGCTGATATATTCTGGTCCTACACTAATCTCGCAAATAAACAAAGACCTTATTGATTTGATTAGAACAGATGGATATAAAAATATATCTGAAGTAATTGGTAAATCAGTTTAAATATGAAATTTATAAATTCAATTAAAGAACTAATTCATAACTACGATAATTTTATAATTGACCAATGGGGAGTCATGCATGACGGTGTTAATGGTTTTAAACATGCAATAGATGCGATTGAATATTTAAAAAGTTTTAATAAAAATTTATTTGTAATTTCTAATTCCTCTAAAAGAAAAAAATCCTCAGAAGAAAGACTTCTAAGACTTGGATTTGAAAAAGATTCTTTTATAAAAGTTCTTACAAGTGGAGAAATGATTTGGAGTCATCTTTCTATTAAATATTCTAAAACTTATCCAAAAAAAAAATGTTTTCATATTTTTGATAATACTAAAGAAGATGGTTTTACGTTTAGAGTAGGATTAAATTTAGATTTTATTGAAGATATTGATGACGGAGAGCTTATATTGGCATGTACTCCATTTAAAGATATGCAACCAATTGACTATTCACCAATATTAGAAAAGGCAATGGACAAAAAACTTGTTATGTATTGTGCTAATCCAGATTTTGAAACTATTGAGAAAAATAATGATAAAAATATTTTTTGTATGGGAGCCATTGCTGAAATTTATAAACAAATGGGTGGTGAGGTAATAATTCAGGGAAAGCCTGAAAAAGATATTTATATAGAAACTACTAAATCAATTAAGTTGAATAAAGATAGAACCCTAGCAATTGGAGACTCACTTTTTCATGATATAAAAGGTGCAAATAACTTTAAAATAGACAGTTTATTAATTAAGTCAGGTATTCATAAAGAATTAAACGTAATAAATCGACTCATGCTAAATCACCAAATTAAACCAACATATATAATTGATTTTTTTACTACTTAAGAATACTTGACAAAGTTATATATATATTTACATGACTCACAATTATGTCAATGAGATGCGATTTAACTGGAAAATCTTTTCAAACTGGAAATAATGTTAGTCATGCTAAAAATAGAACAAAGAGAAGATTTAAACCTAATCTTCAAAATATTTCTTTTGTTAGTGAAATTCTTGGTCAAAAATTTCAACTAAAGGTTGCAGTTAGTACAATTAGAACAGTTGAAAAAAAAGGTGGTCTTGATGAGTATCTCATTAATACACCTAACTCTAAGCTCCCTATTAAAGCTAAAAAACTTAAAAAAGCTATCTTATCTAAATCTAATTAATTTTTACATATGGGTTTCTTCTTTGAATTAACTGTAATTTTTAATTCACTAAATACGGAATTAATGTGGCTAATAATGCTTTTATTCTGCTTTAGTTCTATATTAATTTTTTTGAGATTATTTGGATATATTGGTATTTTTATTTATTCAGCTTTAGCTGTTATCGCAGGAAATATTCAAGTTTTAAAAACTGTTGATTTTTTTTATTCTCCTGAGCCAGTTGCTTTAGGAACAATACTATTTGCCTCAACTTTTTTATGTACTGATATACTGTCAGAATATTTTGGAAAAGAAAAAGCAAGACAAAATATTTTAATCGGATTTTGTGCTTTTCTTTTTATGACTATACTTATGATAATAACTATAGGTTTTAAACCCTCACAGAGCGATTGGATTCAGGAAAGTTTATCCAATGTGTTTACACCGATGACAAGATTTTTTATCGCAAGTATGATTGCTTATTTAATTAGTCAATATTTTGACGTTTGGTTTTTTAATTATATTAAAAATAAATTTTCAAATAAATATCTATGGCTTAGAAACAATTTATCTACAATTTCATCTTCCCTTATTGACAACACTGTATTTAGTATTTTTGCATGGATTTTATTAAATCCTGAACCTATTAGTATTTATAATGTTATAATGATATACATTTTAGGTACATATTTGTTAAGGATTATAATAGCTCTATTAGACACACCTTTTATATACTTTGCAAAGTTTTTTATAAAAAAAACTGATGTCTAGTTTTGTTTGGAAAATTTCTAAAAAACTTAAAAATAATAAAGCAAGACTAGGAGTAATTTCAACTCCTCACGGTAATATTAAAACTCCAGCATTTATATTTTGTGCAACAAAAGCAGCATTAAAATCATTAACAACTGAGGAAGCTAGAAAAAATAATACTCAGATAATTTTGTCAAATACTTATCACTTGATGCTTCAACCAGGTAGTGAATTAGTTGCAAGACATGGAGGTCTGCATAAGTTTATTGGTTGGGATGGACCAATGCTCACTGATAGCGGAGGTTTTCAAATATTCTCACTAGGAAATGGATCTGTAGCAGACGAAATAAAAGGTAGAAAAATAAATTCAAAAATACAAAAAACATTACTAAATATTAATGAAGAAGGAGCAATTTTTAAGTCTTATTTAAATGGCACTAAAATTTTATTATCTCCTGAAACATCAATAAAAACTCAAAGAGACCTAGGTGCTGATCTTATTGTAGTTTTTGATGAGTGCACACCATTTAATGTTGATAAGGATTATACATTCAATTCAATGTTAAGAAGTCATAGATGGGCAAAAAGATCAATAAATACTTTTAACTCAAAAATTAAATATAGTGCAAAAGAAGGTTCAGCTGGTCCGCAAGAAATTTATGGAATTATTCAGGGTGGTATATACAAGGAAATGAGAGAAGAAAGTGTATATTTTAATCAGAATGAAATTAATACTTTTGGAATTGCTATAGGAGGTAGTTTAGGTTCAAATAAAGAAGAAATGAAAGAAGTTGTAAATTTTACTACTTCAAAAATAAATGAAACTAAACCAGTACATCTTTTAGGAATAGGTGATCCAATAGATATATGGAATTTTGTTGAACAAGGCATTGATACTTTTGATTGTGTAAGCCCAACTCGTTTAGCCAGGCATGGTGCTGCACTTATTAAGGGTACTAGAAAAAAGATTAATCTAAAAAATACTATATATAAACTAAATATGAAACCGATAGATGAGGAATGTTTATGTTATACATGTAAAAATTTTACATTATCATATTTGCATCATTTATTTGCTTCACAAGAACTGCTTGCTTTGCAATTATTAACCATCCATAATGTATTTTTTATGAATAATTTAATGGAAACAATAAGAAATGCTATTAAAGATGGAAATTACGAAAATAAGAAAAAGGAGTGGCTAGAAACTTGATTACTTTATTGAAAATATAGTTGATAATTCATTTAATAATACTTCTCCCAGCTGATCTACATCCATTATTGTAACAGCTTTTCCATAGTATCTGGAAACATCATGACCTATTCCAATTGCTATAAGCTCAACATTTTTGGAATTTTCAATATTGTAGATTATATCTCTCAAGTTTTTTTCTAAATAATTCCCTGGATTTACTGATAATGTTGAATCATCAACTGGCGCTCCATCACTTATTACAACTAAAATTTTTCTTTTTTCATGCCTAACCAACAATCTTTTGTAAGCCCAGGATAAAGCCTCACCGTCTACATTTTCTTTTAAAATTCCTTCTTTAAGCAATAAACCAAGATTTTTTTTTGATCTACGCCAAGGTGAGTCAGCTGATTTATAAATAATGTGTCTTAAATCATTCAATCTTCCAGGATTAGAAGGTTTACCATTTCTAATCCAGATCTCTCTAGATTTCCCACCTTTCCAGGCCTTAGTTGTAAATCCTAAAATCTCTGACTTTATTAGGCATCTCTCTAATGTTTTAGCAAGGATATCAGAACACAAAGCAGCTACTGTAATTGGCCTACCTCTCATAGAACCTGAATTGTCAATTAGTAGAGATACTATCGTATCTTTAAATTCAATTTCTCTTTCGACTTTATAACTTAGTTTGTTGTCTGGATTTGCAACTATTTTTGCTAATCTTGATGTATCAAGATAACCTTCTTCCATATTAAAATCCCAATGTCTATTTTGCTGAGCTAATAACCTTCTTTGAAGTCGATTAGCAATTTTTACAACTAATGGTTGAAAATTAAAGACTTGTTGATCAAGGCTTCGTCTTAATTTTTCTAATTCTTTCAAATCACATAGATCTTCTGCATTTATAATTTCATCAAAATTTTGATTATAAACTTTATATGTTTCTAAATTTACTACAGACTCAATTTTAGGAACATAATCAAATTCTGTATCACTGCTATCATCACCTAGCTCATCATTTTGTTCTGTAGATATAGATTGCTCAATATCTGTTTCACTAGATTGCATTTCTATATTTGCCTCAGAACTCTCTTCATTACTTTGATTTTCATTTTTATTACCTTCTTGGTTATCATTAATCTCATTTTCATTAGATTCGTTGTTTTGCGAATTATTACTATCTTTACTTAATAGTCCTAATTCTTCTAATTTTTCTATTATTGTGCTCGAAAATTTTTCTTGGTTATCAATATTACTTTTTAATTCATCAAAAAAATTATTATAATTAGTTTTTAATTTCTCTTTTATAATTTTTTTAAAATTATTATTTTCATTTCCTAAATTATAACCAATTAGCTCTTCATAAGAAACATATCGAAATGCCTTAATTAGAATATCCTTAGATCTCTGATCAGAAATCTTTTTTAAATCATTTATATGTTTAAGGTTTAAATTATTACCAATACCTTTAAATTCCTGACTTCCTTTTACTTCTATTCGCGTTTGTTCAAGTGCATTAACAATTTCATTAGCCAACTCATCATTATTTATAAAATTTTTGTGAATTTCTTTTGAATGTAATCTAAATTCTAATGCAAGTGAGTCAGCTTCAGCCCTTAAATAAGTTAAGTTATTTTTTATATTGTCAATATTTGGTTCAGTTAAATTAATTGTGTTTCCATTAATTGAAGGATTTTCTTTTACATAGTTAATTTCAAGATCTTCATTTTTACCAATTGATTTAACAGTAGCTGATAAAGATTTTTTAAATTCTTCAATAATTTCACTACTCTTTAACATTGACTACCTTTGCATCGGCAATATCAATTCCAAAGGATCTTTGAAAATATTCTTCAATTATTGATCTTTCTAATTCATCACACCTATTCAAGAAAGATAATTTAAAAGAATGCTCTATGTCATTGAGTAGTAAATAGTTTTCAGCCCATGTCAATACTGTTCTTGGGCTCATTACAGTTGAAATATCACCATTAATAAATCCTGATCTGCAAAGATCTGCAGTAGCTACCATACTTTTTATAATTTCTTTTCCTTCTTTATTATTGAGTGCTTTAACTTTACTCAATATTATTTTACTTTCTTCATCATTGCTTAGGTAGTTTAACGTAGAAACAATATTCCATCTGTCCATTTGCCCTTGGTTTATTTGTTGAGTTCCATGATACAAACCAGATGTATCACCAAGACCAACAGTATTTGCTGTAGCAAATAATCTAAAAAATTTATTGGGTTTTAATACTCTTGATTGATCAAGAAGAGTTAATTTACCATCTGTTTCAAGAATACGTTGAATAACAAACATCACATCTGGTCTGCCAGCATCATACTCATCAAATACAAGGGCCACAGGGTTTTTATAAGCCCATGGAAGAATACCATCTTGAAATTCGGTTATTTGTTTATTTTCTTTTAGTACTATTGCATCTTTGCCAATTAAATCTATTCTACTTATATGACTATCTAAATTTATTCTAATACATGGCCAATTTAATCTAGCAGCAACTTGTTCAATGTGTGTTGATTTCCCAGTACCATGATAGCCTTGTATCAAAACTCTTCTATTGCATGCAAATCCAGCTAAAATTGCAAGTGTGGTTTGAGGATCAAATTTATATGTTGTATCTAGTTCAGGAACGTGCTCAGTTTTTTCATCAAAAGCAAGAATATCAAAGTTACATTTTACACCAAAGACAGAATTTGGGTCTATTATTTTATTTGGTTTAATTTCTAGATTAGATTTTTTGTTCATTTTTCAATTTTTCTAATATTATTTTATATGATTTATTTATTTCCTTAAATTTTTCTTCAGCCTTTTTATTATTCCCATTTACATCAGGATGAAATATTTTCACTAATTTTTTATAATTTTTTTTAATTTTTTCTAAAGTTAAAGGTAGCTTTAAACCAAGTGTAAACAATGCCTTATTTTGCTCTTTAGTTAATTTTTCGTCTAAAAGCTTATTTTTGAAGAAAGAATTATCTTCATTTCTATGATTAATTTCATTAAAATCATCGCTGAAAAAATTGTTTATTTGCTCAATAACTTTGTACGGATTTCCTTTTAATGGCCAAGACGGTCGATTCCATATTATATCGTCTCGCATGGAATTTTCTATTTGATTTACACTTAAACCTTTATAAAAATCCCATGATTTATTATATTCTTTAACATGATGAAGACAAAAAAAATAATATTCATTAAGTAGTATTCTAGATTTAGGCGCCCTAAATTCACCTTCTTCATGACAATCAACTCTATCACATTTTCGAAAATATTTTTTTTCCCAAGAGAGACTATTTTTTTTTATATCTATTTTTTGCTTAGTCATGTTATGTATATAGTATAAAAAAAATGAATCGTAAGCAAAGAATTCTAAAATTATTATTAAAACAGTTTGATCAATTTTCTATTAATATTGTTGACAATTCTCACCTTCATGTTGGGCATAATAAATTCGATGGATCGAATGAAACCCATATGCAGATTTTACTTAGTAGTAAAACTTCTAAAAAAATTAATCGACTAGAAATTCATAAAAAAATAAATACTTTATTAAAAAATGAGTTTGACATTGGTTTACATTCTTTAGAGATAAAAATTAATTAATTTTTGATATTTCAATTCTAGAAATTTGCTTTCTTGAATGTGAAAGTATTTTATAATTAAATTCTTCATCAGAAACTTTTTCTCCAAATGACGGAATCTTTTTTGTAATTTCTAAAATATAACCTGCAATAGTTGACGATTCACTATCTGGAGGTTCTAAATCAAAAGTCTTGTATAGGTCTCTTACATTCTTTTCACCACTCACAACCACACTACCGTAATTGTTAAGTTTAAAATCATTTTCTGGTATATCAATTTCATCAACTATTTCTCCAACAATCTCCTCAATAATATCTTCCAGTGTAATTAAACCCAAAAGTTCTCCAAACTCATCTACAACGAAAGCTAAATGTTCCTTCCTTTTTCTAAATTCAACAAGTTGCTCAAGTAAGTTTGTAGTTTCAGGCACAAACCACGGTTTAATAATTTTATCAAAAATTATTTCCTTAGATTTTTCATGATTATCAAGGTCTATATTCAAAGTTCTGACATTCAACAAACCTATAATATTTTCGGGATTATCTTTCCAGAAAGGGATTCTTGTAAATCTTGAATTATTAATCTTTTCAAAAATTTCTTTAGTTTCTAAAGCACAATCAATTGAATAAATATTTTTTCTATGAGTAAATATTTCTTCTACAGCTATATCATTTAATTGTAAAATACTTTGAAGCATATCTTTTTCTTGTTCATAATCTGGATTAGATGTCTTATATAAATCAATAACACCTTTTAATTCCTCTTCAGATTGGAGATCATTATTTTTTATATCATTATCTTTTTTTCTAAATATAGCCCTAACAATAAGATTAATTAGAAAAATAAACACGAAAAGAAATTTATTTAAATAATAAATTATAGGTGAAATTAATAGTGCTGTTCTATTAGGCCTATTAAGAGCATAAGTTTTTGGTAATACTTCAGCAAATATTACAATTACTATAGTCATTATAAGTGTTGAATAAAAAATACCTTCAACACCAAAAATATCATAAAAGAATGCGGTTGCTAATGATGAAGCCAAAATATTGACTAAATTATTAGATAGTAAAAGTGTAGATATAACATTATCTTTTTTGTCCAAAAGTTCCAATACATATCCTGCTCTTTTAACCCCCTTTTTTTTCTGATAAATTATTCTTGCTTTTGATGTGGCCGTAATGGCTGTTTCTGAACCTGAGAGAAAGCCTGATAAAATTACTAATAAAATTAATAATATTAATAAAAAAATTGTAATCACTATTTTAAAATTTGCTAACTATTTGTCTAATTTTATTTAAAGATAAGTCTCTTTTAAAGAAGGAACTACCAATTCTTTTCAACAATATTATATTAACTTTATTATTTGAATTTTTTTTATCTTTAATTAAATTTTCAAAAATTAATTTATTTTTTATATTCTTGTTATTTATTTTTAGTCCACACTTTGAAAAATGATTAATTATTTGATTAAGATGATTGTCTGACAAATAACCTAGAATATTTGATAATTTAGACTCAATTATCATACCAATTGATATTGCTTCTCCATGATTAATTTTATAATTGTAAAAGGTTTCTAATGCATGACCAAATGAATGTCCAAAATTTAACATTGCTCTTGATTTTTTGTTTATTAAATTCTCTTTATAATCATTTTTTACATAAATTGATTTAATTAATATTGATCTATAAATTGCTTGTTCAAGTTTTTTTAAATTTAGTTTAAAAATTTCATTCCAATTATTATCTAGCCAATTAAAAAATTTCTTATCATAAATTAAAGAATGTTTGACAATCTCAGCATATCCGCATCTAATTTCTTTTGTTGGTAAAGATAATAGTAATTTTGGATCAATAATTACATGATTAGGTTGGTAGAAAGTGCCAATCAGATTTTTTCCATAAGAAGAATTTAATCCATTTTTGCCACCTATTGAACTATCTACTTGTGAAAGTAAAGTTGTAGGTATCAATATAAAATTTATTCCTCTCATAATTGTACTTGCAATAAAACCAGAAAGATCACCAACTGTACCTCCACCTATGGCTATTATTGTTGACTTTCTATCAATCTTTAAAGATATTAATTTTTCACTTATCTTAACGTAATATTCAAAATTTTTTAATTTCTCTCCACCATTTACAAAAATAATATTATTATTAAAATTTCTTTTAAGTTTTTTTTCAATAATATTTTTTAATTTTGTGTCTATTATAAAATAATTTTTTTGATTTTTTTTTCTTATTTTTTTTAAATATGTCTCAAAGTAGTTACTTTTTAAAAAAATTTCAGTTCTAGACATATAATCATTATTATTTATTATTATTTTTTTCATTTTGATCCGATACTACTTTTAATTTTATTAATGATATCTTTTTTATCAAAATTATTTTCAACTAGCAAATCTGCCTTATTATAAAATTTTTTCCTTAAATCATATATTTCATTTAATTTGGTAAATCTATTTTCCTTATTTAATAAGGGTCTTTTTTTTGAATTATTTAACCTCCTTACAAGAATATTCATGTCAACTTTTAAATATATTGAATATGAGTTTGCCTTGATAGCATTTCTTATGTTTAAGTTGCATATCCCCCCTCCGCCAATGGAAACAACACAATTTCTTTTTTTTAAATAAAAAATTGTAATTTCTTCCTCTATTTTTCTAAAATAGTTTTCACCTTGATCTGAGAAGATTTTATTAATTGTTTTTCCTTCTTTTTTCTCAATTTCATCATCCGTATCATAAAATTTAAAATTATAAAATTTGCTAATTTCCCTACCAATTATTGATTTACCCGACCCCATCATTCCTGTCAGGCATATATTTATTTTTCCAGTTTGTTTCAAAATTTCCATTATTTTACTGATTTCTTATTATTGACAAAATTTAACTACATTAAGAAATTACTTAAATATTATTATTAATCATATAATAGTCTTTTTTAATTTAGGCATGAAAAACATATATATATTAACATTTTTTATAATAGTTGCAATTGTTCTTATGATTTCATTATATTTAATAGAAATACCTTCGCCATCTACTTTAATAAAAGAAGAACTTAATCTTATAGTAAAATGAAAAAATTTTTAATATCGTTAATTTTATTTAACTTTTGTTTTGATATTTATGCAAATGAAGTTGAGGTTATAGAACTTCATGAAAGTATTTCATTGGATCAAATGGTTTTACAAAATCAAAATAATAGTGAAGAGATAGAAGAAGACATTAATGATCAAATTGCTGATGAAATATCAGTAAATTCCGAAGATATTTCTCAAGTGCCGTTGGAAGAAAATGAATTTTGGAATTTTTCTAATTTAGAAGATATAAAATATTATTTAACCAATTCAAAAAATATTAAATCTAATGTTATTAAAAATGAATTTTATAAATTATTAGAAGATATAAATTTGGACTACAATCAGAAGAAAAATAGAGATATTTTTTATAGTATTATTAAATTTTTTTATGAAACAGGAAATATATCAAGAGCTTATGATATTATTAGTAGCAGAGATATATCAAAAGATGAATATGTAAACTTTTATAAAACAATTGAAATAAATTATTTTTTATCAACTTTTAATCTAGAATATGTGTGTAATTTTAAAAATGATCAAAATTTAGAGATTCAGTTTAATAATTATTTACTTGAAAAAATAGATATCTTTTGCTTAGTACTTGAAAATAAATTTTCTGAAGCAGATTTGTTAAATTCAATATTAATCGAATCAGAAACTGAAATTGATACAAATTTTCAAAAATTATTTTCCTTTATATCATCAGAAGAAAACAAAAATTTAAATAATAATTTTCAATTTGATACTTTTATGGCACCAGATTTAATATTCTTATACAGTGCTATGGCGAGAATAGCAGAGCTTCCCCTTGATGAAAAATTTCTAGAAATAGATTCTGAAAATTTGGCTATTCCAATAATTTTAAACAAATTTAACCCTATAGAACTGAGAATTAAAGCAGCAAATAAATCATATCTTAATGGTGATATATCGATCGACAGTCTTGCTGCTCTTTATCAATCAGTTGATTTTGATTCAAATCAACTTGATAATCCTAAAGATATTAGAGAAAAGTTACAAAATAAAAATGAATTGTTAATGGCATATTATTTTCAGTTCATAAATATTCAATTTTCACCTTCAGAGAGAATGAAGGCAATTATAAATTTTTGGGATTTTGCAAAAGAAGCTTATCTTGAAGAGATAGCTTATGCTATGTGTGATAAAATAATTCAATCTGTTGAATTTAATTCATCAAATGCAGAATATTCCCATAAAATTGCAACTGCATTAATATTTAATAAAAATTATGATCTTGCATCAAAATGGATTGAATTTCACGTTAACACAATTGGAGATAATCAAGATATTTTACATCCAAAAATATTATTAGAGTTATATTCAACTAATGATGTAAATTTAATTATTAATTTAGTAAGTGCTGATACTGATAATTCAGAAGTATTGATAGATAAGAATATACAAGAATTACTTTATATAATGTTGAATACTTTAGGAGACAGTAAAAGATTAAACTTGTCAAATACAAATGAGAACGTATTTGATGATAGACAATACTTGTCTTTATTTTTAAAGGAGAAAATCAATCAGTCAATAAATGATGAAAAAAATGATTTTTTTCTTATTTATACAACTCTGTCAATGAATAACAAAGAGTGGAAAGATATACATCCAGAACACTTAAAATTAATTTTAACCGGATATTTATCATATAAAAATGGAAATTTATTAAAAGAAATAATGATAGAAATATTTGAAAATTATAACATTTTGTAATGATTAAATATTTTGATTTTGAGAAAGAAATCGAAAAGATTGATAATACAATAAGTTCTTTAAAAAATGATGATCCTAATTCAATAAAAATTGAACAACTTAATAATGAAAAAAAACAATTATTTATAAAAATATATTCAAAATTAAATGCGTGGCAAAAAGTTCAAGTATCAAGGCATAGTGATAGACCACATACTTTAGACTATGTTAAAAATATTTTTAAAAATGTAATTTT
>MDSW01170053.1_pt1 | contig 14495 bp, 9 predicted proteins | sample 811171 | NCBI WGS metagenome assembly MDSW01 (sample SAMN05326641, study PRJNA326480) | marine metagenome | isolation source: seawater | place: Atlantic Ocean: North West | collected 2012 | reverse complement strand
TGTGTAAACCCACCACATTGTTCACGGGTAGCTGCAATCGGCTGATGGGGGATTGATGGTTGAGGCTGGCATGGGGTCGGTGCCAGTTGTAGTCATGGAGCCAGTACGGCAGATAGGCCGCGCGCTCATCGGCGTTCTGATAAGCGTGGGCGTACGCCCATTCGCGTAACGCCGTCTGGATCCAGCGTTCGGCCTTGCCGTTGGTGCGCGGCCGATAGGGCCGTGTGCGCTTGTGCTTGAGCCCGAGTCGACGACAGGCCCTGGCAAATCGCCGGGAGCGATAACAGGCGCCGTTGTCGGTCAGCACCGCGTTGAACCGGACGCCCAGAGCCCGGTAGTAACGCAGCGCGGCGATCAACGCCCGCACGGCGCTGGCGCCGCTTTCGTCCGGCCAGATCGTGGCGTGGGCCACGCGGCTGTGGTCATCGATGGCCATATGGACGTAGTCCCAGCCGGCACCGCGCGACTTGCCGCGCCGGTCGCCCGTCACCCGATGACCGGGTCGTGCGAAACGGTTCACTTTCTTGATGTCCAGGTGCAACAGATCGCCCGGTGCATCGTGTTCATAACGTCGCACAGGCCGTGCGGGTTCGAGCGCCGACAATCGGTTCAGGCCGGCGCGCTGGAGCACGCGCGCGACCGTCGCGCGCGGCACGCCGGTCTGGCGCGTGATCGCCGAATAAATACGGCGTCGTCGGCGCAGACGACGGATGCGCGCCTGCTGCGCGGCGGAGATCCGATGCGGGCATCGATGCGGTCGGCAGCTGCGATTCGATAACCCGGCCCAGCCTTCGCTGCGGTAGCGCGCCAGCCATTTGTGGACGGTGCGGGGACTCACCGCCATGGCCTGGGCGACATCGACCGGCCGGAGTCCGTGTTCGATGACACGGCGCACCAGCACCTGTCGACTGTGAACGGTAAGTCGCGCATTCTTGTGCGGGTTCATCCGGGTTGCTCCTTAGGTCTGACGGATTTCAGCACCCATCAGCTTCAGGGCATGCGGCTCGGATGAACAATCTACTGAGAGGTCACACCTAGGCGCCCAAATGGCGTGCCAGGAAACGCAGATGATTCTCGATGAACGAGGCGATGAAGAAATAGCTGTGGTCATAGCCCTTGCGCCGGTTGACCTCACAGCGTGCGCCGGTCTGGGCGGCAGCGGCCTCGAGCCGGTCCGGGGCCAGCTGCTCGTCGAGGAAACCGTCGGCCAGGCCCTGCTCCACGCGAATCGGCGGCAGGGCCTTGGGGTTGTCGGCGGCCGTTACGAGCGCGGCTGCGTCGTAGGCCTGCCAGGCGCGCTTGTCGTCACCCAGATAGGCCGAAAACGCTTTTTCGCCCCAGGGCACCTCGCTGGGGGCACAGATTGGCGCAAACGCTGCGATCGCGGCGAAGCGATCCGGGTTACGCAGGCCGATGACCAGCGCGCCGTGTCCGCCCATGGAGTGGCCGGCGATCGCCTCGCGGGCGAGATCCAGCCGGTCGCCGAACGACTCGGCCAGAATGTCCGGCAACTCGCGGGCCACGTAGTCGTACATCTGGTAATGCGTCGACCAGGGGGCTTGGGTGGCGTTGACATAGAAGCCGGCGCCCTGACCCAGGTCGTAGGCGTCGTCGTCGGCAACCCCCTCGCCTCGCGGGCTGGTGTCCGGGGCCACGAGGGCAACCCCCAGCTCGGCCGCGATGGCCTGGGCGCCGGCCTTGTTCGGAAAGTTCTCGTCGGTGCAGGTCAAGCCCGAAAGCCAATACACCACCGGCACTTTTTCGGTGTCCGCCGTCGGCGGCAGATACAGCGAAAACGTCATATCGCAGCCGCATGCCGTCGAGGCGTGGGTATAGCGCTGCTGCCAGCCGGCAAACGATTTGTGTTCGTCGATCTTTTGCATGAGACGCGGCCCCGGTTTTTTAGAAATGCAGTACCGAGCGGATCGCCTTGCCCTCGTGCAACAGGTCGAAGGCTTCGTTGATCTGCTCAAACTTCAGATCGTGCGTGACGAAATCGTCGATATTGATATCGCCCGACATATAACGGCCGACGTAGTCGGGCAACTCGGTGCGCCCTTTCACGCCGCCGAATGCGGAGCCGCGCCAGACGCGTCCGGTCACCAGCTGGAAGGGTCGGGTCTCGATGGTTTCGCCTGCACCGGCCACACCGATGATGGTCGACTCGCCCCAGCCCTTGTGACAGCACTCCAGGGCGCTTCGCATCAATTCGGTGTTGCCGATGCACTCGAAGGAATGCTCGACCCCGCCGTCGGTCATGTCGACGATGACGGCCTGGATCGGGTCGTCGTAGTCGTTGGGGTTGACGCATTCGGTCGCCCCCAGCTGCCGGGCGAACTCGAACTTGCTGGGGTTCACATCGATACCGATGATGCGATTGGCCCCAGCCATTTTAGCCCCCTGAATCACCGACAGGCCGATCGCGCCGAGGCCAAAGACCGCAACGTTGTCGCCCGCCTGGACCTTGGCCGTGTTATAGACCGCGCCGATGCCGGTGGTGATGCCACAACCCAGAAGACACACCTTGTCCAGCGGTGCCTCGGGGCTGATCTTGGCCAGCGAGACTTCCGAGACCACCGTGTATTCGGAGAACGTCGAGGTGCCCATGTAGTGATACAGGGCCTGGCCGTTCTTGGAAAAACGGCTGGTGCCGTCGGGCATCACGCCCTGGCCCTGGGTCTCGCGTACCGCACCACACAGATTGGTCTTGCCCGACTTGCAGAACTTGCACTCGCCGCATTCGGCGGTATACAGCGGAATCACGTGGTCGCCAGGGGCTACCGAGGTCACGCCCGGCCCGACCTCTTCGACGACGCCGCCGCCCTCGTGGCCCAGAATCCGCGGAAAAAACCCTTCGGGATCAGCGCCGGACAGCGTATAGGCATCGGTATGACAAACACCGGTGGCAACGATACGGACCAGTACCTCGCCGGCTTTGGGCCCGGCGACGTCGATCTCTTCAACCGACAGCGGCTGGCCGGCCTCCCAGGCGATAGCAGCGCGTGATTTCATGACGTGATTCCTTCGAACGGTTTAGGCGCCGGCCGTTACAGCACAGGCGCTCGCACTGCTTACATTGTGCCACAGACAGGCCCGGTGCCTGTTGTGGTTTGACGCCTGCGGCGCGGCCGGTTGCAAGCCGCTTCGCGGCTGTACAGACTTCGGCCACTTTCATGGTCTCTCGTTGCAAGGTGCCTGCATGCTCGACTGCGTTGAAATTGAATCCCCGGCCCCGGCCGATGCCTGTGTCATCTGGTTGCACGGCCTGGGCGCCGACGGCAACGATTTCGTGCCGATCGTGCCCGAGTTGAACCTCGGCGCGTCGCACTCCGTGCGTTTCGTCTTCCCCAACGCCCCGTCGCGCCCGGTCACCGTGAATAACGGTATGTCGATGCCGGCCTGGTACGACATCAAGGGCATCGATATCGCCGACAAGCAAGACGCCGAGGGCATCGCCGCCACGGCCGAGGCAATCAACGCGCTGATACAGCGCGAGATCGAAGCCGGCATCGCGCCCGAGCGTATCGTGCTGGCCGGTTTTTCTCAGGGCGGCGCCATCGCGCTACACGTGGGACTGCGTCAGAGCCGACCGCTGGCCGGCATCATGGCGCTCTCAACCTATCTGCCCCTACACGACCGCCTGGCCCGCGAAGCACAGCCGGCCAGTCAAAACGTAGCGATCTTCATGGCCCACGGCAGCGAGGATCCGGTCGTGCCGATCAGTCTCGGGCAGGCCAGCCGCGAGCAGCTGGAGGCGGCCGGCTATCAGGTGGCCTGGCACGAATACCCCATGGCGCATCAAGTCTGTCTGCCCGAGATCGCCACTATCGGGCGCTGGCTGCGCGAACGTCTGGCTATCGGCTAAGCCATGGTAGACAGCTTGTCGCAGCTGATCGCCCAGTACGGTTATCTGGCGATCGCACTCGGATGTTTTTTCGAGGGCGAGACCGCGGTACTGCTGGGCATGGTGGCCGCCCACAAGGGCATTCTGATAACCGGGCTGGTCTGGCTGTCGGCCACCGTGGGCACGATCGCCGGCGACAATATCTGGTTCCACGTGGGCCGGCGCATGGGCCGGCCGGCCCTGGCCCGGCGCCCGCAGTGGCATGCCAAGGCCACGCGCGTCGAAGCACTGCTGGAGCGCTACGGTGCGCTCATCATGATCGGTTTCCGATTTCTCTATGCCATGCGCTCGGTCACGCCGTTCGTGTTGGGCTCGCTGGGCGTCTCGGCCTGGCGTTTCTTCTTCTATGACGTGATCGGCACGCTCATATGGTCCACCACGGTCAGCGTTATCGCTTATCACCTGGCCCACGCCGTGGACAAGGCAATCGCGCATATCCACAACATCGAGCAGATCGCGCTGATCATCGTGATCCTGGCCGCCGGCGCCGGCGGCCTGATCTATTACCTGCGTCGGCGTTGATCGACCAGCGCAGGTCTTGAGACAGGCCCTAGCGGTCGAATGTCCAGATGATATCGCCGCCGGTGGCCTGGCCGCTGGACGAGGTTTCCAGCGCCCAGTGTGAGGACAGGCTGTAGCGCATCGATACGGTCGAGACCTGATCGAACAGCCCCAGCCCGTAGCTCACATACAGACGCGGCGAGAGATAACGGCCCACGGTCAGCGCGGTCTCGCTCGAGGATTCCCCCGCGCCGGCGCCCAGGCCGACGTCTACACCGAGCTTGTCGCCGATGTTCTGCAACACCTGGTTGCCCTTGGACGAGCCCAGCGCCAACGCGGCGCGTGCCACCAGGCTGGATTGCTGACCGCTGGTCTGATCCAGCGCCCGCCCCAGCAGCAGCCACGACAGCTGCTCGGACTGGGTCATGGTTGGGTCAGAGAAAAGCGTGAGCTCCGGCTCGGACAGACTGCCGCGCACATGCACGCCCACGGTGACGTCCGGATCAGGATAGCGCGCCGCGCGTATGTCCAGGCCCGGCTGACTGACCGGCCCGCCGGCGAACAGGATCTTGCCCGACTGGATATCCAGGCTCTGGCCGTAGGCCCGGTACGAACCGTCCACGACTTCGATGGCCCCGGTGCCCGTGGGGTTGGCATCCCCGGGGTTCTGGACCACACGCAGGTTGCCCTCGAGATTGGCCTTGAGCCCGAAGGCTTCAATGCGCACCTTGTCACCCAGAATGACCTTGACGTTGGCCGCGATCGCTCGGGCCACGGCGTCGGTGGTCTTGTTCTCGTCGGTGACGATGACCTGATCCGAGGAGACCGTGGTCACGCCGGATTCCGGCAGATCCTTGGGCGTGATGGCCGCCTCGGGAATCGTGACCGAGCCGGTCACCGATACCTTGTCCGGGGTGACCTCGACGTTGAGGTCGGGGCTGACGTAGGCCGTGGCGTCGGGGATATTGGCCACCTGGAACCGATCGCCGGTAATCGCCAGCTGCACCGTCTGACCCGTGTCATCCAGCGCAATCTGGCCGTTGGCGGCCAGCGTGCCGCCGCCCGAGCGCGCCCGCGCGGCGATGCCGATGGCGTTGCCCTGCCCGTTGGCGGCAAGCGACACGTCGGTCAGCGTCAGGCCCGGTGTGACGAGCACGATCTTGGCAGCCGACAGCTCGGCATCGCCCAAAATATTAGGCCGGGCTACTGTACCCGAGAACGACAGATCCGCCGACAGGCTGCCGTCGAAGGTATCGACCTCGGGTGACAGATCCGCCAGCACGGCCAGCGACTTGTCCAGCCGAAGCCGGCCGTTGAGGGCGTGCTCGGTCAAGGGCGATGCGCCCTCGGCGACCGAGACGTTGGCTTGTATCCCGTCGTTTCCGGCAAACGGCAAGTCCACGCGCGCATCGACGCCGTTGTTGGCCATATTGGCCACGATCTGGCCGGGCTGCATGGTCAGAGCCTCTACCGTATCGCCGGTAGGCGTGGTCATCGTCACCTTGCCGGCCGTGGTCGACAGATCGGCGGCCACGCGGGGGGCTGCGCCGGTGGGCAGGCGCGCGTCGACCGTGCCTGAAATCGCGCCGGTCACCGCCAGGCCCTCCGGGAAATAAGGCTTGGCGTAGTCGTAGTTGAAGTTCGACAGATCGATCTTGGCCACGCTCGTCTTGGCGTCGTGGCTGCCGGTGAGACATACCTGTGCCTCGCCCGAGCGCAGGCAGGCATCAGACAATGACTGCGCCGAGGTTGAAACCGCGCCCGTGGCCGGCCCGGCCAGCGACCAGGGCGCCAGCTGGTCGTAGCTGGCCGTCAGGCGGTTGAGCGTGAAACGTTCCTTGTAGGTGCTCTTGTTGAGCGAGCCGTTGAGCGCGAGATCAGCCTTGGCGATATCGCTGTCCAGATTCAATGACAGATCATGGCGAGCCGGCGTGCCGTCCAAATTGAGCGCAACACGGCGGATATCCTGACCACCGGCGTTGATGGCCTCCGCGGCCAAATCCACGCGCGAGCGCGTGTTGCCCGACCAGTCGATGTTGGCGTCCAGGCTGGCATGCCCGACCTTGTTGCCGAATGCGTCGATATCGTCCGCCGTCAACGTGGCATTGGCGATAGGCGCCTTGACGCGGCCCTTGACCTGACCTTCGGTATCCAGACGCCCGGCCAAGCCCGGCATGATCGTGCCGAGATCAGTGGAATGGATCGACCACTGGCCGTTCAATGCCGCGTTCGGCGTCCAGCCGAACGTGCCTTTGACGTCAGCCGTGGCCGCACCCGACACCAGGTGCAGCGTATCCACGTTGACGTGATCACCCAGGTACTTGGCACGTGCGTTCAGATCCAGGGGCTGTCCACGCAGCGAGCCGTTGGCCGTGAGTTTTTTCACCGTGGCGGTCAGGGTGCCGTCCTTGGGCTGAGACGCACTGACATCGGTCACCAAGTCGAAGTCACCGGGCACGTCGGCCACGATCGCGCCCGGATTGATATGGCTGCCTTCGACGTGGGCGGTCACATCGAGCGCCGGCGCCCAGCGCGCATCGGCGTTGGCGCGAATCGTGCCCGGGCCGCCGTCGACCGTGAGCTGGGCCAGCTTGAAGGCCTCGGTACTGCCCGAGCCTTCGGCGGCCAGAGTGCCGGCGGTCTGGCCCACCACTTGCCAGTCCAGTCGTGTGGTCAGATCGTAATCGGACAACGCGCCCTTCAGGGCCAGTCGACCCTTGCGAGATTTGTACTGGGGTTTGGCAGAAAGCGGCCAGGCCAGGTTCTGCCAGTCCACAGTCACGTCCATGGCGTTGCCCTCGGCCAGCGCCACGTCGCCGTTGGCGACCAGCTGGCCCTGGGTCGCGGGCACCCCGAGCTTCAACGCCTGAATCGTCACCTGGCTGGGCGTATAGCGCACGCCACCGTCCAACGTGGCCCGGCCGTAGTCTTGGCTGTCGACGTCGGCATCCAGCGTCACGCCCAGATCATTGATCGGGCCTTTGGCGGCGACGTCTGCGTTGGCTGTCAACACCGGCAGCGAATCCGCGATCTTGGCGGTTTGTAGATCATCGACTTGCACCCGTGCATCCACGGCAAGCGCGGTGAGCGCATCGGTCACGTGGCCGGTAACCGACAGGTTGTAGGGCGCTGCCACGCCGATATCCAGCGCCAGATCGTCCAGGCTGCCCTGGATATCGGCGGTGGCATCGATCGGGGCATAGTCGGGCAGGCGCAGCTTGGCGCTGGCATGCAGATTGGTGGCATAGCCGCCGCCCGGCGTAACGTCGGCGCCGGCGTCCAGATCGAAAAGCGGCCCGTGGCCGGTCAACGAGGCAATTTGCCACTGGGCGTTGTCCAACCGTGCGCCCTCTAGCGCGATACGGTCCACCTTGACCGGCTCGGCCTTGGGCGCGGTGATCGCGGTAACGTTGGCCACGGAGAGCCGGTCCACGATCACGCTGACCGGCAGATTGATCTGATCGGGCATGGAAAACGGCTCGCCGGCCGGCTCTTCCGGGGCCGGCTCGCTTTCCTTGAGCACTTCATAATCCACCTGGTTCACATCCAAGTGTTTCACGTGGATCGTGCGGCTCCAGATAGCCGAGAAATCCATGTCGAAATCGATCGAACCCACATGGGCCTTCATCGACTCGGTGGTGTAGTCCACCCCACCCATGTGCAACGGACCGATCAACCGGCCCTCGACCCGATCGATGTGGATCATGTCGGGCAAGAAACGATTGGCCTGGTGCCACGCAAATGCGGTGCCGGCGTTCGTACCGCCCACCCAGGCAACGAGTCCTGCGAGCACGATCAGCAGCACCAGCAGCGTTATCAGCACCCACTTGATCACGCGCCATATCCGGCGCGGCCAGCGACGTGCGGGCCGCGCCGGCTGCTTGCCGGTCTGGGTCGATTTTTGCTCGTCGCGCTGGCTCACAGGTCCGGTCCCAGGCTGAAGTGAATCGCGAAGTCGCCGCCGGTGTCATCCAACGGATGGGCCACGTCCAGACGCACCATGCCCACGGGAGAGCCATAGCGGAAACCGATGCCTACCCCCTTCTTGAGCGAGAAATCGCCCACCTCATTGGTGACATCACCGGCATCAAAGAACGTGGCCAGGCCGAACTTGTTGTAGAAGAACCAGTTGCCCTCGAGGCTGAAGGTGGCCACGTAACGCCCGCCGATATCTTCGTTGTCGGCGTTGGTCGGCGAAATAGACTGGAAGTTGTAGCCACGTACGCTCTGGGCGCCGCCGGCAAAGAAACGCTGGCTGGGCGGCACATCCTCGAAGTTGTCGGTACCGATCGCCCCCAGTCGGCCGCGAGACACCACGCGTGTGGTCTCGGTCACCGGCAGTACGGCTGCGCCGTTCAACTCGGCCGAAATCATGTTGGTGGATGAGGCCAGGGCTTCGGCGGCGCCGTGGACGTCGAACGAGGCACTCACGCCCTTGCGGGTGAATAGCAGGTCATCGGCTTTCTGCAGCGTGACGTTATAGCCTGGATACAACAGGATACTGTTCTGATTGCCGTTACCCAGGTCATAGAACTCCTGCTGGAAGCGCAGATAGGCACGCTTGCGTCCGAGCTGCCAGCCGGTGTCGCGCACCACGCCCACGCCGTAATAGGTCGAGGTGATATCACCAAACTGTTCGTTGTTGATGCTGGCCGTGAACGACAGCTTGTCCTGGGCGACATTTTCGATCGGGATATCGTAGGCCGCCTGGAGCGAGCGCTGGATCTGTGACACGCGGGTATCCAGACGGAACTGATGCCCCTGTCGGTTCAAGTGTCGAAACTTCACGCCAGCCCCGACCCGCGGACCGGTATCGGTACCGTAGCCGGCGGAGAACTTGTAGCTTTGGCCCTTGCTGGGCTCGGCCGTCACGGTCACCGGGATACGCAGCTGGCCGATCGATTCCAACGGATCGGACGGCGGATAGATCAGATCATAAAACCAGGCATCGTTATTCAGCTCACGCTGGGCCCTGGCGCGCTCGGCGTCGATCTCGATCTGGCTGTAGTAGTCGCTGTCGTTCAATACCAGCTGTAGATCGATCAGCTCCTGGGCGCTGTAGGGCTCGCCCGAGTCGAACGGTACGAAGCGCTGGACGAAATCATCGGCCAGCAGATCCTGCTTGAAGGTCACCGGGCCGAAGTAATAACGCTCGCCGGTGTCCAGTACCAGATCGATCTCGGCGAGTCGGGCTTCAGGATCGACCCGGATCGCCGACTGGCTGAACGCCGCATCCAGGTAACCGGCGTTGTAGGCCGCGTTAAACATCGCGCTCTTGGTGGCGGTGTAGCGCGACTGCACCAATCGCTGATCGGTGGCCAGCTCGGTGTCCTTCATGGCCCGACGCAGGGCATCCAACTGGTCACCCGGCCCGCGGGCGGCGATGTTCAAGGTCCGAATCTTGGTCGCCGGTCCTTTCTTGACCGTGAAGCGGGCCTGCCAGGTTTCGGAGCCGGCCGCCGGCTTGTCGAGCTCGGTTTCGATCTCCGGCGCGTAGTAGCCGTAGGGCATCAGCGCCTGCTTGATCTCCTTGGGCGCCAGGCGATACAGCGTTTGGATATGACCGGCCGACCACGACTCTTCATGCTTGGCCGCCACCGACAGCGACTTACGCGCGTTTGAGCGTAACGGGTTGTCGATCCCCACGATCTCGACCTCGACCGTATCGGCCCATACGGCTGGCGCCCAGCCGATGGCCGCGCACAGCACGCCCGCGCATCCCAGTCCGGTGACAAACCGAACGCCTGCCCGCATTGCTTGTTTTTCAGTCAAACGATCAAACCCGTGTTCGCTGGTGTCGTCCCGACAGCGCATCGATCCCCGTCGCGTATCGTAGCTGTTTCGTACGCGTTAGCGTCACACGTCGACCATGACGCAGCACCGGTCGCGATAATCAATCCCCAATCAATCCCTTGGGCCGGCCTACCCTCCTGGCGGCCGGATCGGACGTATTATGTTTAACACGCCCCCGACACTGTACGAACACTCGCTGCCTGCCGGCGCGCTTGGCCCATGAGACATATCGTACTGGTCGGCGCTGGGCATACCCATATCGGCGTGCTGCGCGCGTTCGCGGCTTCTGATGCGCCGGATGCCCATATCACGCTGGTTTCGCCTGCGCCCACGCTCTACTACTCCGGCATGCTGCCGGCCCACGTGGCCGGGCACTACGCTGAAAGCGAGCTGAAAATCGATGCGCGCGGATGTCTGGCGCACCTGGGCGCGGATTTCGTGGCCGGCGAGGTTACAGGGCTGGTCGATCACACCGTCACACTGGCCGACGGGCGGACGATCACCGGCGATTTTCTATCGCTGGATATTGGTACCGCACCGGCCGCACTCGCCGAGGACCATCCGGCCGTCATCCCGGTCAAACCGGTGACATCTCTGCTGGACGGGCTGGCCCGCTTCGAACAACAGCTCGAACGCGACGACGCACGCCGGCGCCTGGCAATCATCGGCGGCGGCGCGGGCGGCGTGGAGCTCAGCCTGTCGCTGGCCTATCGCTACCGGCGACGCTATCGCTGCCCGAGCCTGGATCTGATCGCCCGAAGCGGTGTGATGGCCGGCGCCTCAGGCCTGGTGCGGCGTGACTTGAACGCCGAGCTGGCACGGGCCGGGGTCAACGTGCTGACGGGCCGCGGCGTAGCCGACGTGGACAACGGCGTGCTGGTCTTCGACGACGGCACACGCCACGCGGCCGACGCGGTCATTGCCGCAACCGGCGCCCGCGCCCCGGCTTGGCTGGCCGAGACCCGCCTGGCGCTGGACGACGCCGGCTTCATCGCCTGCGACTGGACGCTGGCCTCGCGCTCGCATTCCCATGTTTTTGCCGCCGGCGACGTCGTGGCCCTGCCCGAACCGCGGCCTAAATCCGGCGTCTATGCCGTACGCCAAGTCCCGGTGCTGGCCGATAATCTGCGACGGGCCGTTCGGGGCGATGCCCTCGTGAACTTCAACGCGCCAAAACACGCTCTGTCGCTGATATCCACGGGCGATCGCCGGGCATTGGCCGTGCGCGGCGGTCTGAGCATCCCACCGTCGCGCCTGCTCTGGCAGCTCAAGGACCGCATCGATCGGCGTTTTGTGGAACGCCACGATGCGCAATGACAGCCTAGCCGACGCTGTCCTCGTCGAAGTTCTCGATCGTCAGCGCTTCCAGATCGTCGACTTCTCGAATGCCCAGCACGCGGGTATAGAAGGTTCGTTCGGCCTCGATGGCGGTCATGATGTTGTCGGCATCCTTGAAGCCATGACGCTCCGAGTCGAAAGCCACATAGGCCACCGGCACGCCCGATTCGCGCAGCGCGGCCACCATCGACTCGGCCTGATCGGGCGGCACCACCTTGTCGCGCATGCCTTGTAGAAACAGCACCGGGCAGGACAGCTGCTCGGCGTGATAGAGCGGCGAGCGCGCCTCGAGCGTGGCCGTCTCGGTGCCGATCAGCCGGTCAAGATAGCGTGACTCGAACTTGTGCGTTGAGGCCAGCAGACGCTTGAGATCACCGATGCCGTAATAGCTGGCGCCGGCGGCGGCCAGATCGGTGAACGTCAGCACCGAGAGCACGGTATAGCCGCCGGCGCTGGAGCCCGAGATCAACACCCGCTCGGGGTCAATCCGATCGGCGGCGGCCAGATGCGCGGCGCCGTATTCACAGTCCTCGACGTCGGCGATGCCCCAGGCGCCCACCAGCGCCTGGCGATAGGCCCGGCCGTAGCCGGTCGAGCCGCGATAGTTGACGTCCAGAACCGCATAGCCGCGCGACGTCCAGTATTGGATACGCGCATCCAGAGCGGTGTTGGTGGCCCCGGTAGGCCCTCCGTGACATTTGATGATCACCGGCGGGCGCTCGTCTTCGGGGGCGCCGTAGATTTCGCTGGCCGGGGCATAAAACAAGCCGTGGGCGTTGCGCCCGTCGCCGGTCACCCAGCTGATCGACTCGGGCCGGGACAGGGCCGCATCGGCCGGCAACGAGTCGGCGGCCTGCAGGATCTCCGTCGAGCCGTCGGCGTGGAACAGGCGCACATGCTTGGCCCGCGCCGGGTTGGCCGCGACCACAGCCAACGCGTCGTCGCGGGCTACGATCTGTTCGTAGAAGTCGAAGTCTTGGCGCAGGCCGCGGAACGCGCCCGTCTCGCGATCCACCTCGCCGATCTGCCAGATGCCGTCGTGGGTGGCCAGCGCAAACAGCCGCCCGCTGGCGGTGAACGCATAAGTCGACTGGCCGAACACCCACTGCGGGACTGCGAATTCGGCGGCCTCGTGGGTGAGTCGCGTGAACCCGCCGTCCGGCGTCTCGACGTGGATATTCCACCAGTCGTCGACATCGGCCACGATATGCAGCACACCGTCCGGATCGAACACCGGGCCGAACAGCGAAACGTCATCCGGCTGCCAGAGCGGGGCCGGCGTGCCGATACGGCCCTCTGCGTCGATGTCGGCAGCCCACAGCTCGGTCACGTCCCAAGGCATATGGGGATGATTCCAGGCCAGCCAGACCAGGCGCTGCGAGCTCGGCGCCAGACGCGGGCTGGCATAGAAGTCATGCCCCTCGGCCAGCGTGTCGACCCGCCCGTCGCGGTGTACGGCGACCACGCGAGCCACGGGCTCTGCGGTGGCCTCGTCCGTGGTTTCTGCAATCGCGATCAGCCGACCGAAGCGGCGATCGTATTGCAGATCGGCAAAGCGCAGATCGGCCCCGGGATCGGTAATCGCGGCCAGCTCGCCTTCCGGGTCGCGCTGCCAGATCGCCTGGTCGCTGGCGTTGACGAACCATACGAACCCGCCGTGGGCAGCGATGGCCCCGCCGCCGTATTCATAGACCCGGCTGGCCACCGATAGGGGCGCATCGATGAGCGAGACCGGCGCGCCGTGGTCGTCGGCCACGATCGTGCTGCGCCCGCCCTCTTCCGGTCGTGCCTCGACCCAGAGCAACGTGGGCCCGCCGGGCCCGGCCGTGTCGACCGTCAGATCGGTGAACTTGCGACCCGCAGCGGCCACGTGGGCCGCAGAGATCGAGGACGGCCAGCTGCCGTAGGCACGGATGGGTTTCATGTGGAACGTGTCTCAATGGACCAGTTGTGTTGCACACGGTGCACGGCTTGCCCCGCGGGATCAAAACCCTGCTCGGTCAGATCGACATGCCCGGCGTGGTCGCGCCTAAGCGCGGTGGCCGCGCGGGTGCCATAAGCCGGGCTCTGAATGAACATGGCCGAGAGAAAATGCTCGCTCTGGCGGTCGATACCGGTATCCGGCAGATCGGCCACGGCAGCGCGATCGGTATCGTGCAGCAGTCCAAGAAGTGATTCCGCCGCACAGTCGTCGGCCGCAATATGCCTGCGCAGGCGCGCGGAAGCCGCCTCGGTCTTCGGCCAGCGATCGCCCCAGTGGCCGTTGCTGATGGCCACCACACCGGGGCGGATAAGCCGAGGACCCGAGGCGCCGCGATTGGCGACATGAAAGAGCGTATTCCGATCGCCCACCAGCAAATTAAACGGCCCGTATTCGTGGCCCACGGCCGCCACATGCGCGGCCCACTCGCGGGCGCTGGTCCCGGCGTAGAAATAGTCACGGACCAAGGCCCCGCGCGAGGCACCGGCCGCGCCGGCTTGCGGGTCGCGGATATTGGTCACGGCCGCGAAACGGCCGGTCGCGTCAGCCCCGCACCATGCCCCGCCCGCAGTCTCATCGCGCCCGGCGACCAGCCCGGCCGGGTCGGCCCAGACGTGGGCCGGAGTGGTCGGTCGCGCGTGAAACTCATCGCGATTGGCCGCCAGCAGCAGGTCATAGCGCGCATGGGTCTGCCAAGCGACGGCGATTAGACACATAGCGTCGTGCCCCGATAAAACGAGCGTTGACGTTAGGGCCTGTTGAGGTTTCATGCGAGTCCGCGCCAAGCGCTGTTTTGCGGCAAGACGAGGCGTAGCCCTTGCCGCGCAGTCATTCTGCGCAAGAAGGCTAGAACGCTGGATTGCCGACGTATCGTCAACTTTTGGGCGCTTGTCCCGGAGGGTTGGGCCGCCCATAGAAAATTGACTAGGGGCGCCCTGCGGCGTTGCGAGTCTTGATCGTGGCTCGCCACGATGCGGC
>MDSW01179611.1_pt1 | contig 14497 bp, 10 predicted proteins | sample 811171 | NCBI WGS metagenome assembly MDSW01 (sample SAMN05326641, study PRJNA326480) | marine metagenome | isolation source: seawater | place: Atlantic Ocean: North West | collected 2012 | reverse complement strand
TTTGATCTAAAACTACTTGGGGATCGAACATTTAGCATTGCGGCTCGTGAAAAAGGCTCTGGTCTCGACAAGTTTGACGTAGCCTTCTTTACGGCAAGTTGTGACACTGCTGAGACTAATCAGCGTTATGCAGAATCTCTGCAATTGGATTATCCAATTCTTAGTGACCCCCAAAAGAAGACCGCCCGCACCTATGGCGTTGTCAATGACGAGCGACCTGTTCCTTTTCGTTGGACCTATATCATTGGCGTTAATGGGAAAATTCTTCATGTCGACAAACAAGTTAACGCGAAAAGTCATGGCGCCGACCTCGTAAAAAAGCTGAAAGAGTTGGGTGTGCGGGAAAAGTAACTTAACCGTCCCCTTAAATCAGTAATGAATCCTCCTAGTTTCCAAAGCCTTTAGAGCTGGATGAAATAGGAGGATTTCTTATTAGAACAAGAGGTTCTCAGCCTCTCCCCCGGCCGTGCTGATGAGTTGCTCAAAGGCCGCTTCCGATAGAACTTCAACTTCCAGTTGCTCCGCTTTCGCCAGCTTGCTACCGGCATTTTCACCGGCGACAAGGTAGTCGGTTTTTCCTGACACACTCGTACCAGTTTTACCACCATGCTGAACGATAATATCATGGATTTGACTACGCGTATAACTTGTCAGCGTGCCGGTCACGACGAATAATTTATCTGCAAATAAGTCGCTGAGTTGTTCCTGATCGGAATCTTGCTGAGTCATCTCAACACCGACGTCTTCCAGTCCAGACAGAATCTCCTTACCAGGAGATTCATGAAGGAAACGAAATAAGCTCTCGGCAATCACTTCGCCGATTTCATTGATTTCACTCAGCTTTTCGACATTCGCCTGCCGTAGTTCTTCAAGTGTTTTAAAGTGTTGGGCGATCGTGGCAGCCACTTGAGATCCCACATGACGAATCGAGAGTGCGTTCAAGACTTTCGCTAATCCTCGCTGCTTACTTGTCTGTATATTAACCACTACGTTTCTGGCAGACTTCTCTCCCATGCGATCCAACTCAGCAACTTGTGCCGAAGACAACTTGTAGAGATCTGCGTAATTGGAGACAAGTCCAGCAAGGACTAGCTGTGCAACCAATTTGTCTCCGAGTCCTTCAATGTCCATCGCATTACGACTGGCATAAAAACGAATTCTTTCACGCAGTTGGGCGGGGCACTGATAATTTGGACACCGAATGTAAACCCCCCCCTCATCTTTCAGCAAGGCAGCCTCACATTCCGGACAGCGTGTTGGGAATGCAAATTCCGGTAACACCGCCTTACGTTCGTGCTTTTCGACCCGGACAACTCGCGGAATGATCTTTCCAGCCTTCTCAACAACAACCACGTCGCCTATGCGGATATCCTTCCGTTTAATTTCATCGGCATTATGCAGACTCGATCGGCTAACCGTCGTTCCAGCCAACTCAACCGGCTCAAGTTCTGCCACCGGAGTGATCGCCCCCGTCTTACCAACTTGCACCGTAATGTTTTTTAGCGTGGTGATCGCCTCGTAGCGTTCCCACTTGTAGGCAACGATCCATCTGGGGCTTTTCGCTGTATTACCTAACGCTTCCCGTTGATTGAACTGATTCAGTTTGAGGACGATCCCATCCACCTCAAAATCGATATCCTGAATCTCCTGAGTCAGGAATTCACAATGAGCTATCGCTTTTTCGAATGTTGTGAAGCTAGAAACGAACGGAGAGGCTGGAAGCCCATACCCGCGAATCTCATCAAGGAAATCCATATGCGCCGTACTATGTATTCCCTCACAATGCCCGATTCCGTGACAGAACATTCTTAGCTTGCGTTCGGCACATACACGAGGATCCAGTTGGCGTATACTTCCGGCTGTGGCATTTCTCGTATTCTTAAATGGCGAATCACCCCGGGAAATCTGACGTTCATTGATTTGTGCCAAATCATGGTTCGTCATATACACTTCACCGCGAACTTCTAACACGGTTGGCAAATCATCCCCTAGAAGTCTTAACGGGATGTCAGCAACCGTCCGGATATTGTGAGTGATATCATCACCCTGTACACCGTTACCCCGAGTTAATGCTCTGGCCAGCACGCCGTTTTCATATATAACCGAAGCCGCAACACCGTCGATCTTCAACTCCACCACCCACTCGGATTCTCTTCCATCAAGCGCGTCTTTTGTTCGTTGACCAAATTTGCTTAACTCTTCAAGATTGTAAGTGTTGTCGATCGACAACATCGGCAATCGATGGTCGATCGTTACCAAATACTCGACAGGCTGTTCGCCAACCCGCTTCGTAGGACTATCCGGAGAATCATACTCAGGATAAAGCTGCTCTAGCTTGTGAAGTTCCTTCATCAACTGATCGTATTCAAGATCAGTAATTTCGGGCCGAGCATCGATGTAATAGAGCTTATTATGGCGCAGCAAAGCACCACGCAATCTAGCGATTTGCTCTTGTGCTTTATGACTCACCGCTACTATTCCTTCTACCCGTTACCCAGAGACTCTTCCGCCTGATCATCGGTGGTCACTCCACGATCACTTGAAGCTATCCCAATTCCCTCAACCGTTTTCGCTCGTTCTCGCAGCCCATCCGGATCATGGACTTCGTCATAAGCGATTGCTGCAAAGGTTAAAACACCAAGCAAACCTAGTTCCGCCAGCATTAGATCAAATCCATTTTCATCCAGAAAGCGGAATAATGGGTGGTAAGTATCGGTCGGCTTGCTCGATTCAGTTATCTCTTCCGACGCACGCAAGTACGTTACCGTCATGACCCCGTAGGACGTTGCTGTTAATGCAAAGACGATACCAACCCAAATCAGTAATGTGTAAAAAGGATTTTTCTTTTTCTTATCGCTGGAAACCACCGGACCCGGCCTTTCGTTCGCCCTTGTAAATATCCTGTTCTAAATAAAAGACAGGTTCACCGTGCAATATCTCAGATTACTGGATACTAGCCTATCTACTCGTTATCGAAAATCCCGCTTAACCCCCTCATTCATACCAAAATCAACTGGAATTCCGAATTCTAAAATTCTATCATGAGGGATTAGTGATCTGTCAAAGTACCTCACTGTATACCCTGTGAAATATTGGGAACCGGCAGCGGCGATATGAACACTGTTTAGATCTGAGCGGAGCTCCATTTGGCAGCCACAAACCACACTGTAAGCGATGATCTAGAGGGTCGCGACGGCCTAAATATCCAGCTACGTGGTGTCCATGTCCACAATCTCAAAAACGTGGATCTAGACATCCCCCATAATCAGTTAGTCGCATTCTGTGGCGTCAGTGGAAGTGGCAAGACAAGTCTGGCATTAGACACTCTCTATGCGGAAGGGCAACGTCGTTATATCGAGAGTTTCTCCGCCTATACCCGCCAGTTTCTTGATCGTCTAGAAAAACCGGCCGCGGAACGCATCGACGGGATCCCTCCGGCGATCGCAGTCACTCGAGGCAACCACAATCGCAGCAGTCGATCCACCATTGGGACAGCCACCGAAACCGCTGATTATCTTCGTCTTCTGTTTGCTCGCATCGGAGAAATTACCTGCCATGGCTGTGAAAACATTATCCAAAAAGACTCACCTCAATCGGTGGCCGATGAAATCTACAATTTGCCCGATCACTCACGTTTCATGGTGGGATTTGCAACCATCATCTCCGCCGAGACTCTCGAATGGAGTGACCAACAAGAGGATGCCGATGGGGTCTCGATACTTGAGAATTACCTCGCCCACTTTTTAGAAGATGGTTTTGTCCGTGTGATTGCAGGTGGAACTACTTATCGCCTTGAAGACGAAGGCTCCACTTTAATTGACTATTGCAAGAACTGCCTATCCACCAGTGAAGAGCCCGTCGAACTTCTCTTTATTGTAGACCGTTTATCCCTACAGAGAGATGATAAATTCGATGGTCGCTTACGGGATTCGCTTGAAGTTGTCTTCAGTCAGCCTGAGTCAACCTGTGTAATTACCATCGAAGGCCCTGAACCAATTGATAAGTTACTGAAAAGTTCCGATCAGATTGTCATCGACGGTCGCGAATGGTTCCAACGCCGTTTTAGTGCTGGCTATCGTTGTGACCAATGCAATCTCGAATATGCGAGTCCCGAACCTAGACTCTATAGTTTCAATAGTCCGTTGGGAGCGTGTACTGAATGCGAAGGATTTGGAAACATTATCGATAACGATATGGAGTTGATTGTTCCCGACCCGAGTAAATCTCTTCGTGAAGGCGCGATTGCCCCTTGGAAAACACCTGCTTACGAACACGAATTGCAGGAATTACTTGCTTTAGCGGACGACTATGAATTACCGGTCGATATTCCGTTCCGTGAGCTAACCAAGGCACATTTGAAGATTATTCACGAAGGCGTACCGGAACGTAACTTTGGCGGTCTAAACGGCTTCTTTGCCTGGCTTGAACGTCGCAAATACAAAATGCACCTACGCGTGTTTCTCAGTCGCTGGAGGAGTTACCGACAGTGTCCAAAATGTCTTGGCGCCCGTCTGAAGTCGGAATCGCTGGCAACGAAAGTCGGGGGGAAAAATATCGCCGAAATTTGCCAACTAAAAATTCGTGAGGCCATCGAATTTTTCAAACAGATCGAATTTACCAAATGGCAACGAGAGGTTGCCCGACACGTGATTGAACAGATTCACTCCAGACTACATTATCTAAACACGGTCGGACTGGGGTATTTAACACTGGACCGCACATTACGCACGCTCAGCGGCGGTGAAGCGCAACGCGTCAGTTTGACCACGGCCTTGGGATCGAATCTGGTAAACATGCTTTATGTACTGGATGAGCCTACGGTCGGCCTACACCCAAAAGATGTAAGGCATCTCTGTAAAGCCATTATCGGCTTAAGAGATCGAGGCAATACAGTGGTGGTTGTAGACCACGAAGAAGAAATGCTGCGTAACGCTGACCAACTTATCGAGGTGGGACCTGGTGCCGGAGACCGCGGTGGAAAGATCACGTTTCAGGGAACTATCGAGGAAATGCTAACTCAGGATGACAATCTTACCGGCAGTTATATGGCGGGAACGCGTGGAGTGGTGATTCCCGAACGCCGTCGTCCGGCCAATCGAGGCTGGCTGAAACTCAAAGGTGCTAGCGGCAATAATCTAAAAGATCTGACTGTCGAATTCCCACTGGGTGTCCTCTGTTTGGTCACCGGAGTAAGTGGCTCCGGCAAAAGCACACTTGTCCAGGACACCTTGTACGGTGCTGTCTGTCGTCGCAAGAGAAAGGATGCTTCTAAACCACTGCCATACAAGGATATCGTGGGGGATGGGCAGATCGATGATGTTGTCCTCGTAGATCAAAGCCCAATAGGACGTTCCCCTCGTTCAAATCCGGTAACGTACATTAAAGCCTTCGACCAAATTCGCGCAGTTTTTGCGGACACTGTAGAAGCCCGAACTCACAATTATACCGCAGGCCACTTCAGCTTTAATGTGGACGGAGGCCGCTGTAGTGTTTGCAAAGGGGACGGTCAGTTGGAAATTGATATGCAATTTCTGGCCGATGTCTATATGAATTGCCCTCAATGTGGTGGAACCCGATACCGGGACGAAATATTGGACGTCACCTACCGGGGCTTCAATATTGCAGACGTTCTGAGTATGACAGTACGCGAAGCATTCTCCTTCTTCCGTGGTCAGAACAAAGTTCAGACGAAGCTCAAACGTCTTATCGACGTAGGACTGGACTACCTGCAACTTGGACAACCCGCTAACACCCTCTCTTCCGGTGAGGCCCAACGGTTGAAATTAGCTGCCTACATGTCGACACACAAACGCAATCGCACGTTATTTATCCTGGATGAGCCTTCGACAGGCTTACACTTCAATGACATCCTACAACTTCAGGATTGCTTCGATACACTCTTAGCACTTGGGCATTCACTAATTATTGTCGAGCACAACCTACAACTCATGAAGGCGGCCGATTATATTATCGACATTGGTCCTGGAGCAGCCGATGAAGGAGGAACAGTGATCGCACAGGGAACCCCTGAAGAACTCGCTCGAATCGAAGAGTCACATACAGGACGCTTTCTTCGAGACGTGCTGGATATCGCCTGAAAAACATGTCGCAACCCAATTCCACACCTACCCCGAAACTCTTTTATACGAACCTCAATAGTGTTCGAGTGTCCGTCTATGCCTCAATCGATGACAAATTCTGTTGGGCCGATGGATGGAGAATCGACGGAGATGTATATGGCCCACACTGTAAACTTAGCGACACGCTGCCTGCAAGAATTAAACTTCAGGATCTGGGCGCGGGAAAATCGCCGCTGTCGTCAGCAATCGTCCCTGACCCATGCCCTTGGTCTGCTGAATTACCTGCCACGTATAAAGTCACTACGAATATCAGCCAGAAAGATAAACTCATTCAGTCCAACGTGCAGCAACTTGCTTTCAAAACACTGACCACAAATTCCGGCAAACTGCAATTAACCGATCTCAATGGATTTACAAAGCGATGGGTTCTTCGAGCGGCCGCCGGAACCGTCAGCTCGGCATTGAGTGACGGTGGTGAAGAATGTCGTGAGCTACGACTGTCACGAATTATTGTCGATCCTGACACCGATGATTACAGCCGTGCTACCGAACAAGGGCTTTGGATCATTGCCGTCTGCAATCCCTCAGAATCAACCTTACAACAACAACTTGACAGTCTCAGTCCATGGCCGTGTGTTGCCTGCTGTATCCTGCCAGCAGAAACAGATTTAAACAACATCCAACAGCCAGACGACTTACTTCTGGGAACTTACATAACCAACAATCAAGTGGTCCCTGATTGGGCTGAGTTAATCATCGCGGACGCGATCGATCCTATAAAATTCAACTCCCGGTGGGATTCCTCTGTAATTCCTGTCATTGCACATCAGTTGACCTCGTACAATAATGACCGAAACGCAAGAGAAAAATGTGCAGCCTTGCAAGCGAGTCTGGCTCCGCGAACAAATTACGCCGGCTACGTTATCAGTAAACAGCCACTTTATTAAGTTCAGGATTAACCAGATTTGAGTCAGGACATTCCCGAAGAATTACAACGCTATGTTCGCCAAATGCGATACACGCCATTGGGCATTGAGGGACAACTTCAATTGGCTCAAAGCCGAGTGTTGATCTGCGGTTGTGGGGCATTGGGAAGTGTACTGGCGAATACTCTGGCTCGGGCTGGTATTGGTTTTTTGAGGATCGTTGATCGCGACTTTTTAGAGTGGAACAATCTTCAACGTCAGGTACTGTACACCGAGCACGACGTGAAAGCTGGGCTTCCTAAGGCCATCGCAGCCAAAGACCATCTTCACCAGATCAACTCAGAGATCGAAATTGAGGCCGTTGTCGCTAACGTGTCTGCTGAGAACATTGGTGAGTTGATCGACTCCGTCGATTGTATCGTTGACGGAACCGACAACTTCGAAACTCGGTTTCTGCTCAATGATGCGGCCATCAAACATAACATTCCCTGGGTCTACGGAGGGTGCATCGGAAGTGAAGGTCAAACAATGACTATTCTGCCCGGGGAGACCCCCTGCCTTCACTGTCTCATGCACGGTGGACCTCCTCCGCCTGGCACCACACCCACCTGTGACTCGGCTGGAATCCTCTCTCCAATCATTAATGTCATTGCTTCGCTACAAGCTTTGGAAGTCATCAAAATCGTCAGTGGTAATCGTGACAGAATCAGTCGTGCATTACAGATTTTTGACCTTTGGGACAACCAAATTCGTCAAGTAAAACTAACACAGTTAAAAGAAGCTGGAGAGTGCCCAACCTGTCACAGTCATCAATTTGACTGGTTATCCGGAAAACATGGCAGTCAATCGGCTATCCTTTGTGGTCGAAACGCCGTCCAATTGTCATTCTCTGGTGAGTCAAAAATCAATCTGGAACACCTTCGTGAGAAGCTAAGCGGTCTGGGAACCATCGACAGCAACCCTTTTCTTTTAAGAGCTGTCATTGACGAATTTGAAATTACAGTCTTCGCCGACGGTCGCGCTATCATCAAAGGGACGGAAGACGAAGTCGTTGCGCGTAATCTTTACGCAAAATACATTGGTAATTAGGGTTGTTTGAAGAATGTTTCGGGACTTTGAGTTAGCTTAAATTACCTTGGTTTACCTTGCTAGGTTCCCATTCTCAAAATAAAATTGGTAGTTTGGGGTCATGCTTATCGCTTGTTTCCGAAAACGTTGATCCATTCACTCAGATTTACCACAAGGAACGCGGAATGAAACGCTTCTTTTGCTTCACATTACTAATGCTGGCTTCCGTGATTGCCGGCTGCGATTCTGGCGATAACAACAGCTCGAATACTAGCCCGGAAATTCCGGATAATACCGACCCCATTGTAGTGACTACTCCTACCGTTGCGTATGTTACCAATGGCATCGCTTCCTTCTGGGACATTGCAGAAGCCGGTGCTCAACAAGCCGGGAAAGACCTCAACGTCGACGTTCAGGTCCATATGCCTGTCGACGGAGTACAGGATCAAAAGCGAATGCTCGAAGACCTTATTACACAACAGGTAGATGGTGTCGCAGTCAGCCCTATCGACTCTGACAACCAATTAGACCTGCTTAATTTGGTCGCAGACGAAACGACTCTGATCACTCACGACTCGGATGCGGCTGATTCGAACCGAGAACTGTATATTGGAATGAGCAACTACGATGCTGGTTGGATGTGTGGTGAATTGATCGAAGAAGCCACTGCAGACGTGGCTGGGCAGGTTTCCATCATGATCTTTGTTGGTCGTTTGGAACAAGTGAACGCACGTCAGCGTCGTCAGGGCTTAATTGACTACCTGATGAAACGAGAAAAAGACGATCAACGTTACGACGAACCTGGTCAGGTAATCGAAAACGAGCGATTCTCAATCCTCGGCACTCGCACCGACGACTTTGATTCCAACAAATGTAAGTCCTACGTCGAAGATACCCTGACCGCCTATCCGGACATCACCTGTATGGTTGGTCTGTTCGCATACAACCCGCCGCAGATTCTTGAAGCTTTGACTTCAGCGGACAAGCTGAATGAAGTTCACGTGATTGGCTTCGATGAAGATGCTCAAACGCTGCAGGGAATTGTTGATGGAACTTGCTACGGCACCGTGGTTCAGAATCCTTATCAATACGGCTATCAATCAGTGAAGGTGCTGGCGGAGCACGCTACAGGTGTCAAGAACATTTCTGAGCTCGACGACTTCATTGACATTCCAGCACGTAAAATCCTGAAAAACAATGTGCAGGAGTTTTGGGACGAATTGAAGAAATTGACCGGTGAAGACGATGCTGATGAAGGAAGCGATTCAGCCGAGTAAGACTCCAACGATCATTGTTATCGAAATCCAACTGGGGACTGTCTTTCAGTTTTGAATACAGTCCCCAGTTTTTTTTGATCTGAGAACAGCATGCTGCAGCAAAACCTCATCCTCAACGTACAAAAGCTCACCAAACGCTTTCCAGGCGTGGTGGCGTTGAACAACGTACAATTGCAATTGCATGAAGGTGAGTTTCTATCCCTGATTGGAGAGAATGGTGCTGGCAAAAGTACTTTGATGAAAATTCTTGCCGGGGTACAACTTCAAGACGAAGGTACGATAGAAGTCTTTGGTAAAACAGTCCATATGGACAGCGTGAAAACAGCTCAGCATCACGGAATCGCGTTGATCCACCAGGAGCTCAATCTAAGTGAGAATCTTAGCATCGCCGCGAATATCTTTCTGGGGCGTGAACCGGCCAAAGCCGGCTTTATCGATAAAGCGACGATTCGTTGTGAAGCTCAGCGTTTCCTTGACATGGTGGGCTTGAAAATCAATCCCGAGACTTTGGCGGGAAGCCTGTCAATCGGCCAACAGCAACTTGTGGAAATCGCCAAAGCACTTAGCATCGATGCCCGCATCCTCATCATGGACGAACCTACATCAAGCCTTAGCGCCGGTGAATCTGAGCGACTTTTTGAAGTTATCGCCGAGCTACGTGAACGGGGCGTCAGTATTATCTACATTTCCCACCGATTAGGGGAAGTGAAAATGCTTTCCGATCGTGTGACCGTCTTCCGCGATGGAGAATATGCAGGTGACCTGTGCGGAGATGAAATTACGCATGATGCCATGGTCAAGCAGATGGTCGGGCGTGATATTTCACAATACTATTCGCACAAACCAAATCCGATCGGCGATGTCATTCTTGAAGTCTCCAATCTGAGAACTCAGGCGAACCCGGAACACGAATTGTCTTTTAAGGTTCATGAAGGTGAGATTGTTGGTATTTCCGGACTCGTAGGAGCAGGTCGCACTGAATTATTAGATGCCTTGTTTGGAGTGGTTCCTGCAGTCTCCGGAACGATTGCCGTTTCCGGTCAGAAAGTCGAGCTCCATTCTCCTAGTGATGCGATAGCTCTTGGGTTAGCACTGGTTCCGGAAGACCGTAAGGGTCAGGGACTGGTACTTCAAATGAGTGTAAAAGAAAACACAAGCATGGCTTCTTTAAAAGCTCATGCCGTTAACGGCATTTTTAGAAATGGCGAACGAGAAGAACAGGACACCGACGAAATGATTGCAAGGCTGAGTACTAAAACTCCAAATGCCGATCAAACCGCCGGATTTCTTTCCGGAGGAAACCAGCAAAAGGTCGTCCTTGGGAAATGGCTTGCCACTGAACCCTCACTATTACTTATGGACGAACCAACCCGTGGCATTGATATCGGTGCTAAACAGGAAATTTATCAATTGATGGAAGAGCTTGCCTCACAGGGCATGGCGGTCTTGTTTGTTTCTAGTGAGCTGGAAGAAATCATTGGTATGTCAGATCGTACAATCGTAATGCACGAAGGTAAAATAACTGGTGAATTACCTCGGGAAGATTTGGCCGAAGAGTCGATCATGCATCTGGCCACTGGCGGTGTTCAACACTAAATTCACTGTACATTTATAAACCCTCTAGTCAAAAAGGTGTCATCGAATGAATAAGATCATGGGAATTCTGATGCTACTGGTATTTGCCTGTATCGCTACGAATATCCTTAGTGGTGGCAGTTTTGTAATTCCATTTAACCTGCAAAACCTGATGGTACGGACATCTCTGTTTGGAATCATCGGTATTGGGGTGGCCTTTGTCATCATCACGGGAGGGATCGACCTGTCAATCGGATCTATGATCGGTCTGATTGGCTGCCTGATGACCATTACCCTCATTGATCACGAACTAGGGATTATCCCAACATTGCTCATCGTTTTGGGGGTCTCTATTCTGCTCGGATTCGTTCACGGATTATTGATCACGAAGGCTCACTTACAACCGTTTGTAGTAACGCTATGCGGTTTGCTGATTTATCGCGGTGTGGCTCGCTGGATCACGGGTGACTCGACCGGTGGATTTGGTAAAGAATACAACGCCTCTCTTCGTTTGCTAGCAACAGGCAAGCCGTTCTCGACAGCCGCAGTACTCATTGTTTTGGGTATCGCAGTTACCCTGTTTTGCATGTACAAGATCGTACAGATGCAAAAGAGAGCAGAAGGAAAGCCGCTGAACTGGATAATCGGGATTGTGATTAGCATTTGCATCGCTCTCAGTGGCGCCAGCCGATTCACGAACGTCTCGGCAGAACAGGTTCTGCAACTGAGTCGTGGGACATCCGTAAGCATTATGAACAAACGCGATGACAAAAAACTCGACATCTCGAAATTTGATGCCGACGAACCTGGCAGACGGCCCAGCCAGTTCATGCCCGAAATCCTGCTGAACTACGTTGGTTATCTGGCAATCCCATTGGGCGTGAGTCTGGCATTTATTTTTCTAAAGAAAGATACAAATGCGGCTTTACTCTCACTTGGCTTACTAATTTCGGGTGCCGCATTAACCCAGTGGGCTTCCAGCTATGTCGGTAGCTTGTTTGAAGAAGGAAAAGATATAGGGCTACTGGCCATTACAGAAGTCATTATTACGCTGGGGATCTTTATTGCCGGTGTGGACCGATTTCTCAAAGGCGTCTATCGCTCCTTACCTGAGTATCGAGGTCTTTTGTCGATTACTTGTATTCTGAGCCTATGCTGGTTGGTAAGCCAAACTCCGATTTGCCGAACACTGGTTCCAGCACCGATGGTATTCTTAGCCGCTATTTCTACAGCAGCAGCAATTTTCCTCAACAAGACTATTTATGGGCGATACTTACTGGCTTTGGGAAACAATGAATCAGCGGCCCGTCTCAGTGGCATTAATACCGACAGAATGATCATACTGGCTTATGTTATCTGTGCATTTTGTACTGCCATTGGTGGCATTCTGTTTGCCTTAGATGGCAACTCTATCCAGCCAGCTAACCACGGCAACTTTTATGAACTCTATGCGATTGCTGCCGCTGTTCTTGGAGGTTGCAGCCTGCGTGGTGGCGAAGGTAGTATCGCCGGAGTTGTGATTGGTGCTGCTGTAATGCGAGTTCTATACAATTCGATCACATTACTCAAAATTCCAACATCGCTGGAATTCGCCATCATCGGCGTTGTCATCATGATTGGTGTTCTGGCCGACGAATTCGTTAAGAAACTAAATCACGCAAAACGACAACAGGAAGAAGTCGAACGAGCCAACCTTGTTGACCAATAGCATTCTGACTAGAATGGAAGATCGATGCAGCGGGAACGTATGCCGGCTGCAAATAGTAGTCTTCGTACGACCTCTTTACTATTTAGGAAATTTAATCATGAAAAAAGCATTCCTTATGATGCTATTCGTATTCAGCGTAGTAATCGCTGGATGTGGCGAACAAAAAGCTGAAGTACCTGCCGATCCCAACGCAGATAACATTACCAATGAAATGGAAGAGTCAACAGAAACACCTGAAGATCCAGGTGAAGGCGAAGGCGAAAACTCATCTGACGGTTAATTACCATTTCATTTGAGCACGCTATAAATCATTAAAAGGCGTGAGTAGTTTTACTGCTCACGCCTTTTTCATGCTCTGAGCCATCGAAAGCAGATCGTACCGCTGGCTCTATCTAGCAATAATCAAATGGCGATTTATGTTTGTAAGCACAATAAATCAGATCCATCGGATGCATCACACGTACGCTTTGATCCTGCACCCGACGTTCGCGATCAATCTGCATTAAACAGCCGGAATTGGCAGTGAGTACAATACTAGCACCTGTCTCTCTAATATTTCCTAACTTTCGGTTGCTCAACTGATCCGCCATTTCGGTTTCCGTCAGGTTGTAAGTTCCCGCAGCACCACAACACATATCACTTTCAGGAAGGTCAACCAATTCAACTCCAGGTATCTGACCAATGATATTCCGTGGTTGCTCTCGTACTTTCTGAGCATGAGCTAAATGACAAGCATCATGATAGGTCACTTTGACATCGAGCGGAGCTTTCGGTGGAATAAATCCCAACTCGTCAAGAAACTCATGAACATCCTTCACTTTGGATGCAAATCCACTGCGAGCTTCGGCTGTTTCCTCATCGTTCCATAGATGGGCATAGTCTTTCAGCATGGAACCGCACCCGGCAACATTAATAATGATGGCGTCAATATCATCCCGATCAAATGCTTTGAGATTATTAGCAGCCATCTCGACAGCAGGCTCTTCACTACCGGTGTGATAATGGATCGCTCCACAACACCCCTGAGTTTGGGGAATAATCACATCGCATCCATTTTGTTGAAGCACATGGGCGGTCGCATAGTTGGTTTGGGCAAAGACTTCACTCTGCACACAACCTGTGAACAAAGCAACACGAGCGCGTCGTTTTCCAATCGCTGGCATGACGTGTTCCAATTTTCCGTCAGCACGACGAAGCTTGGGAAGTAATGTAGCCATTCGACCTAATCTGGGTGGTAGAAGTCTCCATAGTCCGGTAGCCAATATAAACGAATCAAGTTTTAACGTTTGGGCGAGTCGCGCAAAGCTCAACGCCTTTCGCAATCGCTTAGGATATGGGAAGAGGCCGAAGAGAATATACTTATGAAACCAATCGTTCGTCTTTGTCTTACTATCAACTTCCTTTTCCATTTCCAATCGGAAAGGTTCAATCAGACGACCATACTGAACTCCGGAAGGGCACGCCGTTTCACAACTACGACAATCAAGACATAACTCCAGATGCCTTCTTACGTTTTTATTGAGATCCACACGTCCATCGGTCACGGCTCGCATGAGGTAAATACGTCCTCGCGGAGAATCATTTTCATTTCCCGTCATGACATAAGTAGGGCATGCCTGAGTACACAAGCCGCAATGAACACAATCCAGGAAATATTCGTAGTCAATCTTCTCACCCGGATTAAACGATGTCACAGGCAACGGATTCTCGCCTGCCACAGAAACGGCAGGTTCCGGTAGTATGGATGGTTCACTCATTGATATACAAACCTGCCGGGATTCAAAATTCCTCGAGGATCAAATTGCTCTTTAATACGATGATGCAGCCATTCGGGGGCTGCTAAATGGCCCCACATGGTACCTA
>MDSW01187970.1_pt1 | contig 14500 bp, 11 predicted proteins | sample 811171 | NCBI WGS metagenome assembly MDSW01 (sample SAMN05326641, study PRJNA326480) | marine metagenome | isolation source: seawater | place: Atlantic Ocean: North West | collected 2012 | reverse complement strand
TTTTGACTACGAGTTAGATCGAAACGAATTTCTCCATCAACAATATACTTAACGATTCGGGCATCATTAGGACACTCTTTCGTATTGACTTGTTCCCAAGTTCCATTTTCGATCATGATTTCTACACCATATCTCTTTCTGGAATTTTCTTTTTCTGATGCCGTCCACGAATCCATAGACTCTTCCTTTGTAATTACTTCTTTTTCAAGAACTTTTTCTGTCATGATAAAAAATCAATTAAATATTAACCGCGATTGCCCCAGACAATATTTGGATATGCCTCAGCAATAACTGCTTGTGTAAGTTTGTATTTGGTAGCAAGTTTTTTGTCTTTGCAAAGACATAGGATCTCTGCTTCTAGTGGATGAAGACCTTCCAACAAGTTAATAAACATAGATTCTCTACGCAACTTGCTCAGACCATCATTACCACCTTTCAAAAAGTTGTAAAAAATTTTAAATTCTTTACGAATAGATGTTCTTCCCTGATCTTGAGATCCCAGAGACTGAGATCCAATCTCATCCATTTTATTTACAGCATCTCCAATCTTATCAGAGAGTTGTCCACTATATGCTGTTTGTTCACCTGCGGATGCATAAGGAACATCACCTTCAGGAAGCATGGATACAATTGAAGTATCAAAATTCCAAATCAGAACAGCTCTGAGGGAAGGATGATCAAATTTACGAAGTGCTTCAATCTTCTTTGCTTTTGACCTTTGCTTACAAATTACTTGAAGCACTTCAAAAATAAAAGGATTTGCCGGTAAATCGGGAATTGGTGTCGGTGCCTTCTTAGTTGTCGTCTTCTTCGCCGTTGTCTTCGTAGTCATGATAGTTTTCAAAATTAAATGCAATAACCTCATCTGGAATCAGGTTGCCCTGATTATCAAACATTTCGGGGTGAGGTCTTGGTACTTCCCGATAGTTCATCATATATTCTCTAGCAGTCCAACCAATCATCGTACCCAGTATTAGAAACAGGATGGTCATGAATGAACCAAAAACTAAACTAACTGCTAACATTTTTCTTTCTCCGGGGTTTAACTCTTTTTTTCTTCCTTATACTAAAGGAAAACTCAAAATAGATGTTTACTTCCCGGTTTAGAAAGCAAACCATCTTTTCAAAAACAATATGAAATGGTTGAACTTGCTTTCTTTTACCTCCATTAAGTAAAAAATCAACACCACGATTAGAGTGGTCGTTAAATTTATTTATGTCAGGATTTAATGACTCTTTGTTCTTTGAGGAATTTGATTGTGTCACTACAACCTCCTAATTTTTTATCATCACAAATTACTTGAGGAAATGTAGATCCCTTACCAAATTTTTGATAGAATTCGGTACGAGTAAAATCATCTCCAAGATTATAGGATACAAACTCATTTCCTGTCAACTCCAAAACAAGTTTTAGTTTTTGACAATAAGGACAGTTGTCTTTTGTATATACAGAAAAATTCATAATTTTGATTTAATATTAATTGTTAGTTGTTGCTATTTTCTTCAGATCCTAATACTGGCCAAACAACTTCTAATGGATTTGTTGTCGTAGATGTGATGTCTCTGAGTGCCTGAATATATGTATCTAGATCAGAAATATTATCTGTTGTAGTGGTAATACCTTGTCTAGTTTCACTTTGATGCCTCATAATCCGCCACTCAATTCTTTCAATTCTCTGATCCCTAGTTAACCTAATATCTTTCCATCTTTGTTCATTTCTAGCAGAAATTTCCGATTCTGTCAAGAGTACAGTTTGCCACTCTGTCCCACTCCAAACAAGTTTATGAGTCTCTTGATTAAAATCTGGAGGATTTGAGACTTCCACATATCCAGCATCTACTAATTCTTCACTCGTAAATGTAGAAGAATCTGTTCTAGTTGATCCATCAGAAAGTCGAATTCTATGTGGCAAAGTATCTATTGGATACTCACCATTAAATGAATAAAGCATTTATATTCTATACGATTTTATCATAAAATATTTATTACACATCAAAAAAATTTGTAGATAGATATACTCCAATCTATTATGTAACAGTAATAGTAATATCTTTAAAGTATGATTGAAAACTAGTATTATCTTGGTCAGCATCAAACCCTACTTCCCAAGTACTAGTGCCCGCATTCCAACCAGATATTGAAGATAAAGTAGCTCCAGAATAAGTGCCACTATGATTTACAACCGTAGTTCCACTAAAACTTCCAGTTTTAATTACAGTAGTGGTTGCTCCCGTTGAAAGGTTCAACGTTATTGTCGTATAATATGTTTGTGTATATGAATTAGCTCCTGATATATTACCAGAACCAGATCCAGAAGCAGGATACCAATTAGGATTAGCACAATTCCATTGGAATGCTATTCTACTGCTATTTGTTCCCCATGCCCAAATAGGACTAGTACCTGACCTAAAAACACAAAATCCATGGTCAGAACAATTTTCATCTTTAATCACCGCAAAAGATAATTCTAAGTTAGTTCCAGTAAAACCTTCATCAGTCACAACAGGATAACTATTTGTAGACGAGTCAGCATTTCCATTAATCCACATACCATTAGAATTAAAACCAGTATTGGTTGCTTGCTTTGTCCTAAGAAGCATCCAAGAAGCTGGATTTCCTGTAGTATATGTATAAACATTAGCAACAGCATCAGTCATAGTAAGAGTTGCAGATTCTCCAATAATTGTTCCAGATACACTATCTCTTCTTATCTCAATCTTACATGTATTATTTTCTGCAATACTATCTGCAATTGGTGTAACACTAAATGTCCCAACACCATTAGCATTAAGCAAAAATGATCCAGTTAAAGATCCACTAAGAAAATCAGCACCCGTTAATGTAGTTCCAGATACCGTTGCAATACTATAATATATCGTATCACCATTTTGAAATCCTTCAGTATTAACAGTAAAAGTAGTAGTAACATTTTCATCCAAATTTGTTCCGTTACTTCCACTAATACTAGTAACTTGCTTAACCTTTGGCCAAACATTATCTATTTTGCAATTATAATGATCAAAAATCTCATGTATACCAGATGCACTCATCTCACTTATATTTTTTTTTGGACCAATAATTCCAGAATTTCTTCTCATTATAATTCTCCTTACAATAATTGGATGGTTACATATCCATCAGAACCAGCAGTATTCAGACTTACATAAGTCCTATTAGTTGCTACACTATTAACATAATTTCCTCCACCAGCTAGTGCCTCTTTGGTGGGTGAATTATTAGTACTACTCACAATTCCACCACCGGTATATCCACCTCCGCCGCCTGCTTGGCAACTACCACATCTACCAGTTCCTCCACCTCCTCCACCAAATCCACCTTGCTGAGATCCATTACCTGCCTGATTATTTCCTCCCCATCCTCCCATAAATGGACCACCATTAGTTGTACTGTTACTAGTATCTAATGCTTTTTGTCGATTCCATCCTCCTTGAACATGATAAGGAGATTGTACAGAACATTGTTGGTGTCCCCCGAAACCCTTTCCTTTCCATCCAGCACCAGCACCTCCTTTATGAGCATTACTAGTTCCATTATTTCCACCATATCCTAAAGATTGGTTAGACAGTAACCCACTATAAGTTGCAGCACCATCATTAGTTACACCAGTCCCTGGATTTCCTGTTATATCTGTTGCAGCATGAGGAGCTAATCCACTTGTTCCATCATACGATCCACCACCACCTCCGCCAGCAACAACTAAGGGTTCAGTATCTGAAAGTGTGTAACACACAAAGGAACCACCTCCACCACCAGAGTTATATGCCAGTCCAGTAAGAGGTCCATCAGGATTTGATGTTGAGACTGGACGACCTTTTTGTCCAACAATTATTCTTAATATATCGCCTTGGGCAAGGGTAAAATCACCCCTTACAATAGCTCCTCGTCCAACTCTATTAGTTCTTGTAGTATCGTAACTATACCCACCAGAAGCACCAGCACATGTAATTCTATAAGTGCCAGATGCGGGCACAGTCCACATTTGAACTCCTTGAGCATTACTGTCTACATTAAAATAATTAGTATCCGATAACCAAGCATAAGTTGAAGTATCATATGCAGTTGTTAATTGATTCAAGGTAGGTCCAGTTCTTCCGGTTAATCCAGATGTACCAAAAGTAAAACTAGTAAAGTCATATAGTCCATCACCTATAACTTGTGATGCAATCAGATCGAAAACTCCTTCTTTTTTACTTATCTGTCCTGTTCCAATTAAACCTCCATTTTTAGTATAATATCCCATAATTAACTAATCTCTTCGTATGAACAAGTTGCACTTAAATCACCTGCAGCACTTGCTTGAACATACAATGACATATCTTCTTCTAAGTAGATTGAAGTATCTTTTGAAATAACTACAAGAGTTGCATCATTAGGAACTGCAACTGTACTCGCCAGATATGAATATGTTGTACCACCAGCAGCATTTCTAATCGTTACAGTAATATCTGCAGTGTTTGCTCCATCAATATTTGAAATAATCAACGAATTAATTTTCAAAATCTTACCAGACGATGCTGCATTCTCAAGGAGTTCAGTTGCAGTATTAGATACATCAACATCAAATACTATCTTCCCTAAAATACTTGTTGCGTTAATTATATTTGGATTAGCCATTCTTTAGAGAGTCTCCTTCTTATGTTTATTTATTAAGAGTTTAAAAATGCCAAAGTAGTTAATGCGCTACTACCACCACTACCATCCGCAGCAGCAGTAATACGTCCCTTAGCATCAACTGTAATATCTGCGTTGGTATAAGAACCAGCACTTACAGTAGTATTAGTTAAAGACCAACTATTGGTGTTCTCAACTAAAATATCACCCTTACTTCCATTACTAACGCCAGAAGTAACTCTGATGCCATCTTCAACAAAAAGTCTTGTAGCATGAAGTTCGATGCAGCTGACAATACCGGCAGTACCGGCATTAATTGTTACACCAATACCAAGATTAAATGTATCATTAGCAATATCAAGACTTAAATTATTATCAGATACAATGTCACCGGTTTGTCTAGTCTTTCCCATATCTATCCTTTTTAGTTATTTATTTTTATGCCTGAGATTCAGACCAAGATATTCTGGATGATACCTGGAATGGTGCCGTGCTGTTAACGGTACTTGTATCAAGAACTGTTGCACAAATAGTAACAATATCAGGACCATTCGGGAATACACCATCACCACCAAGAACAGAATTACCCATATCAATCAGTCTCGAAAGATCAAAGTCTTGCGTTGCAACCGTTCTTTCACCATTCGCACCGATAGAACCACCAGATGCACGGAACTGATAGATCGTTGTTCCATCCTGAATCGTATCTCCATAATCATGAGAAACATACTGCGACAATGATGGAGATCCAACATTATCATATTCAATATTACTGAGTGCTCCATTCAGAATGACACTAATACGAGCATCATGAGAAACTGAGATTCCCATTTCATTTAACTTCAATTGCATTCGATTGATAATATCTCTTTCACCAACCGCACCAATCAAGTTATTATCAACAGAAGGTGCGAGTCTCAGACTTACAAGAGGAATCAAATCAGTAAGATCAACGTTATCTCCACCAACTGAAGGAGCACCAATATTGACTACTGTAGCATTAGGAACATCAGGGTATACGGCAGGACCACTACGGCCATAAGTTCCTAAGAAAATATAGACTCTAAAATTACTTCCACTATAATCAGTAAAGGCAACTGTTTCACCATTCAATCCACCAGTATTAGCAGTATAAAGTGGAATACCATTAGAGAATTTGCCAGCATCAGAACTTGCAAAACTTATCCTTAAATACCAACTCCGTTGATTACCGCTCCCATAAGACCTAAGATCTGCAGCAGCATTAGTTGTAGCGGTATCAGCATCACCATTCGTGAATGAAAGAGATTTACCAGATGCAGTAAAGAGATAACTATCGTCATCATCAAATCCACCATCCATAATTACAGAGGTTCCCCAGTGGAATAGTCCTGGAATGTAAGTAGGTTCTCCAATATTAAATGCTTCATATCTTGCAGGAACGTTACCAGTTCTCATGTATGCTTCATTCAATTTATTATTGTGAATAAATTCATGAACATATTTAACGTGACCTTTTGTATCCTTAAATCCAAAGCGAATCTTACCAGCACCATACCAAGAATAATCAATATACACCATCTGAATGGCATTAATATCTAATTCATATCCAGAAGGACCAGTTCCATCTGCAGGGTCTAATGACCAGAGATGTTGAGGAACTTTGAGATCAACTGTCTTGGTCACAATAACACCATTACTTGCGGTTCCTCTATACTTTGGTTGAATTTCAAGATTAGAATCATCTATAATTCTAGTAACTTTATATGATTGTCCACGAATTACTATATAATCACCTTCAGAAAGTTGACCAAGGAATCTTGTATTAGTTCCAGCAATAGTATTACTATTTTTTACAGTATTAATAGTTCCAGCTAACTGAGCAGTAGAAGATCTTCTTACCGCATATAATACGCTTCCATCATACTCAAAGAACATTCCATTTTGATCATCAAATAATCCTCCACGAATACCAGCATCAGTATAATTGGAAATTGTATATTCAATAAATCCTCCAGGATTAGTAGTAGTTGCGGTAACTGTTCCACCAGCAGTATATGTGAATGTAAACGTATCTGATGAACTTACAGTATGAGTTCCATTATAAATGTTACTTGTATCAATATGAGTAATTGAATCTGCAACAGCACTTACAAAGTTATGTTGTCCAGTTGCCGGAGAAACTGAAACTCCAACATTAACTTCAAAAGTATTTGTAGTAACTTTTGTAACTTCAAGACGCTTTAATCCGCCAGCGGGGTCTGTGCTTCTTGGATAAACATGATTTGTTTGATGATTATCGTATGCACATGTGAATGTAAATGCATTCTCGGCAATAGTTATATATTCTCCAGCCTCAATCCCATGACCGTTAGATGTAACTACTAAAATTCCTGTTGTAGGATCATATGTTGCGGAAGTTGGATTTACAGTAGATGTTAATTCAGCACCTTTAACCTTTACCGTATCACCAGGTGTAAGACCATGTGGATATTCTGTGGTTATTGTTGCATTAGTAGTTGCATTCGTTCCAACTAAAGTTCTCCCAGGTCTGTAAGGATTAAAGTTGATTGCCATGGAGCACTGAATACCCTTACCTGACTGATAACGGAAATACTTTCTAGTTTGACGAATAACTTTAGAGTCTGGTGAAGATCCTGCAGTAATTTCAACTCCACCATCAAACGGTCTATGAATAAATGTTCCGTCTGCTCTTACATTTAATCTAGTGTCAACAAAGTGTTGAACTCCAGTAGATGTAATACCAGCATTAGATTCTAATGTAAGTGAAGTATCACTAACAATTGAAGCAACAGTACCAACCTCATAATCACCATAAGTATCAGATGCTAACGGATCTAGAATGAAATTATCACCGATTGCATATGCAGAAGTGAATTTAGTATCCACACCAGTAACGACTTTAGAATCACTTGATGCAGTTACAGTTCCCGCAGCAGCAACTCTTCCAGAGATACTAGCAATTGTTAAAGTATGTTGTCCTGATCCTCCAGGAGCACCTAAAGTGTATATATTACTAAGGAAGTTAGATTCATTTGTTGAAAGTGTCAGATATTTACTATTTGGAGCGTGAACATAATATTCTGTAGCATTAGTGACTCCGGCAATTGTGGATCCACTTACCAATCCATAAGTTGCTTTTTGTCCATCAGACAATCCGTGTCCATTCGGGAAATTAATATAATAAACTGATGATGTAGCATCCTGAGAAACATCAGTATTGGCAAATTCAAGAACTCTATCTGATAGTCTAGAGTTTGCAGAAATTGATGCCGTAAAAGTATTAACTCCGGTTATATTATAATAATCATCAGCAATACCAAATGTTTGTCCAGTAGTAAATACTATTGGAGCAGTTCCGGCAGTATTAAAATCATATGGTGTTCCGTCAGTAGTTGTTTTTATTTTAATTCTATTATCATCAACTACATCAACTTTTACTTCATCACCATCATTAAGTGCAATAGAAGTTAGTGCGTCTGCAACTGCCTGAGCAATTGCATCTGCATTTGCCGCAGCATTGGTTGAATTATTATAGGTAGAACTAGAGTTTAAATCATCCAATCCAAACATTGCCTGAATGTGCCATCTTGGACCCATTCTATCTCTATTATTAGCAGTTAAATCTGAACTACTACCATCATAGATATAATGATTACCATCTTGATAATAATCTGGCCAAGTAGTGTTCATTAGCCATATATCAATAACATAATTAGATACTTCACCGCCACCATTATACATGTAGGTTACATTCCAACTATAGTTCCAAGTTGAATTATATGTATCAGGAGTATTATCTCGAAACTCATATTTAGTTCCGGTAGAAAATTCTTCTTTAAATGCATACTCATAATTTAATTCATAGACTCTATCAATATCATAAATTGTAGATGAATTTTGAGTATTAACTGCATTTATTGCAGCAAAAGTGGGAACCTGTCTAACTTCTAAAATAAAATCAGTAAACTGATTATATACATACGGAGTTGAGACATGATAAAATCCCATGTTTGCCATGGTGAGAGGATAATATGAACCATTACCAGAGTACACACTTCTACTGGAAAAATAAGCTCCAATATCAATTGCATTTCCAGTATAAAGATTTGATGATCCTATATTTCTTGGATCATACCAATATCTCAATAATTGACTATTACTACTATTGTAGAAATAATAATATGCATATGCTGCTCCCCATCTTATTTCTTGCTGAATAGATCCTCCACCATCATATGGAGTAATATTTGATCTATTATACATGTATCTGGTTTGACTTCCAGTATAATTCATCAATAATCTAGAATGATGATTACTGGACTTCATGGTTGTGACTATTGTCTCACATGCAGTCTTAGCAGCATCATATGCTGCCTGAGCAGTAACAGCACTAGTAGGTGGAATTGGTCCAGAAGAAGTTCCAGGAATTGCTCCACCATTACCGGCAGCTACAGTTATAACTTGATTGTTATATAATCCATGAAGAGGCAAATATACATCATCAGACGTAGTGTCTACATAGTTGTCTCCGTCTGGTGCAGTTGAAGTTGTAGTATTAGATAATGTTAATTCTTTTTTACCGACAGTATTTGTAATATAAACACTCGTATTTGTGCTGAATCCATGAGCTGTATCAGTAGTTACTGTTAATGTTGATGGATTTGCGGCATCAGTATTAATACCTTCAAAGTTATTATATTCTACAGAAGATCCAGTAAAGAACGATCCAGGAATAATAGTAGTATATGCAGTTTTTAAATTTCCAGTAGAAGACTGAACCGCAGATGCTTTATAGTTAAATGATGTTGTATTAGGAACTTGAGTTATAATATATTTTCCATTCGCTGTTCTTGATGTTAATCCTCTAACTTCAATTGGGTCTCCAATAGATAATCCATGCTCTTCTGATACAAATACATTAATTACTTCACTATTTGCCGTGGCATTTACTTGAGAGATTCCGTAAATAGATACACCGGGAGCTCTTGTATATGCAGAAGGAATATTATTTACAAGTTCTAAAGTTTCCCACTTAGTTGGTTGCAGACCATATTCAAAGTCAGTATCAATCAGGTTCTCTGGATTAGATACTCTTAATTTACTAACAGGATCAGTAAAAGTCTCTCCAAATTCTACCTTATCTTCAGGAATATCAATAAAAATTTGCAGTTCATCACTGTCACTCATACCTGTAGTATTATATGTCAGCGTTAATATTGTTTCATTATTAATCGCATCATAAGTAACACTACCACCCTTTGTAGGATCAGCAAAATTATAGATTATTATGTTATCAGTTACATTCGTAACAACCTGAAAAGTTCTTAAAGTATGTCTTCCACTTACGGTCAGTGTTTGTGCCGAAGCATCAAAGATATAGTTATAAACTAATTTTTTTGCCATGTTATTGAGTCTTCCTGTCTAGATATTTATATGGTTATGATATGATAATTACCCAAAAGCAATTGCATATGCGATTGCTTCTTCTCTATTAACCAAAGTTCCACCATCAGTTCCATCACTAATAGTATTCCCATTAAGATCTAAATTGCCGCCAAGTTGAGGTGTTGTATCATTAACGACTTCAACATTAGCCAGATTTACACTAGTATATGCAACCAATTCAATAATATCACTTTGAGATGCTCCTGTTGTTAGCGTAATTGTGGTTCCATTTGTTGCAGTATATTCTGTGCTATCAAGTTTGGAACCGTTCAAATAAACATCAATATATCCTACATCATAACTTACTGTTCCTGATGGAGGGAATAGTGTGTCTCCATTATTTGCAACGTATCTATTTACAGATCTAGTTGTGGAACTTCCCCCACCTCCACCAGTTGCAGTAATAGTGGCAACTCCACCAGAGATAGTTGCCGCTAGATTAGTTCCAAAATTAATAGTTTGTGCGGTTCCAACAGTAGATGTATTAGACTGAATACCTACACCAGATCCAGTAGCAGTGATATTTGTTAGACCAGATCCATCACCCGAAAATGATGTCGCAGAAACATTACCAGTAACAGAAATACCAGTAGACTTGGTGGTAAGTTTTGCAGAACCATAATGAGAAAGTATAGCTTCACCAGTGCTACCATCAGCAAGGAAATAACTAGTATAACTACCAGAGCCATTATCAGTTTGAATTACAATATCTTGATCATCAGTCGCATTTCTAATATAAAGATTCCCAGTACCTGAGTGACTAATATAACTGTTCGTTCCACTATGGTTAATCTTCAGATCATCACCAGTACCAAATATTGCCTGATCAGTATCGGCAAACTTAATATCATTACCATTTGTTTCCAAATTCCCACCTAATTGTGGCGTAGTATCTTCCGAAATACTGGAGATTCCACTACCACCAGAAGCAGCAGCAAAACTTGCTTCACCATTAGCATCAACAGTCAGTACATGACCTTGAGTTGGAGTTCCACCATTATCTTTAAGAGTAACTCCAATACCTGGAATACTAAACTTGGTGACATTTAAATCACCGATAACTACTTCATTGCTTGCACTTGGAGAAGATGCTGCAGCATTATATCCGATTAGTGTATTGTTATATCCACTAGTAAGTCCAAGACCTGCGCTGTAACCCAACGCAGTGTTGGTATGACCACTCCGAATATTTCCTAAACTATCTCTACCGACAGCAACGTTGTTATTTCCCGAACCCCAGGGGCTAGTTGCTAAATTAACACCACCGGATTGATATCCAATGTAAACACTATATTCCGAATTTCTTTGACTATAAGCAGCACGATATCCAATAGCAATACTATAGTTTCCACCATTACGAAGAGCATTATAACCAATAGCAATTCCATCAGTAATAGTGCCGTGATTACTCGCGGCAGATGGTCCAATCGCAATAGTTCTAGTCCAGAATGAGGCAGTTCTTCCTGCCATGTCCCCGACCATAACATTGTTATCTCCAGAAATGAGTGATCTACCAGCCTCCCATCCTACTGCTACGTTGCTAGATCCGGTAGTACAGTTATCTAATGCTTCTGCACCCAAAGCAACGTTTTTAGTTCCTTCAGTAATTTTATCACCAGCAGTCCATCCGATGCAGGTATTATAATCTCCAATAGTAATATCTCCACCAGCATCATAACCAAATAGAGTATTGTATTGAGCACTAGTACCAGAGAAACTACCACCAGCTAATTCACCAGCATAAGTATTTCCTTGAGCATCCGTAGTAATACCACTACCACCAGCACTAATGCCACTTAACTGTGATCCATCACCATAATAAGTTACAATACCCGCAGTTCCTACAGAGGCACCAGTACCAACGGTCGTGATCTTTAGATTATTAACCTGTTCTAACTGGTGATTAATATTAACTGACATTAGAGATACACCTTCCTATGTTTATATTTATTGTTAGAATATAATGAATTAGAATGTCATTTCAGTAGTTTCAATACTACATACCCATCGTATTGTTGTTGATGCCTGTCCAGTCACCTTCACTTGTAATGCACCATTTGTGGTGTCCGCAGTAAAGTCAACATCCCAAGCAGCAGCACCAGCATCATAAGCAAGAACATCTTTAATTACAGAACCAACAAGTGTTGTTGATGCAGCATTTGCACCTCTCTTAATTGCACCTCTAAACTCCCATGCTTTAGTATTACCAGCACCAGTCACGCCTGCAACACAAGTTCCTTTAAAAGCATATGCAGCATTGTTTGCTAGAGTAACTTGATTAGTTGTAGATACTCCGACAGCACCATTCACAGTTAAATTAGTTTGAGTCGCATTTGTCGTTTGTGCTGATACTATCAAATGTGCTTTTTGACCATAACCTGATCCTGCATGAGAAGCAGTAACAAAATTACCTTCAATTCCTCTTGCGGTACCAAAAGATCCGCCTAAGACACAACTGTAACTAGAATTTGCAGTATGAACATATCCAAGAGCAATGGCGTAATAATCACCAGTAGCACTGCTGTCGCTTCCACCACAAATACCCGCGAATGAAGATGAGGTATTGTTCTGTCCATTAATAACTACAGACAATGATCCTGATGCTTCATTATTAGATCCACCAAGAATAGCACTTTGGTTTCCACTAGCTACTTTAGTAGCAGATGCACGAGCGGTCTGAAGATCAACTGCATTTTCACCACGCTTATTACCACCTGTTGAAGCTCCATCAGGAACACTTGCGAGAACTGCACCAGTTCCTTTTGGAACTAATGCAACGTCAATATTAGTCTCGGTTCCAATTGCAGATAATGAATGAACAGGAACTGTGTTGTTTGGAGAAACATCATATCTTCCATTAACTATGGTGCTTCCATTTGTCTGGATAGCATTACCCATATAAGCATGAGCACCACATTGATAATGAAGAATGGTTGGAGTTTCATCAGTTACATCAATTTCAACATATGCATTAGCAGTTCCATGAGTTCCTGATATTGTTACACCATAAGTATATTCTGTAGTTTTAGCAGCATCCAAATAGAATCTTAATGGATGAGAACCATTAGAACTATCTGATTGATTAAATCTATAAGTTCTGCCTGGAGTGAATGTCAGGAATGGTGACTCAATACCATCCAAATAATATGCACTCGTAGAACCACCACTATATCTGTGGTCAGACTTGGCGGCAACAGTAACAGCAAATTGAACTACAGTAGTTGATCCAGATCCAACTAAAGTATCATACTTTTCAACATTACCAGTTATGCTAATTCCAGTATTAGTAGTTTCTAATTTCTTATTCTTATTATAAGTAAGATATGTTTCTGCATCATTCTTAACTTCAAATGCTTTTGTCGTTACTGGGAAATTAGAATTACCAACAATAAAACTACCTCCATCCAATCCAATTTCAAAGTTAGAATTTGAAGCAAGTTCATGATATGCATATCCATCCGTATTATTATAATATGAGTGGATTTGATAACGACCAGTATTAGATAAAATAAATGAAATTTGAGGAATAAATGTTGGCGTTAATCTCGTGTCAAACCTTAAAGGAACTTGGTTTGAAAGACTAGGAATTATTTTTACACTAGAAGTGAATGTTGATATACCACTAACTCCCAGAGTTCCATTGACATCTAAAGTTGATGTTGGAGTAGAACTGTTAATACCTACACGATTATTGGTATCATCATAATAAAGTTGTGCTGCACCACCAAATGAACCACCATTATTATATTGAATCTGACCATCAGATCCTGCAACAGAACCGCCACCAACAGCTGCATTTGTCCAAGAAACACCAAATCCAGTTACGTTAGATAATACTTGTCCATTAGTTCCAAAGGTTCCGTTAGCATCATAGACAGAACTTCCAAGTGCAACTGTCCCATTAACGTCCAGTTTTGCTGTTGGATTTGTAGTTCCAATACCGACAAACTCAGTAGAACCAAATGGTGCCAACTGAATTGTTCCATCGGCATCTACATCAATTGAAGGAATACCAGAGACATCATTAACTGAGAAGATACTTCCAGTAGTCAGATTATTTGTGATAGAGAATAACTGACCGGCAGAACCTTCAAAACTTAAAGTACCATTACTTTGAGTATCATAAGGAATAATTTCAATGCGAGTTCCAATACCAACCGTTGATGCGATTGATACATCACCATTAACATTAAGAGTATTTCCATCGAAGGTAAGATTTGCTTCTCCATTCAAAGTAGTTCCACTAACCGCAGTCATTATGCGGTTATTTGAAATATTAGTTAGTGTTGCTGAACCTGCTTCACCTTTTTGTCCTTTTTGACCTACTTCACCTTTTTGACCTTTTTGACCTACTTCACCTTTTTGTCCTTTTTGACCTACTTCACCTTTTTGACCTTTTTGACCTACTTCGCCTTTTTG
>MDSW01001745.1_pt1 | contig 14500 bp, 15 predicted proteins | sample 811171 | NCBI WGS metagenome assembly MDSW01 (sample SAMN05326641, study PRJNA326480) | marine metagenome | isolation source: seawater | place: Atlantic Ocean: North West | collected 2012 | reverse complement strand
CGGTTTTGCAGTAGTTCGTTTCCTACCAACACCCGAAGGGGAAGAAATGCCATGGGTCAGTTATTTTGACCACGGTTTTCAAGGCCCAGGCGGTTGGTACATTGAGAAGTCTTTGACTACTCTTAACAAGAAAGACCCAGTGTCAGACTACAACTCTCAGTTGTGGAATACTGGTGTTGAAGCAAACAAAGAGATTGCAAGGAAACAGAAGCGTAGACTTCATTATGTTTCTAATGTCTATGTTGTTTCTGACCCTAAAAATCCTGACAACGAAGGTAAGGTTTTCAAATACCGTTATGGTAAGAAAATCTTTGAAATGTTGAAAGAAGCTATCTCACCTGCATTCGCAGACGAGAAAGCAATTAATCCTTTTGACTTAAGGGGAGAAGGTGCAAACTTTAAAATTAAAATCAGAAAAGTTGACGGTTACTGGAACTATGACAAATCTGAGTTTGATTCACCAGCACCTTTATTTGCAGAAGAAGAGAAACTAGAAGAAGTTGTTTCTTCTCTACATTCTTTATCTGCTATTATTGCACCCGAAGAGTTCAAGTCTTATGAAGAACTTAAAGAAAAGTTCGACAGAGTCTTAGGACTAACTGGTGCAACTTCAACCTCTACTGCAGAGTCCGTTGCTGAAGACCTTGACGAAGTGCCTTGGTCAGACGTAAACAAGGAACCCGTTGCAGAGGAACCTGTAATCCAATCTGCTGATTCTAGTGATTCAGAAGACGCAATGGATTACTTCAAGAAGCTTGCTTCTGACTCGTAAGCAGAAGTAAACTTCGGGGGGTAGTGACTATTTTATGTGTCCTTGAGTGCACTACCCAGTTGAACTAAGACCGTGGATAAAAATCTGAGGGGGTACTTAGTTAGGGAAAGGCAAACAGCTAATAAAAGAAAGCGGGTTTGTCCGTAAAGAGCGGGACTGCAGTAATGCGAGGGGCGACTTTACACTTTTTAAGAATATGAAAAGCGAATACTACAAAAACATATTACCATTCAATGAGAACGAAAGAGTGGTTGACCAATTTGGTTGGACTCCTCTATCAGTCATAACACCAACAAAGTCTTCTAAATCCAATTGGGAAGACGCTTACTTGACTGCATACGAAGAGAAAAGAGGCGAATGTCCTAGACTACCAAACGGTTTAATGATGTCTGAATTTCATGCAGGATTGTGTGAAAACATTGTTCATTATTGGAGTATGGTTGGTGATACAATTGTTGACCCATTTGCAGGCAGAATGACAAGAGCATTTGTATCTGCTTCATTAGGAAGAAACTATTACGGGTATGACGTATCACCTACAACAGTAAACAAAGTTAAAGAAGAAATGGGAAGGCATTCCTTTGACGGTCATTATGATATTATAGAAAGTGACGGTTGTGAAATGTCTCATACAGATGACGAAAGTGCAAACTTAGTTATGACTTGTCCACCTTATGGTGATATTGAAAAATACGAAAGTGCAGACGGACAGTTATCAGATATAAGAAGTTACACTGAGTTTCGTAATCGTATAGAAGTATGTGCCCAAAATATAGAAAGAGTTTTAGTGCCTGGCGGATTTTGTGTATGGGTATGCGGAGATTGGAGACGGGACGGTGAATACGTACCTTTCCATTCTGACTGTATAAATATGTTCACAATGGCAGGTCTGAAACTTCATGACGTTATTGTTATGAAGAACGACACCATATTTGCAGCTTTACAAATGGGTAAATGTGCAAGTAAAAGATATACTAGTAAAGTACATGAGTATGTTCTAGTATTTCGCAAACAGGGGGAACTAGTTTATAGTTCTGATAAAGTAAGAAATAAGGAGCAGTCAACACTGACTGATTTTTTTGAATAATAATATTATGCCACAAGTAACACCAAGACACGATAAAAAAAGGAACAAGACAGAATCCTTTGACCAAATGCTTAGACGTTTCAAAAAGAAATGTGAAAGGGCAGGTATCGTTGCGGAAGTACGTAGTAGAGAATACTATGTAAAACCCAATCAAAAAAAACATGAGGATAATCAGAAACGTAAGAGACGTAATTACCTTGATAAGGTAAGAGCAGAACAAGCAGAAGAACGTAGAAAACTTACGTCAAGATTTTATTAAACCATGTCCAAAAGAATCCCACAAAAGCCCAAACCTAGGGCACATAAAGAGTTGTTTCAAAAAGACTCACCTTATGGTCATAAGGTACAAAGGGATAGAACCAAATATAAAAGGAAAGACAAATATCCTATGCCTAACTACGAAGGCCCTTGGAGTAAAGATTTAGGTTATTAAGCAGGAACTGCTGATAGTCTAGAACCAGTTGGGTCTGTATCTCTTGGAGTTGGGTTCGTACTTCTAACTGTAGTATTAGCCGCATTAGTTGTTTGATTATTAATTGTAGTCACTACTGCCTGATTAGTTGCTGACCTATTAGCTTCTGCAGCTGCTTGATTTTCCGCTTTCAATTCAGCTGCCCTTGTCGGGTCTGCCATCATTATATCTTGAGCAGTCGAACCAGTCGCAGTACCTGTGAATCCACCACCACTTGTTACACCTTCACCTCTCAATACGTCCATATACTTATCAGTGCTTTCATACTGAACCATTTCTTTTCCGTCTTCGCCTGATACCATGGTTGCTTGAGCATAACCCAACTTAACTTGTTCTTCAGCTGATAGATTATCAATCTGTTCTGAGGATAATGATTGTTGAGAACCACGTTGCATTGCTTCAGCATTTGGTGAAGCTTCACCGAATAGTCTATTGACTAACCAGCCAGGCAAAATCTTTTCTGCCATACTTCTTAACATTTGACCGATATCAATATCAAATACACTTCTAAAGAAATCACCGATTGCCCTAAACGGTGTTAATATTATATCAAAAAGACCACTGAATATATCTTTAACTCCTTGGAACATTCTCTCGAAGTCCCCAGTAAATAAACCAACAAAGAAGTCATAAAATCCACCAAAGATACTTCCAATCGATGATATAATGTCCATGAAGTAACCCACTACTGTATCGATAACAGCTCTGAATCCTTCCGATTCATTGTATAGATAAATTGCAGCTCCTACTAGTAATGCACCAACAGCAATAATTAACAATGCTGGCAATCCAAACAAAGTAGCTCCAGTTAACAGACCAGCTGCACTTGCGACAAGTGATGCACCAGCAGCTAACAATCCAACTACAAATGTTCCTGCTTGAAGAAGGAAAGTCTTAGCTCCTCTAAGAACACTCATTGCACCTTTTCCAAAAGCTACAAATCCTGCTTTTAAACTTTCGACACCTTTATTAAATCCTGTTTTAATTCCCTTCATCATATTACCAGCACCTTCTTTCATGCTGTTCCAAACTGCACCAAGGTCGCCATTTAATTTTTCAGTTACTGCACTGAGTCCACCTTCTTTGAATGTTTCACCAAGACCACTGAAATAAGTTCCAGTTGCTTTGAGTCCACTCATGATACCAGCACTTACAGTTTGTATTCCTGACTTCAATCCACTTGCAAGATTTTGTATTCCACCGACAACGTCACCAAATAAGTCTTGATTACCAAATAGTAAACCAACACCGTTTATCTTTGATACGACAGAATCAAAAGTATCCATAAGGTCGAAACCTGTAAGTTCTTTTAATCCATCACTAAAATCACTTAATCCTTGAGCGGTTTCATTTAAAGTACCGTCAAGCATTTTATCAAGTTCTGATTGGTATTCGTCTCTTTTTTCTTTTTCTAATTCGATTGCTTTATCGAATGTTGCAGTAATCTCAGCTGCTTTATTTGCACGTTCTGATTCTAATGCTTCTCTTTTTGCAACAAGTTTGTTAAGAGCTGCACCTTGGAGTGTGCCGTCCTTAGCACCTTGGATTTCCTTCTCTTTGAGTTTACGAAGTTCTGAATCCATTTTACCTAGAACATTACCTGACTTTTCTGCTGTTGCAAGTCTATCAGCACGTTTCTGTTCTAGTTCATTAAGTTCGTCATTAACTTTTTTGAATTCACCAAAATCGATATCACCTAACTGTCCTTGACCTGTCTTCAATCCGTCTGCTACTTTGCCAAGAGTGTCCCTCACCTTTTGAGCTGCGAGTGCACCCTTAAAAGAATCTCTTGAAGTATTTCTAAAGTTAGCTGCTGAAAGAGCTATCTCTTTATTGTTTTCTGCAAGAGAATCTACAATTTCTTTGAATGCAGGTTTAAGAGACTTACCCGCCTCTTCTAACTGTTTGCTAATATCGTCTGCCATTTAATTACTTCTTCTGATTGTCTGAGTCGTGTTCTTTAGCTGCACTGTTCACGTATAGTCCGAACCATGCGGCCCCAGCACCAACTAGAATACTAATAAGACCTGATTGTTCCATTGAAGGTTCGGGTAGTTCCATAAACCAAATAGCCGCATAATACACCAAGAATATGTAAACACTTAAAAATGCTCTTGGCCATATTCTCCAACTATCAACTGCCTTTGCTAGGTGAATCCACTTTTGCCACGGGTTAATTGTGTCGTTTGCTTTAAGGTCTCGAATTTCATCTTTGAGAGCTGCATTCTCTTGAATCATTTCCATGAACTTAGATAAGTCCATTTCAACTTCGTTACGAGACATATCTCCACTGAATCTTTCGTCTGCCATGTTTATCTCCTTTGCGATTTCATTTTCGCTTGTTCTGCTTTGTGCCTTTCTTGTTCTTCCTTCAAGAATTGCATGAGTAACATGATATAGATTTCCCTTTCCCATGGCATCATATTTTCAAGTTCGTGTAAACTATAATTATGATGTTGCATCAACTGAAAGTTAGTATTGTAATAATTAACTACACTTTCATGAGAAAGGCAAATTAAAAAAAACTTTGGAGGCCCTCCATGGTACGAGTCTGCTGTGTGTTACATGTGCTACATGTATACTCAGCGTCATAGAACACTTTCGGCATATCGTCAAAATAGGAACCTAGTTTTTCTATTTGTGGGAACGTTAAGTTATCCACAAAGTCACCAAGTTCTTTGGTTGATACGTCATCTGTAGTATATACATTTTCCGCATCAAATATTTCAACAATACACTTTTTCAACATTTCAATTGGTTGTTCATTAACAGGTATCTTTTGTACACTTTCCATTGTGTTCCAATCAGGATACCTTAATATAACACCCAGTTCATCAGTAATCATAATCTTGGGTTCTACGCCCTCAGGTTTAGTTGTCTGTATTTCATCTAAATTTACAGTAACTTCTCCTGTACCATTGCACCCTTCTTCTTGACAAGTCAAATTAATTTTAACTGTTTCACCAACTGATACTGCTCTTATTTTTATGAACAAGTATTCAATATCGAACATTGGAAGTTTTTCAACGTCCAACCATTCATTCTCTTGATAAGCAGTTACGCTTTTAATCATTGACTTGATAGAATCAAGTGACCTCTTTTGGTCTTCACCCTCTTTCGCAATTACTAAAGTCTTTTGTTCTTTTACAAGAAAAGGTCTGAATTTAACTTCTTCCCCATTACTTGGTAGCACGCACGTATACGTAGGTGCCGACTGTATTGGTAATGCCATAATTTATCCTCTAATAATATATTAACCGTTTCCACCGAATACATTGTTAATCTTACCAAGATTAGAATCCAGTCGTCCCAGTTTTCCAAGAAGTTTCTCACCTTTGCCACCAAATCTAGAAGCGACTGATAGTCCTTCCATGACAGCATTAAGTGCTCTCCTTCCTTTATTTAGTCCTGATAGTTCAGGTGGTTGCGTATATTCTACGTCCCACCCACGATACGCAATGGTGCACCCAAACTTCAATATACTATCAGGAGTGTTTGAGTCTAATGCCATTGGGTCAAATGTTTTTGGATAACATTCATATAACTTATATTTCATTGCAGAGTTACCGTCAACCCTGTATTGTGTTATATGAACTTCACCTATGTAATCGTTATAGTATGCGAAGGTAGGTTGTAATTGATTACCTTCCCCTGCAGTGTATACTAAAGACTGCCATGCTTCGATTATTAATCTGTCAGCGAATGTTTGGTCGCAGAAAAAAGAGAATGTTGTTTCACCGCCGTCATTTACTGCGTGAGGCATTGACCTCTTTTGACCATACTCACCCCACATGGTTCCTTCTATTGTTCTGCCTGGCAATGAAGCAGAGTCACAACGTAAACCTTCTAAAGATAACCCCATTGGGCCGAAGAAGTCTGCTTGGAATCTATTTGCTCTTGCACCGATATCAAAGTTTGCTTTGAACTTGTCGATTGCAGTTCCTTTATCGCTTCCACTTAAAAAGTTAGAAACACCTTTTTGTAATACGTCTTTTAGTGCCATTAAATTCTTCCTAGTGATTCTGCGTATACTGTATTCGCATTCACGTTAAATTTGGTTGTTGGTAACATGGATATTAAATCGTAATATTGAGAGTCCACTTTCTTTATGTAACTCTTAAAGTATCCATATTGATATTGTTTTACACATGGTTTTGCCCACCTTAGTTTTCCGACTGACTTTACCATTGCGTAATTCACGTCAAATACACCTTCTGAGACATACTCATACATAGCGTCCAGTAATCTAATTCTATATCTTGGTGCTAAGTAATGTAGGTTCAATCCCATGAAACCATTTTTATATTTCTTAATAGGAATGCATAAAGGAAAGTAGTCCCAATATGGGAGTTTGTCCTGTGTCTTTGCGTCATAAAAGAACATATACATTTGTCCTAGTTGAAGCGCTCCCTCAGTATCAAATTCGTCCATTAAGGAAGTAGACCGCACTCTTATTTGTCTTAAATTATTACGGAACCAGTTCATGGAGTCGATACTTCTTGCTCTTAGTTCAGCAGGTTTCTCGTTTTGTAAATCGTCCAATAGTTGTCCCATACAACTATTTATGCATTTAAGTCAAATGGTCTTCCGTTAATATTCTAAATTTTAATCTTCTTTCTTTGCAGTATGATTCAGCAGCTTTGAACTTTGCCTGATTGACTGCATATGTCTGTGCTTCCATAAGATATCTTTTAGAAACTCTATGTTGAGGTTTTGCAGGCGGTTTAAGTTGTTTCTTAGGTTTGACTTCTATAATTTCCCGTACAGTTTGTCCCGAAGCATTTACATACTTGATATAAAAGTCAGGGAAGTATCTGTGAGGTTTTCTATCTAAGGGTGATATGTAAGGAATAACTATTTCTTCCGAACCCCATTCAATGATATTGGGATTTGAATCAGCGTACACCATGAATCTACGTTCCCATAATGAACGATAGAAGATTTTCGTAGGGTTTCCCTTATATTTTTTATAGTTCTTAGGTTTAAACTTTCCACTGTAAGACATAAATAGATATATTACCAATTAATAATTAACGAAGGTATTTATGGCAATAAGCAAACTATTAGATAAAGTCAGTCAAGCGAAGTCTGCTGTAGAGTCTGTAAAAGGTATCAAGACCAAACTAAAAAACATTGATAAGACAACCGTACTCGACCAATTAGGTGAACAAGCAGAAGAAGCTAAAAGAACTTTAGAAAAGAGAAGGACATCTTTAGAAAAAAACCTTGACGCAAGAAACAAAGGTAAGGCAGTTGCAAAGTCAACACCTTCAACTGCAGATATAGATTTAATTTATCCACTGTATGACCAACTAGACAACTACATTGTTTTCCAAACTAGAGCACGTGAAGCAAGAGACGGGAAGAATGGAAAGAATTTACTATCCAAAGATAATGTAGAAATAGCATTGTACGTTAGACCCGAACATTTAGCAAGTAACTTTACAGTTAACTATAAGACTCAAGGATTCGGTGCAGGTATTCGTGGACTCGCAGATATGTTTGACGGTGGAGAAACAGGAAACTTTTTCGGTGAAGGTGGTTCACTGGAACAATTTGCTGGCGAAGTCAAAAACATAGCAGGAAATGCCATAAACAAACTTATGAATTCTGCTACAGGAGATTTTGTAAACTTTAGTGCTGGACGAGCAGTTAATCCAATGGAAGAACAAATGTTAGAGGGAATAGGTTTCCGCTCTTTCTCATTCCAATATGAATTCTATCCACGTTCAGAAGAGGAAGCAGATATGGTACAACAAATTATGTACTATTTCAGAACTGCAATGTTACCTGATACCTATGGTAGTTCAGAAGTAACAGAAAACGAAAACTTTTTTAACTATCCAAATGTGTTTGACGTGTCATTTGATGGCCCAATCGCAGAAAGACTAGACGGATTTCTGCCTATGGTTTGTACTGGTTGTGATGTCCAACATGGAGATACAGAATTAGGTTTCTTTGAAAACGGACAACCGACAAAGTCTGCTATGAAATTAGACTTTACAGAAATTAAAATTGTTACTCAAGAAAACTTCCAACAAATTTCACCAATCGGTGATAAGAGTATTACACCTGCTGATTATAGTATCACAGATAGAAGAACGAGGGGAGATTAATGGCAAACGAACTATTTAAAAACTTTCCCGAAGTAAGATACACACTCAGTAATGGGAAGATTGTTACAATCAAAGACTTCTTTCGTAAAGCAAAGTTGGAAGGAACACAACTTAATCAAGTAATTGATTATACATTTTATGAACTCCAAGAAGGCGAAAGACCTGATGTAGTTGCGAGTAAGTTATATGGTAATGGTGATTTGCACTGGACATTATTTCTTGCAAATGAAATTACTAATTATTATGATTGGTATATGGATACTCCTACATTTGAAAATTATATAAAATCTAAGTATCCTGGCCAATTTTTAGTTGCATCTACGAGTACAGATATAGTATCTTCGACTTCTAAATTTTTAATTGGTGAAGACATAACTCAAGGGGCAAGTAAAGGTAAAGTTTTAAAAGTTGACCCAACTTATAATAGAATTTTAGTAGAAACAACAAACGGGCGAAAATTTGTGGCCAGCCAGGCGGTTACAGGTACGAGTAGCACTAAGAGTTTTACACCTAGCAGTGTAGCAGACGGACGAGACGGTGTTGCATATTACTATGACCCTAACGCAATCGATAAAGGTTTTAGATATAACAACAATACTACAGGAACCTATCTACCAAGAACGTATTACACAAAAGAATACGAAGACAACGAAGCGAGAAGAAAGATAAAAGTTATCAGACCTGAGTTCATACGAAGAGTAGTATCTGAGTTTGAACGTATAATGAGTGTATAATGACTGAAAAGAAAAACATGCAGGGTGGTGTATTCACCATTGACGCAATTAATCTAGTAAATCAAGAAGGCGAGTCTGTAGACATACAGGGTCTTGTCTTATCTTTTCGTCTTTATGAAAGTATCTATAATAAGTTTGTTACGGGTGATATCAATATCATAGACGGTCTTGACCTGTTAAAGAATTTCAAAATTACGGGTGACGAATACATACGTGTCGCAGTCAAGCAAATTGAAGGTATGGGAGAAGAAGCTTCCAAAGAGTTTACCATAGACAGAGACTTGAAAGTCTATAAGATAAATGCAGTTAACAGAGTAGACCAAGCAACACAAGCTTATGTTTTAAAAGTATGTGACCCAAGAATGTTCACAGTAAGAAATTCTAGAGTATCTAGAGTCATGCGTGGGTCATATGATAAAATGTTACAGAATGTTCTTATTAATGAAGGACATATGTTAATAGACGAGTTTGTACATTGGGAAGATTCAAAACCTGACAATCAACAAATGGTTGTACCCAACTGGACGATTGATAAGTTTATAGACTTTACAGTCAACAATGCAGATAAAGGATTAGAAGATAAGGCAGTATATAGAAATGGTATGTTCTTTTACCAAACACTAAACGGTGGATTCTGTTTTAAAAGTATTGACACAATGTTTCAAGATGAGTTTCCACTTACATTTTCATACGGTTCAAGACAAGCAGATACAGATACTGCAGATATAGACGCAAATGCTGAAGGTGGTGTTAATACGGTTATTGAAGCAATCGAAGTTCCACAAAGAGCAGATACATTGAGAGGAATGGTTGGTGGTGCGTATGCGTCAACACAGATAACTTATGACCCGATAAGAAAAGTAGAAGAAATAGACTTATATTCTATTGACGAACTATTCAGTAGAAATGCGGAGAATCATTTATCAGGTTTCCCATTAATTAGAACAGGTGATGAGAATGAAGTCTTTGAAAAAGTATTTACAACAGAGAATGTAACGGACGCAAAAGTATCTCCGCCAGTTACAGAAAAAGATGTTGATACTAATTTAGGTCACAAATATGATTCATTGAAAATCTATGATACTAAAATGGTACATTCTTTTGACAATGCAGATAAGTTGGACACCGAAGAATCATTCAAAGGTTGGTCTGCTAAAGTTGATACTGGTAAATTAGAACGTAGAGCAATGTTAGAGATACTACAACAGAACAGAATCATAATCACAATACCTATGAGAACGGATTTAAGTGTAGGTACAGTTATAAAACTAGATATACCACCACCACAATCTTCAACAGGTGGTGTGGATATTTCAGATAAAATGAATGACAATAGATACTTAATTACAGACATATGTGTTAACGGTGTCCCTGCTGATAAAGTGGGAAAATGTTTTGTTGAGTGTGTTAAAGAAAGTTACGCTAAAAAGATTGCAGACTACACACCATTAGATAATACAGCAGCTCCGAGGGAAGTATGATAATAAGATTCTTAAAGACACTTAAAAATTGGGTAGACCCAAACTATTGGGCAAACAGAATAGGCGAGAAAAGTGGTGCGTATGATAAAGCACGAAACAGTAAACTCAGACAATGGGTAGATAGTTTAGAAGGTTGGCATTGGTGGGCATGGCAATTAGGCCCATGTCTATTGCTATTCATATTATTAGAGTTGGGTTTGAATCAACTTGGTATGACAATGTTGCCTTGGAGATAAAATGAAATTTTGGTACGGGATAGTAGAAGATAGACAAGACCCATTAAAGATTGGTCGTGTACGTGTACGTGTACACGGAGTGCATACTCATATCAAAGACCAAATCTCAACACCTGATTTACCATGGGCGCAAGTATTACTTCCAACAACAGAAGCAGGACTCTCAGGATTCGGAAGAGGTAACGGTCTCGTAGAAGGGTCTACGGTATTCGGTTTTTGGAGAGACGAAGATTACATGCAAGACCCAGTGGTTCTTGGTGTAGCAGCTGGAATGCCTGCACAGGGTTCTCGTATTACAATCAAAGACGAACTGATACAGAGAAAGATTGAAGAAGGATTCAATGACCCAAGACGATTGACAGTAGCAGACTATGCTGAAACACCTGATGGAGAAACACCCACACATGATAGGACTAGAACTTTTGGATTGACTACTGCATTAGATACCGCACCAAAACACGTTAAGTCTCTTACGCTGAATTATGACGGAACAGGTTCAACAATAGAAGAAGTAGAACTTACGGAAGACGATTTACCATATTATCCAAAATACTATGATGCTTCAGATTTAAATGATAACACAACAGGTATCGCAACATATACACATAGAAGTTTTACAAAAGTTGTAGACGATAAAGTTGAGAATCTAAAACATGTAAACACAAAAGAAATTTTTACAGACAATACAAAGAAACGAGCAGTAGACGAAGAATGGGGATTCCCAGTATCACCTGCTAAACCAGTATACCCATATAACAAATCCATGACTACAGAGTCAGGACATATCGTTGAGATAGACGATACTCTTGGTGTAGAAAGAATGGCAATCGAACATAGAAGTGGAACGTTCCATGAGATACACCCTGATGGTTCAGAGGTAACTAGAATTGTAAATGATAATTATACTGTAGTTGCAAAAGACAATAAACTAATTGTCGGTGGTGACGTAGACGTGTCTGTCGAAAAGGGTAACGTTAGAATCGCAGTAGCAACAGGTAATGCAGATATCTATGTAGCGGGTAATGCTGACTTAATGGTAGATAAAAATATAACCGCAACAGTTGGTGAAAATGTAACTGCAACAGTCGGTGGAAATTTACAAGCAGACATAACAGGAACAACAGACGTAACTTCGGACGGTAAAATTACTATAACAAATACAATGAGTGCGAGTGAAGACGGAGAAACAGATACTGGTATTGAATTAAAAGCTGCTGAAATATTAATGACAGGTAATGTCAACATAACAGGAACAACACACTCTAAGGGTGACGTATCAACCGAAGCTGAGAATGCTCCGACACTTGGAACACATACACACTCACAGAACGATGGTAATGATTTAGGTGGTGGTGTAGATACAAAGAAACCTAGTTAAGTTGTATAAATAGAAGTATGGCAGACTTAAAATCACAGGGACAAAACGTTGCAGAAACAAAACTATATGCAGATATAGATTTTAGGTTTAAACCGCACCCAGTTACTGGTGACGTTACTATCAAATATGATACAGACGCTATCAGACGTGCAGTTAGAAATATCGTTCTAACTAATTTTTATGAGAGACCCTTCAAACCAAGTTTAGGGTCTTCGTTGAGGAATCAACTTTTTGAATTAAACACAGATAGGAAAGTAAGAAGACTTGCGAAAAGAGTTCAAAAGATTATAGAAGACTTTGAACCGAGAGTAGAAAATGTAAAAGTCTTACTAGGTGACGTATCGGATAGAAATGAAATGAACGTTACTATTTTCTACAACATAAAGAATAGCACCCAAGGACAGGAACTAGATTTTACTGTTAACAGGGCAAGATAGAGGACACTAAATGGCAGTTAAAAGTTCATCACTAAATGTAACTGATTTAGACTTTGACGATATAAGTCAAAATCTGAAAAGTTATTTAAAAGGACAAGATAGTCTAAAGGATTATGACTTTGAAGGTTCAACACTTTCAATGTTAATAGACTTACTTGCGTATTCATCACATATCGGGGCAGTAAATACAAACATAGCTGCTTCAGAACTATTCTTAGATTCCGCACAGATGAGAAAGAACGTTGTATCACGTGCAAAAGATTTAGGTTTTACTCCTGCTTCAGAAACTGCCTCTACAGCAATTGTTGACCTAACTATGAATAACGTGAGAAATGCAGACGGTACATATCCAAGTGCAAACGATATGACCATATCAGCTGGAACAAGATTCTCAACTCAGTATGACGGTAAAGCATATAACTTTGTTGTAAGTTCAGGTGTAACACCTCAAGCAAATGGAAAAAGTTTTACTTATACAAATGTTAATTTAAAACAGGGAACAAATGCAAGTGATGTTTTTGTTTATGATAGACAAGTTGCAAATCCTAAATTTGTATTAAGTCAACCTAGAATCGATAGAAGTGCAATGACTGTATCTGTAAACTCAAGTGGTACAAGCACAGCATACGCACTTGCAAGTGATATATCAAATATCCTTTCTACCAGTGAAGTATATTTCACACAAGAGAACGAAGACGGATATACAGAAGTATATTTTGGTGACGGTAGTATTGGTAGAGAATTAAATGACGGAGATATCATTACTGTTCAATATACAATTGTAGACTTGACTCATGCTAATGGTGCAAACACATTTAGTCTTTTAGATAACATTAACGGTTTTTCAGATTCAACAGTTGTAACTACAAGTATCGCACAAGGTGGTGCGGAAAAAGAAAGTATTGAGTCAATTAAATTTAAAGCAACGAAGTTTTATTCTTCACAAAACAGATTAGTAACATTGAATGACTATAAAGCAAAAGTGTCAGAGTATTATCCAAATGCAGACGCAGTTGCAGTATGGGGTGGAGAAGACAATGACCCACCTGAATATGGTAAAGTTTTTGTTGCAATCAAACCTTTAAACAGTGATTACTTATCAGACGTAGAAAAAAATCAAGTCAAAACAAATCTAAACAGACTAAATGTACTCACAGTTAGACCTGAAATAGTAGACCCTGAAATTATTAAGATTATGCTTTCAACTACATTTAAATACAATGAAAAAGCAACAGATTTAACAAGTGGTGAAATAGAAACTTTAGTTAAGGACGCTATCATTAAGTATGACGCAGATAACCTTAACAACTTTGATAGTATTTTCAGACATTCAAATCTTCTAAAAATTATAGACGATGTTGATAGTTCTATTCTATCAAACATAACTAACGTGAGATTAAAACTCAAGAAAAAGATTTTGTTACTAGGTCAAACTGCTGGAATAACAGTAGACTTTGGTAACCCGTTGTATAACCCACACAGTGGACACAATAAACACGCTGGTGGTATTACTTCGACAACAGGATTTTACATTAGTGGCGATGCAACCAATATCATGTATTTCGATGATGACGGTGAAGGTAATATTCGTAGGTACTATCTATCAGGTTCGGTAAGAGTCTATCAAGATAGTCAAGCGGGTACTATCGCATACGGTACTGGTAAAATATCAATCAATGCTCTAAATATAACTTCAACAGTTAATGCAGACAATACGATTGATTTCACTTTAATACCTAATTCAAATGATGTTATTGCTAAGAGAGGTTCGTTAATCGATATCTCTT
>MDSW01074081.1_pt1 | contig 14501 bp, 11 predicted proteins | sample 811171 | NCBI WGS metagenome assembly MDSW01 (sample SAMN05326641, study PRJNA326480) | marine metagenome | isolation source: seawater | place: Atlantic Ocean: North West | collected 2012 | reverse complement strand
GGGCGCGGGAGCGTCGACGCGGGCGCGTACCTCGGACTCCTCGCCCACGTACACCGCGCTCTGCATGGCGCGTCGCGGCGTCGGGGCCGCGCGCGCGAGACTGACTCAGATCGCGTCGACTTTTACGAAATCTTGAGAACAGCCCGTTTCAATCGTCATCGATCGTCAGTGCGAGATGCACCGCGGAGGGTGGGACACGTCCCAGCGCGATCCCCCCCACTCGCAGGCGATGCACGGGTACGGGGACTCGACGACGCCCACGCGCGGCGGCGGCGGAGGATGGGGAGGAGGAGGAGGAGCGGGAGCGGGAGCGGGAGCGGGAGGGGGCGGGCAAGGCCAACACCACCACCGTCACCATCAGCATCGCTCGCCCGGGCACCCGACGCCGTCGCCGCGGTTCTCGCCGCTCTCGCTCGCGGACGAGCCGTCCGGCCCCGAGGGCATCACCGCGATGGCGATCGCGGACGCCATCTTCGAAGAGATCGCGAGCGGTGGCACGGAGACGCGCGCGCCGGAGTTGACGGACCGCCATCTGGAGATGCTCGCGTTCGTCTTCAAAGAGCAGCACCTCGGCAACGCGCTCGAGCTCGTGCAGGCGGGGAAGGTGAAACGCCTCGTCGCGGAGCGTTCGGGGCGCGCGTGTTACCAAGTCAAAGGTAAGTCGTCCTCGCGGAAGGGGAGCGAGGAGGCGTACTTGTGTTTTCCCGAGCACTACTGCAGCTGTCGCGCGTTCCAATGGGACGTTCTGACGCGCGGCGAACAGCTCATCTGTAAGCACCAGCTCGCCGCGCGCATCGCGGACGCGACGGGCGCGCACGTCGTCAGCGTGGTGTCGGACATTTTGCTCGCGCAGCTGCTGGAGTCGTACGCGCGCGGGGACGTCGGCGACGGGGGGGGGAGAGGCGGAGGGCCGCGAGGAAACCGGCGATGGGGCGGCGGCGGAGGAGGAGGAGGAGGCGGAGGAGGTGGAGGAGGAGGACGGCAGCCGCCGCCGACGTTTCGATGAGAGAGAGGGGACCCGCGACCCGCGACGCGAGATGACGACTAGAACGAATAGAACCGATGCGACGACGACATCGACGACATCGACGACATCGCGACGCGCGGATGCGAGGCGAGCTATCTTCTCCCCCCGCGCGCGTCGAACGTCCTCCCTCCGCCGCCGGTGCCCTTCTTCCCTTTCAGCGACGCCTTTTTCGGCGCTCGAAAGTCCAACGCGCCGCCGCCGTTCTGTCGAGGTGGAGCGCGAGGGCGCGTCAGAAGCGGAGTCGCGAGGCGTCGGGGTCGAGCGTCGAGAGCGACGAGCGGGCGGGCGGAGAGAAACGAGCGCGCCGCGGGTGATGAAAGTCCTTAAGGATCGGCGTTCACCGCGCGAACGCGGTCGTACGGGGACCAGTGTTAACAGAACGCGCCTCGACGAGCTCCGGATACGCGACGTACGACACCACGAGCTCCCTCAGCTGCGCGATCGTGTGCTGCATCGCGTTTAACTTCCTGTCGCGGAACATCGCGGGGAGGTTCGTCTCCCCGTGCTTCGCCACGAGCGCGCCGACGATCCGTCGCTGCTTCGTCGTGAGTCGCTTGGGCGGCGCGAATCCGGTGCTTCGCACCTCGCCCATCGCGCCTCGGACCTCGTCGCCTCCCACGGTGGCGCGCGCGGCGACGGTGCCGTCGTCGTGTTCGCCGCCGTCGCCATTACCGCCGCCGGCTCTCTCCTCGCGTCTCTCGACCGCGTTCCGTCCCGTCTTCCCGATCTTGTTCGGATCGCTCGCGAGCCCCGCGGCGGCGTAGTTGTGTTGATGCGTCGTGTCCTCGTTCCACGCCGTCGCGTCGACCGCGCCCGGGAGGAGGACGGGCGCGACGGTGACCTTCTGCGACGTCTTCTTCACGCGCCCCACCTTGACGGTCTTCTTCCCGGACTTGCTCTTCGCTCGCTTCTTGCGTCGCAGCGACGAGCCCATGGTCGTCGGCGGGTGGGGACGTCCGCGGCGCGCCGCCCCGGGTCAGACGCAGACGCGTCCTTCGAAGCGCGGACGAATGAATGGAATCAGAGTACTCCGCGGACGAGGCGGCTCGGTCCCGCGCTCCCACTCGAGCTCGAGGCGGCCGCGCGCGCGCGACGCCGGGGCTCTTCCGCGGCGGCGCGATGGATCGGCGGGACCTCCGTGCCTCGCGCGGTGCGCTCTGCGCCCGGAGCGGCGGCGGCGGCGGCGGCGGCGGCGTTCGATTTCGGCGCTCTCGGAATAAGCGCCGACCGCAACTTCGATGAAGGTGGCCGTTACGCGAAAATCTCCAGCATCACTCGTTGACCGCGCCGCGGGGGCGCGCGTCGTCGAGGTCGTCATGGACTTCGACCGCGACGAGCTGTGGGAGGCGACCAGGGAGGACCGCCTGCGAAGATGGCGGAGCTACCCGGAGGGCCTTCACGAGCCCGAGGCGAAGAAGGTGTTTCAGGACGACTCCCCGACCGAGGCGGACGCGTTCTTGGCCTCGCCGAAGAAGCGCCGGATGCGACGACGGCGCTTCTTCGAGGAGGACGACGACGCGGCCGCCGAGGCGAGCGACGACGCCGCGTCCTCCTCCGACGCGAGCGACGACGACAGCCTCTCCTCGCCGTCGTCGTCGCGGTCGTCCGAGTGGATCACGTCGGACGGCGGGACGCGGTTCCGATGGGAGTACGCGACGCCACCCTTCGAGGACGGCGTCGCGATGGGCGCCGAGTGGGAGTGGGAGTCCGGGAGCGACTTCGACGACGCGGACGCGGACGCCGCGGAGGACGACGACGCGCCGGCGACGACGCCGACGCCGCCGAGGACGCCGTCGCCGACGAAATCGGAGCTCTACGCGATCGAGGCGGCCAAGCACGCGCCCGGGGACGCGCGCGAGCCGCGGCGTTCGCTATCGCTCGACGACGACGAAGACGAAGACGACGCGAGAAGAAGAAGGAGAGCGCCTCCGGTCGGGAAAAAGCTCCTCGTTGTCGTGCGCGCCGTGCGCGGCGACGTCCTCGCCGAGATCGGCTCGTCGTTCTTCGTCGCGGTCGAGGCCGGGCGCGACGGGTCGCGTTTCTGCGAGGTGACCGAGCCCGCGGCGGTGGCGCCGCGCGACGCGCCGCGAGGGACCCCGAGCGTCGTCCCGGGTGCGTTCGCGTTTCTCTCCGGTCGCCCCTCGCTTTCGATCCCGACGCGCATCGACGCCCGCCTCGCGACTCCAGCTGACGCGCCCCCGAACTCCCTCCGCCCCGACGTCTGTCGCCTCGCGCGGACCCTCGACCCTCGACCCTCAGTCGTCGTCGGCGCGGATCCGTTGGAGATTGTCTTCGACGACGACGACGACGACCGCGACGGCTCGAACTCGAACTCGAACTCGACGTCGAACGACGACGACGCCATATCGCTCACCGTGATCCTCGAGCGCGCCGCCGACGGCGCGGAGGTCGAGGTGGCGCGCGCGTCGATCGCCGCGAGCGCGATCGAGGAGGATCTGAACGACGGCGGGGCGTGGTCCGCGACGCTCGCGTCCGAGGCGGGCGCGTGGCTAGAGACGAAGACGCTCGCGTGGGGCGTCGAGGACGGCGACGTCGACGTGCGCGTCTCGATGACGCTGAAACCGCGCGACTTCACGCCGAAGGCGCGCGCGAGGAGGGAGCTGACGCGCGCCTCGCGGGAGGTGCACGTCGCCGCCGCGCGCGCGCTGAGCGAGGCGGCGATGCGCGGCGCGATCGAGCGCGCGGCGGCGGCGGCGGCGGCGGCGAGGGCGACGGATCCGAAGGCGACGTTCGACGTGGACGCGGCGGCGCGCGTCGCGGTCTTAGGCGCGTTCTTCTCACACTGGTCCCCATACGACCGCGTTCGCGTGGTGAACGCCGATCCTTAAGGACTTTCGATCCCCGCCCTCGACGCATTTCAACTCCGCTTCTGACGTCTTTGAACTCCACCCCGACGTTCGCTCGTACGGACCCTCGACCCTCAGACGACGACGACGATTACGACGACGACGACGGCGACGGGACGATGACGCCTCTCGCGCGGGCGGCGTCTCGACCGACGCGCGCTGGGGCGGCGTGCGCGCGCGCGCTCGTGGACGCGGGGGCGAGCGTGACGGTCGCGTGCGGGGCGTCGGGATGCGCGCCGCTGCATCGCGCGGCGGCGTGTAACGCGGACCGAGTCGCGGAGGTGCGTTCTATACACTGGTCCCCATACGACCACGTTGGCGTGGTGAACGCCGATCCTTAAGGACTTTGCCCGGCGCATCTCTCCGCCCATCCCTTGCGTTCAATCCCTGCCCTCGGCGCCTTTCAACTCCATCTGACGCCTTTCAACTCCACCCCGACATTCGCTTGTATGGAACGACCCTCAGGTGCTCCTCGCGCGCGTCGACGGCGTCGCGCTCGACGCGCGCGACGCCGGCGGTCTCACGCCGCTGCACGTCGCTATCGTGAACGGCGCGACGGAGACGGCGATCGCGTTGATTCGTAACGGCGCGAGCGTGGACGTTACCTCGGGGGGACCCGGGGCGGGCGGCGGGAACTGGGACGCGCTCGCGCACGCGGCGCGCGTCGGCGACGAAGCCGTCGTCGCCGCCGTTCTGGACGCGAACCGACGCGCCGCTTCGAATTCCACGGAGACGGAGACGACCACGACGCCGCTGCACATCGCGGCGCGGCGCGGGCACGCCGCGATCGTTCAGACGCTGCTCGACGCCGGCGCGGACGCCGGCGCGGTGGACGCGTTCGGCTCGACCGCCGCCGCCGCCGCCGCCGCGTCGGGACACCACGCGATCGCGACGCTTCTCTCCGCGCGCGGCGGCGACGAGCGCGCGAACGCGAACGCGGACGCGGACGCGGACGCGGACGCGGACGCGGACGCGGACGCGGACGCCGGCGGCGAGCGGCGCGACGAGCCGCGCAGCGCGCTGGAGTGGGCGGCGTACGAGGGAGGCGAGGCGAACGTCCGAGCCGCGATCGCGGCGGCGGATGAAAAAGTGAGGTGCGTTCTATGTCACACTGGTTCCCATACGACCGCGTCGGCGTTGTGAACGCAGATCCTTAAGGACTTTGCTCGGCGCATCTCTCCTCCCACCCAACGCTTTCAATACCCGCCCTCGGCGCCTTTCAACTCCATCTGACGCCTTTCAACTCCACCCCGACGTTCGCTCGTATAGAACGGCCCTGAAGACGTCTCGCGTCGTCGCGGCGCCGTCGCCGTCGCCGGCGCGGCGCGCGCTCGCGAAGAAGCTCGAGGCGCGCGCGGAGAGGGACGTCGGGAGAGCGGTGATGATCGCGGACACGCGGCAGGTGGCGCCGCGCGTGCGGTTGGCGCTCAAAGAGCGCGCGGCGCGGGTAGGAGGGTGAATAGGCTCTAGCTAGACGGAATAAAATAAATAGCGTCGTCGATGTCGTCGAGCACATCTGACGACTCTTGGACGCACCTCTTGGACGCGACGAGGCCAGTGGATCAAAAAAGGAATTGGAATCGAATCCACAGCGTCGCCCGCGGGCCCGCCCGTCGCCAGAGCAAGCGCGCGAGAGACGCACGCGCTCGTTCCGATCGCGCCCGCGTACCGCGCGCGCGCGCGACCGACGCGACCGACTTCACCCTCCGCGCGCGGCACGACGCCGGATCCGCGTCCGTCATGAGCGCGAATCCCGCCGCCCCGGGGCCCGCGAAGAAGACGTCCGATCCGAATTCCCAATTCAAGACGGCCGATCACCAAGCTTCTCGCCCTCCGCGCGCCAAGTCGAAGAGGACGCCGTTCGTCCCGGAGGAGACGGGCGCGTACGGCGAGAAGCCGAAGAAGGAGAAGTTCGTCGTCCCGGACATCCCGGCGCGGTTCGCGCCCGCGGCCGCGTCGTCGTCGTCCTCGTCGTCGGATACGGAGGACGACGACGCGCGAATGGCGAGGGAGGCGAGGCGGCGACGGTCCGAGCGCATCGCGGCCGCGAAGGCGAAGGCGGCCGCGGAGGCCGCGATCCCGGACTTCGAGAAGCTCCACCCGGAAGCCGCCGCGGCGAAGGCGAAGAGAGAAGAAGAAGAAGAAGAAGAAGAAGCGGCCGCGTCCGCGTCCGCGGCGAATCCGAAGGCGCTCTCGAAGAAGAAGTCCTCCAAGATCGCCGAGGCGCGCGCGCTGCTCGAGGCGGAGGCGGAGGCGGCGAGGAGAGCGGCGGCGCCGCCGCCGCCCGTCGTCGTCTCCGACTTCACGCGCGAGATCTTCTCCCTCCTCGACGCCGACGGCGACGGCGTCATCACGAACGACGCGCTCGCGGACGCGCTCGCGGAGGATCCCACGCTCGCGCACACCCTCGGCGTCTCCGCGGCTTCGAACTCTCCGAGCTCCGCGGCGGCGCTAGAAGAATTCTACGCGTCTCTGCGCGATACGGGATCGCACCCGCTGACGCTCGAAGAGTTCGCCGCCGCGTTCGGCGCGCACGTTGACGAAGCGCACGACGCCGCGCTCGCGATCGTCGAGAGCGCGCGCGCGAAGGCTGGCGGGTTGAACGATCCGTCCGGGCAATCCGCGGACGCGAACGCGCCGCCGGTGTTTCTCACCGCCGCGGCGGCGAGGACGTTCAACCAGATCGATAAGAACGGCGACGGCGTCGTCACCGTGCGCGAGCTCATCATCGCGCTGCGCGCGGACGAGTCCCTCGCCGTGACGTTGGGGCTCGTGTCCGGGAAGGTGCGGCAGGAGGACGGCACTCGAGACGCGTTGCTCGCGTTTTTCGACTCGCTCGACGCCAACGGCGACCGCGAGCTCACGATGGAGGAGTTCGCGGCGGTGTTTTGCGCGGACGTGAACGCTCCGCGGTCGAGCGTTTCGTTGCCTAACGGTAACGGCGGCGTGATGATCCCGCCGGCGAGCCCACCGCGGCCGAACGAGCACCACGCGCCGCGCGACGAGTGGCTCTTGCCGTCGGAGATCACGCGCGCGGGCGCGTCGGCGGAGGCGGCGGTGAAGAATTTGAGCGCGCGCGGGACCCCGGCGCGCGCGACGTCGCCGACGTCGACCGCAAAGCGCTCAGATTACGCGCCGGTCGCGCCGTCCGTGATGTCCGATATGATGGGGCACGGGGACGAGAGCGACCCTGATTCGTCGAGCGGCGAGGATGAAACCGTGGAGGAGATTTTCGCGCGGCTCGACGCGGACGGCAGCGGCTCGCTCAGCGTCGAGGAGCTCATCTTCGGGTTGCGGTCGGACGCCACGCTCGCGAAGAAGATGGGGCTGTCGCGTCACAACATCACGACGAAGGAAGGGCACCAGGCGCTGGAGTCGTTCTTCAGAGCCTTGGACGCGAACTCGGACCGCGAGCTGTCTCTCGACGAATTTCGGATGGTATTCGGCGCGGGCGGCGCCGGGAAGACGCCCAAGCCTTCCGCCGCGGCGAAGCAGTCCGCGAAGAATAAGAAGGCGATGAACGCCGAGCTCGGCGGCATGCGCGCGGAGCTGGACAAGCTGCGCGACATGATGTCCTCGCTGCTCGTGAACCCCGCGGAGACGCAGCTCAACCAGATGCGCGCTCTGCTGGAAGATATCGTCGTCAGGACGTCTCCGGAGAGCAGCGTGAAGACGGCGGCGGACAGTACGAGTACCGCGTACGACGGGTGGGCGCTGGGGACGACCAAGTACAAAAACTACGACGACTACTGCAAGAGCGAGGACTTCAAGAACACGATCATTCGCCCGGCACTGAAGACGCGGTTCTTAGACCCGGCGAAGGACACGAGCCCGTGGCGGCGGTCGCTCAAGAAGAAGGGAAACCCGGCGCCGCGCGGGCGGACGCCGCGGTACGACTGCCCGGAGCCGGAGCCGATGTGCGTGTACAAGTCCAAGTGGCGGGACGGCTTGCGAAACGACGACGGCAAGGGGTACGCGGTTTTGAACACGGGGAAAGGGTATCGGGACCGCGAGCGGTGGAACCGCGAGGATCCGCTCGCGCCGGGCGCGGCGTTCATCCGAGACCGGCGAAACCCGTACGCGCCGACGATGGCTCGGATGAACGCCATGGGCGTCGACCTCGAGACCGCGGAGGCGCTGCGCAAGGTGACCGTCGGCGGCTCCGGCCGCATCTTCTCGAGGGCGTTCACGCGGCTGTACCTCACGCCGCAGACGCGAAGGGAGCTCGAGAAGAACCCGACGGTGAATCCTCCGGGGGTGAAGACGTCGTTCGACGACCTCTACGGCGTCGTCGGCTTATCGCCGTCGAAGCACAAGGAAGACCTCCGTCACAGGGCGGCGATGCAGCCGGTGAGTTTTCATCGCAACGTCGTCGGCGACGACGCGAGCACGATGACGAGCACGCCGAGCGGGGAGCTGTCGAAGTATCCGAGGGAGTTTGGATACGCGAGGGGGTCGGGGGAGAAAAAGACGAGGCTGTTCATCCCGTGAGATGATGATGATGATGAGATTGGGACGTTTGGCGGCGGCGGCGGCGGCGACGACGACGGCGGCGGCGAAGCCGGGGGGGGTCGCGCGCTCGTGCTTTAGGGGGGTGGGCGATTAACGTATTTAACACGGCGTCATCGCGATGACGCGTTGAAATTTATTTTCGCGCGCGCTCTCGATTTGGCACGGCCGAGAATTCATTGAATCATCAATCGTCGTCGCGCCCGCGGACGCGACGGGCGACGGACGATGCCGGGCGACGCGCGCAAGGCGTGCTTCAAGGAGGACGTCCTTCGCGACCTCTTCCTCGCGCTCGACTCGGACGGGAACGGATACCTGTCGTATCAGGAGCTCTGGAACGGCCTGAACGGCGACGACGTGCGATGGGACGACGCCTCGAACGCGGACAAGCGCGCGGTCCTCGATCGCTTGTGGCTCGAGGCGGACAAGGACGGGAGCGATCAGGTCACGTTCGCGGAGTTCTGGCAGCTCATCGCGGCGTCGCGGTCGCCCACGGAGGACGAGATGGCGCGCGCGTACGACTACTTCGTGCGGCTCGACAAGTCCGGTGACGGTGCGCCGCGCGATTACGATTCCTTTCCGCCCACATCTGCGATTCATTCGCCCCGTCCGCCTTCCGTTCTCCCCCGCCGTCGACCCGTTCCTTCCTTCCGTCCGTCCGTCCTCACCCCGCCCGCCCGCGTCGCGTCGCATCGCGTCCGCAGGCTACCTCGACCGACTCGAGATCCAGGAAGGCCTCGCGAACCCGGACATCGACTGGACTCTGCTGGGCTTCGACGAGGGCGTCAAGGAGCGGCATCTGTTTCAGGCGCGTCCCATCTCACACCGGTCCCCATACGACCGCGTCGGCGCTGTGAACGCCGATCCTCAAGGACTTTCGCCGGCGCATCTCTCCGCGCACACCTCGCTTTCACTCATCCCCGCCCTCGACGCCTTTCAACTCCGCTTCTGACGCCCATGAACTCCACCCCGACGTCGCTTTGAATGACGCGACGACCCTCAGCACGCCGACTCGAGCGGCGACGGGCGCGTCTCGTTCGACGAGTTCTGGCAGATGATCCTCACGAACATCTCCAACCGCGAGCGCGCGAGAGCCGCCGCCGCGGCGCAGATGGTCAGCGTGCGCGACGTCGCGGCGTGGGAGCCGTCCGACGTCGGCGCGTGGTTGGACCGCGTGGGGTACGGCGCGTACCGCCCGGCGTTCGAGGCCAACGGGATCCACGGGTACAGGTGCGTTCTATACACTGGTTCCCATACGACCCCAATGGCGTGGTGAACGCCGATCCTTAAGGACTTTGCCCGGCGCGTCTCTCCGCCCACCGCTCGCTTTCAATCCCCGCCCTCGACGCCTTTCAACTCCGCTTCTGACGCCTTTGAACTCCACCCCGACGTTCGCTTGGGTACAGACTGTTGGCGCTGACGTTCGACGCGCTTCCGCGGCTCAGCGTGCGGCAGTTCGACCACTGCCGCGGGATAATGAACGCGATTCGGACGCTTCGGGGGATCGAGCCGGAGATTTTGGAGACGACGGAGGATTGTTACGCGAAGCGCGAGTTCGCGCGCGCCAAGCCGGTGGGGCTCGCTCGAAGATTGCGTTTCGGCGACGAGGGCGCCTTCGCGAGAGAGGAGAAGCGTCTGAACGACGCGTACTCGCGGCCGGCGATGATCATGACCGAGATCGTGTGATGCGAGCGGCGGGCGGCGGAGGCGACGACGCACGTGGGTTGGGTGCATAGCGCGCGTTCTTTCTCGTTAGACTACTTATAGCTAGACGTCCCGTCGAGGTGAACCAAGAAATTTACTGCGAACAAGAGAAAGTTCGTCGGACGACGCTCGAGGCCGCGGGCGGCGTTCGAACCGTCGTCGTCACTGCCGCGCGCGCCATGGAGGAGCTCACGCAGACCGCGGCGGCGGCCGCGCGGTACCTCGGCAGGGTCGTCTGGGCCGGGCTCGGCGGCGGCGACGACGCCGCGCGGCAGCTGTCGTTCACGCCGCTCAAGGCGCTCGGGAAGCGCGCGCGCGACGCCGGCGCCGTCGCGATGCTGCCCGACGGCGGATCTGGCGGGGCCCCGGGATCTGGCGGGGAAGACCGCGCGTCGCGGCGTCGCGCGGCGACGCGCGCGCCCGTGGACCGCGACGGCGGCCGGAGCGGCGTCAGCCGCTTCGCCGCCGAGGCTGGCGCGCGAGGCGCCGACGCCGACGCCGACGCCGACGCCGACGGCGGAGGCGGAGGGAAGCGCCGACGGACGACGTGCGCGCCGCGCGTCGTCGAGCGCGAGAACGCGTTCCGCGTCGGCCGCGCCGCCGCCGCGGCCGTGGTCGTCGACGCGGACGGCGACGGCGACGGCGACGACGTCGACGACGACGCGGAGGACCTGTACCGCGCCGTCGACGAGGACGGTCGCGGCGCGGTCGCGACGCGCGACCTCGTCGCCGCGCTCGAGGCGCGCCCCGAGATGGCGCGACGACTGCGCGGCGTCCGAGGAGGAGAAGGAGGAGGGCGATCTCGGGGCGAAGGCGGCGGGGCGGACGCGTGGCGACGATGCCTCGGCGGCGACGACGACCGCGAGCTGACGCTCGCGCAGTTCGTGAAGCTCTTCGCGAGGGAGGAGGCAGAGAAGGACGGCGGCGGCGCGGCGAAGGGCCGCCGCGCGCGAGGGGGAGAGGGGGGCGCGACGACGACGACGACGACGACGACGACGACGACGACGCGCGCGCCGAAGCCGACGCCGAAGCGCGGCCCGTTCCCGCACGGCATCCTGAAAGAAAACGTCGCCGCGAGCGAGCGCACGACGTCCGGGAAGCGCAAGCGCGGCGTCTTCGGCGGGTCCAACCGGCGCGATCGACCGTCGCCCGGCGAGGCGGGCGCGGCGGTGCGCTTCAAGGAGGCGCTGGAGGAGGTCGCGGAGGAAGACGACGAGCCCGCGGCGGCGCGGCGGAGGGTGGGAGGGGCGTCGTCTCTGTCTCTGGGGGTGGGAACGGCGTCGCCGACGGCGGCCGCCGCGGGGCGCGGCGCGCTGGCGCCGATCGCGAGGAAGAACTACGTCGAGGCGTACGCGCCGCCGGCTATTCCGATGACGCGCGATGTCGAGCTCCCCATCGTCTCGCGTCGCGTGAAGCCGACGTCGTCGCGCGGGCGCGCCGATTCGAACGCGAAGCGACGCGCCGCCGCCGCCGCCACCGCGTCGACGTCGACGTCGACGTCGACGTCGAGGCACCTCGCGCGGACGAGCTTGCGGCTCATACGCGCGGTGAGCCGACCGAGAACGCCGGCGGGGGGCGGGCGAGCGCCGAGGAGCGCTGAGTTGATCGACCCGCCCGAAGACCCGGTCGCGCCGGTCGTCCCGGTCGTCGTCGCGCCCGCGCCGCCCGCGACGGAGGGCGGCGGCGGCGGACTGGGGCTCGCCTCGGTCGCGCCCGCGGCGCCGCTGTCGTTCGGCGGCGGCGGCGGCGACGCGGGCGCGGGCGCGGGTGGGTTTTCTCTCGGCGCGGACGTCGGCGGCGGGAAGAAGAGCAAGCGAGGGCCAAAGGGGAAGGGCGGCGGCGACGAGGACGACTCGATCTTCGGCGCGGCGCTGAAGGAGTTCAGCGCGACGCAGCCTTCCGCGGCGGCGAAGACGCCCGCGGGCGGCGACGCGGCGGCGACGGCGGCGGCGGCGGCGGCGACGACGGCGGCGCCGGCGGCGGCGCCGTCGTTTTCGTTCGGCGTCTCCGCGAGCTCCGCGGCGGCGGCGCCGTCGTTCACTTTCGGCGCGAGCGCGCCGGCGGCGGCGGCCGCGCCCAGCGGCGGCGCGTCGTTCACGTTCGGCGCCGCGCCGTCGACGACGGCGGTGGTCGACGTTCCATCTTCCGGCGCGGCGGGCGGCGGCGGCGGCGGCGCGTTCACGTTCGGCGGCGCGCCCGCGTCGTCGTCGCTCGGCGTCGTGAACCCGTTCGCGGCGGGAGGCGCGCCGCCGCCGGGGGGAGGGATGGCGCTCGGCGGCGGCGGCGGGCCTCCGAACGGCAGGCCTCGCGTCCGCGCGAGACGCCCGGGACGTAGATAGAGAAGAGAGATACCTTTAGACGAGTAGTAACGACGCGACGTAAAATAACAAAAAAATATGATGATCGCGTCGTCGACCCGGTCGTCACTCGCTCGACGCGCGCCCGCTCGGCGACGGCGCCGCGGTCGCATGCGCGATACGTGCGCGCGCGCGACCACGAGGGCGATGCTCCGCGCGTTCGACGCGCTCGCGCCGCAGCGCGCGATGGTGCCTCTCGTCGTCGACCGCCGCGCCCATCATGGGTGCGCCTCGTCGATCTTCGCGAGCGGTCGCGGTCGCTCGCCCGCGCGCGTTCGCGCGTCCTCGTCGTGGACGACGCCGACGACGCTCTTCTCGACGCGTCTCCTCTCCGCGCGTCGCGCGTTGTCGCCGTCGATCGACGCCGTCCGACGCGTCGCGGACGCGACGCGTCTCGCGCGCGTCGCGTCCGCGGCGGCGACGCGCGTCTCGCGCCGCCGCCTCGCGAGATCGGCGCGCGATCACTACGCGCCCGACGACGTCCGAGTCGGGCACGCGATCGCGTACGTCAAGCGCGACCGCCACGTCCTCGCGGTCGTGACCGCGCCGACGCGGCGGCGACAGGTGGCGGTCGTCACGCACGACGGCGCGAGCGACAAGGTGGAGCTGAAGCACGTCGAGAAGGTGTTCGCGCTGACGACGGAGGATGGAAAGAGGCTGAAGACGAAGCAGATGATGGCGACGCGCGCGTTCGCCACCGCGGAGGTGGACGCGAACGCGAGGGCGGGCGGCGGGGTCGCGCGCGACGCGTGGGCGCGCGTCGTGGCCGCGCGCGCGGGCGACGGCGACGGCGACGGCGACGGCGACGGCGACGGGGATGGGGCGTCGCATCAGCTGGCGCCCATCTCGACGGCGGAGCTCGCGGCGTTCTTCTACCCGGAGGAGGGGTCCGGCTCCGGCTCCGGGTCCGACGACGACGCGAGCGCGAGCGCGAGCGCGAGCGCGAGGCTCGCCGCCGTCGCGGCCAAGTCTGGCGCGCCGCCGTCGTTGCTGCGAGCGTACGCGACGCATCGCGTGCTGAGCGAAGACGCGACGATGTTCAAGGCGATGAGCAAGGGGTTCTACGCGCCGAGGACGCGCGTCGGGATCGAGGCGCGTTCTGACGCCCAGACCGGTCCCCGTACGACCGCGTCGGCGTGGTGAACGCCGTTTCTTAAGGACTTTACTTCCCGTCGTCTCTCTCCGCCCAGGGTCCCTCGCGTTCAATCCCCGCCCTCGGCGCCTTTCAACTCCAACTGACGCGCCTTTGAACGCCACCCCGACGTCGGTCGACGCTCAGAAACACGCGAGAGCGACGAAGGAGCAGAGCGCCCACGACGACGCGACGCGAGCGATGTGGCGCAGACTGACGGACGCGATCGCGGCGCCGCCCGACGCGAAACCGCCGCCCGACGCGTTCGCGCGCGACGGGTCGCTGCTCGAGCTGCGCGTCGAAGCCCTGGAGGCGTTCGCGCTCGGCGACGGCTTGCACTCGAGCGGGCAAAAAGCGAGCGCGATAGACGCGCTCGATCGATGCGGCATGCGTCGCACGTGGAAGAGCGCGTTCGACCTTCTCGTCGCCATCGGGCGGTGGCGCGGGTACGAGAACCTCGCGATACGGCGCCACGGCATCCCGACCGCGTTCCCCGCGCGCGTCCTGGACGAGGCGGACGCCGTCGAAGCCGCCGCCATTGCCGCCGCCGACGGCGACGTCGACGACGACGTCGACGCGGCGACGCGGAAAGACTTGCGCGGCCGGTTCGACGTCTACGCGATCGACGGCGACGACACGTTCGAGGTGGACGACGGCGTGAGCGCGGAGGCGATGGGTCCCGGGAGCGGCGACGCCATCCGCGTGTGGATCCACGTCGCGGACGTCGCGCGGCACGTGCGGTTGGGTGGCGCGCTGGAGGCGGAGGCACGCGAGCGCGGCGCTTCGGGCTACGCGGTGAGACTGCCTCCCATACGACCCCGTTCGCGTGGTGCACGCCGATCCTTAAGGACTTTTCCCGTCGTCACTCTTCACCCGCGCTTCCCTTTCAACGTTTGACCGGTAAG
>MDSW01091666.1_pt1 | contig 14502 bp, 13 predicted proteins | sample 811171 | NCBI WGS metagenome assembly MDSW01 (sample SAMN05326641, study PRJNA326480) | marine metagenome | isolation source: seawater | place: Atlantic Ocean: North West | collected 2012 | reverse complement strand
TTGAGGATTATTTACTTTTATTCCATCCAACAGGAATAATAAAAAAAGTTTTATCATGATAAAAAAAAAGATATTATTTTTTATTAAAATTCCACCGCCAATAACTGGTGCAACACTAATGAATGAGCGAATTTATAAAAGTTCATTTATTAATGAAAAATATAATATTAATACTATAAAAGTAAGCTATGCAAAAAATATTAAAGATTTAGGGAAAGTAAATTTTTATAAATTAAAAATATTTTTTAAAAATATTTTTGTTCTGCTATATAATCTAGTTTTTTTTAAACCAAATTTAATTTATTTTCAAATATCAACAACTGGATTATCTTTTTATAGAGATAGTATTTATGTATTAATAATGAAATTATTTAGGATAAAAATTATTTTTCATTTGAGAAGTAAGGGAGTTAAAAGAAATACAAAATCATTTTTAATTCGAAAATATTATAAAATTATTTTTAAAAATGTTTATTCGATTTGTCTTTCTGATATAATGATTAAAGATATAGATCATATTTGTAATATCAAATCATTTGTTGTCCATAATGGTTATCCAGAAATAGATTTTAATTTTTCAAAAACTATTAATAAAAATCAAAAAATTTTATTTTTATCTAACCTTTTAATAGAAAAAGGTATTATTGATTATTTAGATGCTTTGAAGATTTTAAAAAAATATAATAATAAATTTTCAGGATTAATAGTGGGGCAAGAGTCTGATTTAGATAAAAATGAATTAATTAATGAAATTAATAAAAGAAATTTAAGTGATGAAGTTAAGTATCTGGGTCCATTATATGGAAAAGATAAATATAAAGTATTAATGGAATCAGATATTTTCATTTTTCCTACATTCTACAAAGTCGAAACGTTTGGTGGTGTTGTAATTGAAGCTATGCAGTCTAAATTGCCAGTTATTTGTACAGATATTTCTTCTTTGCCATTAATTATTGATAATAATAAAACAGGTTTTATAGTAAATATAAATAGTCCTAATCAGATTGCTGAAAAGATTTTATTATTATTAGAAAATGAAAAATTAAAAAATACTATGGGTATTAATGGTTATAAAAAATATTTAAAATTTTATACTTTTAAAGAATATGAAAAAAATATGGATTTAGTTTTTAAGAAAGTACTAAAATAAACAATGAGTTTTTCTGTTATAACACCAAGTTTTAATATGAAATCATATTTAGAGTTGTGTCACTTATCAATTATTGATCAAGATGTTGATTTCGAGCATATAGTTATTGATAATGAATCTAGTGATGGGACTAAAAGTTGGTTAAAAAATAATAAAGATATAAGATTTAGAATTGGGAAAGATTCAGGTATGTATGATGCTATTAACAAAGGTATTAAATTATCTAATAATGAATTTATTAGTTATTTAAATTGTGATGAACAATATTTGCCTGGTACTTTAAAAAAAATTGAAATTTTTTTTAAAAATAATCCTAATGTAGATATAGTTTATGGTGATAAAATAAATATATTTCCTGATGGTAGTTTCAATTCATATAAAAAGTCTTTAAGGATTAATAAGTATTATATTTTAGCATCAAATTTATATATTCCATCATGTTCTTTATTTTTCAGAAAAGATATTTTAAAAAAAAACCTATTTAATATTAAATATAAAACATGTGGTGATACTGAGCTTATTATTAAAAATATTGACTTGGGGAAGAATTTTTTTTATTATAAGGATTATTTGGCAACATTTACTATTAGAAAAAATAATTTAAGTCAAACAAAATTAGCTGAAATTGATAGAACAAAATTATTAAAAGAGAATTCATCTATTCCGCTATTTATTTTAAGATTTTTATTGTTCAATAAAATGATTGAAAAATTATTAAATAAATCATTTAATCAAAAATTCCCTTTGATATATGAAATATTTACTGTAAAAAATTTAAAACAAAGAACTTATTTTAAGATTGAGGAAGGATCATTTAGAACAAATTGGAAATGAAAGATACAATAAAAGATAATTTTGAAATAGTTATATCAAGAGTTGAAAATTCTTTTTATAATGAAAAATATCGTTTAATTAAGATTAATAAGAAATTTTTATATTTAAAAGTATCGAAAGATTTAACTATCTCGGATTTAAATAAAAATTATATTATAATTATTTATGGTTATATAGAAGGTTTTAATACAAAGAGAATATTTGATATTGTTAATAAATCAGAGATTGATGATTATATAAAAATTTTTAATGGTAAATTTGTTTTATTTATTATAGATAAAATAAATGGCAATTCTAAGGTTTATTCTGATAGATTAAATTCTAAAAATATTTTTCTATTTATAAATAATGATAATTTTATTTATTCTAATAATATTTATAATTTTAAAAGATTTAATCTGACCATCAATAAAGGTGCGCTGGGTTTTTATTTATCTAATGGATATTTAATTGGTGAATCTACTCTTTTTAATGAAATTGAAACTTTTAGTTATGCTTTAAAGCACATAATAGATGAAAATAAAATTAAAAGAAAAAAATATTGGAATTTTTTATTTACTAATAAGAATGAAAATAATGATAAATCTAAATTGAAAGAATTAGATTCTTTATTATTCAAATCTGTGAATAAAAATGTTTCTAAAGTTGAAAATCTTATCTCTTTAAGTGGGGGTTATGATTCTTCTGCAATACTTGGATATATGAAAAAAAATAAATCTAATTTAAATATAAATTGTTTTAATTATTCTTATGGAAAAATTTTTAGTTTATCTGATATAGATATTGCAAGAAAAACATGTGGGCAAAATGATATCAAACTTAGAGAGTATAAAATGTATAGTTCTGGAATATTAAATAATTTAAAATTAAATGCTATTGTAGGTCAAGGTATTGCAAATATATGTGATGAAATTGATTGTATAGAAAAAATAAATGGAGATATTAAGTATAATGCTTCTATGTTTTTTGGTGATGAAGTTTTTGGTACTGACGATGAATTTTTAGTAAATAAAAAAGATGTTTTAAAATCATTAAGAATATATGATTTTAATAATTTAAAGTTTATGAAAAATTTTATTATCTCTAATAAATTATCATCTATAGAAAAGCAATCTTTTTTATTTTATAAAAAATTATCTAAAATTAAAAATAATAATTTATCTTCATTTGATTTAAAACAAATTTATTATTATAAATATAGAGTCACATGTGTTTTATCAAGATGGAGAGATCTATTTTATTCTAGTTATTTTGATTATTATAATCCATTTTTAGATAATAATATAATAGATTTTATTAGAAATTTATCTTTTAAGGATAGGAAAGATAGAAAACTATTTATTAAAACAATTAAAAATAATAATAAAAATATTTTTAATAAAATCCCTAGAGCTAAGTTCCCAAATAAGATAAGCGATAAAGAGTATTATTCAAAGTTGGTTAATGAAATAAAATCTGAAAATTATTTTTCTAGTATGACTAGCATAATAAATCGATATATTGATTTGAAAAAACTTGAATTTAAAATTAATAATTTATCATCATTTAATTTATTTAAATTAAATAAATTTCAGTATTATTCAAGGCGAGTAATAAAAAAGAGTAAGATTTTAAAATTTATCTTTTATAAAATAAGTTTTTTTAACATTGAGTATGTTGGTTTAGTGGATTTTACTAAAAGAGTAATTGTATTAGATAATATTTTCAAGAAAATGGAATTAGATAAATGAAAAATGGAATAATTATTATTGGAGGTCATGTCCAAGCATTAGGAATAATGAGAATTTTTGGCGAAGAAAATATTCCTGTTATTATTTGTGATAATCAAAAGTTTAATATTTGTAAACATTCAAAATATTGTAGTGAATTTTTTATATATAAAAAAGAAAGCCTTTTAGAATTTCTTTTAAGTGAAAATATGATTAAAAATTATAAAAACTGGTTGATTTTTCCAACAGATGATAGCGAAGTTGAATTAATTAGTAAAAATAAAATTAAATTGCAAAAAAAATATAAATTATCTACTTGTGATTGGCATATTATTTCTAATTTTTATAATAAAATTAATACATATAAAATATGTGATAAAATTGGCATAGATATTCCATATACAGTTTATCCAGATGATTTAAATAGTTTAAAAAGCATGGAATTTACTTACCCTGTTATTATCAAACCTGCTGTTATGCATACTTTCTATAAAAAAATTAAGAAAAAAGTTTTTTTGTGCAGATCAAAAAATGAATTAATTAAAAATTATTTAAAAGCTAGTAAAGCTATTCCTCTGAATGAAATTATGATACAAGAAATTATTAAAGGAAGCAGTGAGAATCAATTTTCAGCTTGTTTTTATTTTTCTAATAAAAATTCTTTAGTTAGTCTTTTAGCTAAAAGGAAAAGACAGCATCCATTAGACTTTGGAAATGCTACGACTTTTGCTGAAACTGTTAATCACCCTATTGAAATTTATGATAATGCTAAAAAATTATTATCTTATGTTAACTATGATGGATTTGCAGAAGTAGAATTTAAAAAAGATTCATCTAGAAATAAATTTTATTTGTTAGAGGTTAATCCAAGAACATGGAAATGGCATTCTATTTCTAAATATAGTGATTCCCCTTTTTTATTATCTATGTATAATAATAAGTATTTTGAAAAACCTATCATTTCTAATAGTTGGAAAAAAGCTTATTTTAAACACTTATTAACTGATATCCCTATATCAATTTTAATGTTTTTAAAAGGAATTTATATAAAAGGTAAAAAAAACTATTCTAAAACTGTTTATGCTGTATGGGATATAAGAGATTTTAAACCTTTTATATTTGAATTGCTATATTTACCATACTTTTATTTTAAGAGATAATATGCAAAAAAATAAAGAACCAAATAGAATAGATGTTTATGGATTGAGGTTTTCTAATATCAATCAGTCAAAAACATTGAGTAAAATTTTAAACAATGATTTTACTATTCCAAAATATATTTGCTTTCCATCAACTAATTTAGTCTCTAAAGCTTATTTTAATAAAAAACTTCAGAGAATTTTTAATGATGCCTGGTTAACTTTGCCTGATGGACAGGGCACAGAATTTTATGCTAGGTTTAAAGGTTTTAAGAAATTAGGAATGACATCTGGTTATACTTTAATGAATCAATTGCTAGATACAGGTTTAACTCATTATTTTTATGGAGTTGATAATATTACTCTAGAAAATATGATAAAAAATATAAAGAAAAAATATCCTAAGAGTAAAGTACTTGGTTATAAATCTCCACCAATATTTGATATTGATGAAATTGATTCAAATAATATAATAAAAAATGATATTGTAATTATTAATAATTTAAAGCCTGATATAATTTGGATTGGAGTTAGTAATGTAAAACAAGATTATCTAATGGATAAATATTACAAAGAGTTAAATCATGGATTGATGATAGGAGTTGGTGCTGTATTTATTTATATGGCTGGGAAAATTGATAGAGGACCAGATTGGATTAAAAAATTAGCATTAAGATGGGTTCTAAGAATTTTTCAGCAACCATCAGAAGGTTATAAAACTTTACCGAGTACTATCTTTTTTATTTTATTATTTTTAAAAGAAATAATGCTCATGCCATTTAAATATTTACTGAAATTAATTAAATAATGGATTTTACATTTTCTAAGTTTGAATTTTTTATAAAAAAAGTTAATGAAAATTATAAAATATTATCTTTTGAAAATTATTTAAAATCTTTCAAATCATATAAAGGAAAGCTTTTAATATTAAGACATGATGTAGATAGATACCCAAAGCATTCACTTAGAATTGCAAAAATAGAAAACAAACTCGGTATTTCATCAACATTTTATTTTAGGACAATTAATTCAGTCTTTAAGCCTCAAATTATAAAAGAAATTGCCTTATTAGGACATGAAATAGGTTATCATTATGAAGATCTGAGCATTTGTAAGGGTGATTATGAAAAAGCAATTAAGAATTTTGAAATAAATCTAAATAAATTAAGATCTTATTATCCTGTAAAAACAATTTGTATGCATGGTAGCCCTTTAAGTCCATGGGATAATAAAGATATTTGGAAAAAATATGATTATAAAAATTTTGGAATAATATTAGATACTTCATTAGATATTAATTATAATGAATTCTTTTATATAACTGATAATGGCTTTGCCTGGAATAAAACATCTACAAGTGTTCGAGATAAAGTAAAATCTAGGTTTAATATAAAAATTAAAAATACAGATCATCTTATTAAAATGATAGATAATGATAAATTACCTGATAAAGTTGCATTAAATGCTCATCCTGACACTTTCTTTGATCCTGGGTTAGGTTGGTTTATAAATTTTTCATTAATTAAATTGAAAAACATTGTAAAATGGTTTATAGTTAAATGGAAGGTTGTAAAATAAAATTATGTGTGGTATTTTTGGTTTAATAGTTTCAAAAGATGCTAGTTATTCAAATGATTTTTTAGAAAAATCTGTTAAAAAAATAGCCTCTTTATCTGAATCTAGAGGTAAAGATTCTTCAGGTTTATGCTCTTTAAATCAAATTGATAATAGAATTGATATTATCAAAGGACCAATGACAATCCCTCATTTATTAAAAAATAAAAAAATTAATAATTTTTTTTATAATGCATTTAAAAAAACAAATAAATCTAGATATGTATTTGGTCACTCAAGATTAGTAACTAATGGTAGCCACCTTGAACATAATAATAATCAGCCAGTTATAAAAGATGGTTTAGTAGGTGTTCATAATGGTATAATTACAAATCATAATGAATTATGGAATAAAAATAAAGATTTATCAAAGTTATATGATATTGATACAGAAATTATGTTATCATTGTTAAGAAAAAAAATTTCTAATAATCAATTTTTTGATCAATCTATTACTTCAGCATTTAATGAGTTAAATGGAACAATTGCAACAGCTATAGTATTTGAAGATATTAATTATTTTCTTCTTTCAACTAATAATGGTTCATTGTATTACATGAGCAATAATGATATTTTAATTTTTGCTTCTGAATATTATATTCTATCTGAACTTAATAAAAGTATAAATACTATTATTATTGATAATAGTGAAATAAATCAATTAAAAAGTAATCATAATTTAATTATTGATTTAAATTCATTTAATATTGAAAAATTTTCTTTAAAGAAGAAAATGATTAATAAAGAAATTTATTACAATAAAAATAAATATTTAATCGATATAAAAAGTATAGAAAAAAATAATAATCAGTTGCCTATTGTCCTTGATATAAATGAAATTCATTTACATAAAAGTTATAAAAAAGAAAAATCATTATTAGAATATCCAATAGATAAAATAAAGAATTTAAAAAGATGTAATAAATGTATTCTTCCTGAAACATTTCCTTTTATTGAATTTAATGAATTAGGTATATGTAATTATTGTATTAATTATAAGAAAAAAAATGTATTAAATAATATTTCTGAATTACAAAAATTAGTTAATCCTTATAGAAAAAATAATGGTAAGCCAGATGTTCTTGTGCCTTTAAGTGGTGGAAGAGATAGTACTTACTCATTGCATGTTATTAAAGAAGAGCTTGATATGAATGTTATAACTTATACTTACGACTGGGGTATGGTAACCGACTTAGCAAGAAGAAATATTGCAAGAGTATGTGGTAAGCTTGGTGTAGAAAATATAATTGTAGCTGCTGATATTAAATGGAAAAGAGAAAATATAAGAAAAAACATTACTGCTTGGCTTAAAAACCCTCATTTAGGAATGATACCGCTATTTATGACTGGTGATAAATATTTTTTCTATTATGCATATAAAATTAAGAAGCAACTTGGTATTGATCTAGAATTATGGGGAGTAAATGATTTAGAGAATACAAATTTTAAAACAGGTTTTTCAGGAATAAAACCACAGTTTAATAAAAAACGTATTTATTCTCTATTGTTGAAAGATCAAATTAAGTTATTTTCATTTATTGGGAAAAATATTATCAAAAGTCCTGGGTATATTAATCAATCAATTTTTGATTCTCTTGGTTCTCATGCTTCAAGATATTTTACTCCAAAGAGTAATTATTATCATATTTTTGATTATATAAAATGGGATGAAGATTTAGTTAATAAAACAATAATTTATAATTATGATTGGGAAAAATCTATTGATACTAATTCTACATGGAGAATTGGTGATGGAACTGCGAGTTTTTATAATTATGTTTACAATTTAGTAGTTGGATTTAGTGAAAATGATACTTTTAGAAGTAATCAAATTAGAGAAGGAATGATTAAAAGAAAAGATGCATTGAAAATGATTTATAAAGAAAATTTACCTAGATATAATTCACTTAAGTGGTATTTTGAAATAATTGGGTTGGATTATATAAATACTATTAGAAAAGTTAATGAAATATCAAGAGAATATTAATTTTTTATGTTAAATAAAATAATCAATATGAAAATGCGTAAAATTTTAAAAAATGAAAAATCTATTTCATTGATTGAATTTAATACTAAAAGAAAAAGTGATATTATTAGCAGAGTTAAAAATAAAAAATATAATGTAGTTATTAATTATGGTATTGTTAACAATTTAAGATATGTAAATAAATTTCATGAGTCAGTTAACTCGACTATATCTAATGGAGATATATATGTGTCTTGTGGAGAAACATTAGAAGAGAGAAGAATTAGGGTTAGGAATAAAACACCTCGAGGGTTTAAAAACTTTATTAGATTTGTAGATTTTATTTATAAGCGGGTATTCCCAAAACTTCCAATAATAAAAAAAATATATTTTTTAATTACTAAAGGACATAATAGGGTAATATCAAAAGCTGAAATATTAGGTCGTTTATATTCTTGCGGTTTTGAAATTATTGAATACTTTGAGTATGAGAATTTGTTTTATATAATATCAAGAAAAATTTCTGATCCTGATTATAATTTAAATGCTTCATACAGTCCTATTTTTAATATGAAAAGGGTTGGCTATGAAGGTAAAATTATAGGGGTTTATAAGCTTAGAACTATGTATCCATTTTCAGAATATTTGCAAGATTTAATAATTAAAGAAAATAAATTAGCTAAAAGTGGAAAAATTTCTAATGATTATAGGATTACAACTTGGGGGAAAATTTGTAGAAGATATTGGATTGATGAATTGCCAATGATTATAAATTTTTTTAAAAGAGATTTAAATATTGTAGGCGTAAGACCAATTAGTAAAAATTATTTTGACAGATATCCTCTTGAAATTCAAAAAATGCGTATAAAAATTAAGCCCGGTTTAATACCACCATATTATGCAGATTTACCTAAAAGCTTTGATGAAGTTATTGAAAGTGAGCGCAAGTATTTAAAAAGTAGATTTAAAAAACCAATCTTAACAGATGTGAAATATTTTTATAAATCTTTTGTTAATATTTTTTTAAAGGGTGCAAGAAGTAATTAGTTATGTTTAATTTAGATTTTATTATTCTATTTTATTCATTTATCCTTAATTTTTTAATTATTAAAGTTTTATTTGTTAAATCGAAATTTCTAGATTATTTTTTTTTATATAGTAAAGAAAATAACAATTTAGTTCCAGTTTATCCTGGGGTTTCTTTAGTTTTATCGTTTTCAATCCTTGCATTTTTTTATCATAGTCAATTTATAATTTATAATGATTTTATGGTAATTTTATTTTCAACAATAATTGTTTTTATTCTTGGTTTTATTGATGATATGATTAATATAAATACTTTTAGTAAAATATTATTTCAAATTATACTTTCATCTTATATTATTTTTATATTAGAATTTGATAAAATTTCATTGTTACCTTTTCTTAATAATTATTTATTGAATTATATAGCTTTAATTTTTTTTATTTTAGGTATTTTTAATTGTATTAATCTAATTGATGGAATTGATAATCTTTCTGCATATTTATCTATAATAATATCATCATTTTTTATTTTAATATCATTCTTATTACTTTATAAAAATATGAATTTTATTTTTTTTATAATAATAGGTAGTATGCTATCTTACTTATTTTATAATAATTTTATATCAAGAGTATTTTTAGGAGACTCAGGAAGTTTAGTGCTTGGCTGGATATTTTCAATTACTTCATTGTTGTTTATAAAAAAAACAGATAATATATCTGTTCATATTCCACTTTTAATATTAGCTGTTCCTGCGTTTGATGTTATCTATGTAATGATTTCAAGATATATAAAAAATAAATCCCAAGATTTTTTTGTACAAATAAAAAATATATTTAAAGGTGATTACAACCATATTCATCACTCTTTGAAAGATTTAAAATTTGATAATAAAAATATTTGTTTGATTTTAAGCATTTTATCAATTTTCTTTTCAATTATAGCATTGATATTATTAATGTTAGTAGAAAGTTTTATGAGCAGATCATTTATATTTATATTTTCTTTTATTGTATATTTTCTGATTAGATTTAAAATAGATAAAAAAATTATGAATTATTAATTATTCTTTTTTTTAAGTTGCTTGATGAAAAGTTGTGTTCCCTTTTATGATAATATATTTTTATATCTAAGTCATCTCCTGTAAATTTTTTGCCTTTATAATCTGAACCTAAAATGCGTATATCTGGATTTATTTTTACCAGTAAATTATATAGTTCTTCTTCAGTGTTATAAACAACTATTTGATCAATATATTTTACTGCCTCTAATTGAATCCTTCTTTCATTTAAGGATTGCATGGGTTTATTTTTAGTATCTGGTCTATCTAATGTTGGATCTATTTGCAGTCCTACAATCAAGCGTTCACATTGCTTTTTCGCATCTTTAAGCATTAGAATATGCCCTGCATGAAGTAAGTCAAAACAGCTACATGTAAAACCAGTTTTTTTGTTTTTTTCCATTACGAAATATAAAAAAAGAGCATCATAATGATGCTCTTTAAATTTTTTTAATAATTTTTGTAAATATATATTAAAATGATAATGTTTTACTGTAATTAAGATTTAGACTATATACATCTAATAATCCAAAGTCTAAATAAGGATCTTCTTTTTTAACATCAACAAACTTTTGATATCTAAACCCTAGACTTAAATCATTATCAAGTACTGGCAAAGTGTAAGAAACATCAAGTACTCCAGTTCCTGCAATTCCACCTGATTGATCAAGATGTGCTATCCCTAATCCAAATGTTAAATTAACTGGTAAATCAAATTCAGTATGAAAGTGAGCAATGCCAGCCTTTATATTATTATCATCATCATTTATACCAGTAAGATTGCTTAGATTAACCTCAGCTGAAACATCAAAATCTCTTCCAAATAAATTAAAATTATATTTAGTAGGAAATTTAATACTTAATGATGTTCCAGGGTCAAAATCATCAGCTCCATCACCAAGCGCTGTTAAAGTTCCCATTGAAATAGTCATATCACATGCACATTTTGGTTCAGTAGCTTTTTCATCTGAATCTTCTGATTTAGATAATTTAGATGGGCTTTCCATTTCTTCGGAAGCTTTACTAACTTTTTGGTCTTCTTCAGATGGAGTCAAATGAAGAGAAGAGCTATTTATTTTATAAATAGTTCCATCTTTTTCTAAATATCTTTGTTCTTCCTCTTCTTCAGCTAGCCCAATACTTAGTGTGAAAGTTAAGCTTATTAATAAAATCTTTAAATTTTTCATATATTTCCCTTATAAATTATTAAATTAAGTATACCTTAAAGGGTAATATACATAGAATATATACATATAAGTCAATTATTTATTTTAAATGAAAATTTTAGTCATAGGAACAGGATATGTTGGTTTGGTAACTGGAACTTGTTTTGCTTTTAATGGAAATAAAGTTACTTGTTTAGATATTGATAAGGAGAAAATCGATAGACTTAATAGTGGGGATATTCCTATCTTTGAGCCGGGTCTTTCAAGAATTGTTAATCAAAGCATGCTAAACAATTGTTTAAAATTCTCAATCAATTATAAAGAATCAATCCATGAATCAGATATTATATTTCTTGCTGTAGGAACTCCTATGAAAGATAATGGTGAAACTGATCTTACTTATATAAATAGCGTAGCTAAAAGTATTGGTAAATTTATTGATTCATATAAGCTTATAGTTGTTAAGTCTACTGTTCCGGTTGGTACTTCATTTAATATACAGAAAATTATTCAGAAAGAATTAGATATTAGAAATAAAAAAATTAATTTTGATATTTCCAATAATCCTGAGTTTTTAAAACAAGGCAAAGCTATTAATGATTTCATGTCACCTGATAGAATAATCGTTGGAATTAATAATGATGAAAATAAAAAAATATTTCAACAGCTATATAAACCATTTTCTATACATCATGATAAATTGATTTTCATGGATATTCTTAGCTCAGAATTGACCAAGTATGCTGCAAACGCAATGCTTGCAACCAAAATTTCATTTATGAATGAAATGGCTAATATTTCTGAAAAATTAGGAGCAGATATTAACAAGGTAAGACTTGGTATAGGTTCTGATAATAGAATAGGATTTAATTTTATTTACCCAAGTATTGGATATGGAGGGAGTTGTTTCCCGAAAGATGTGAATTCAATAGTAAGTTTTTCAAATAAAGAGGGATATAGCCCAAAAATATTGGAGGCAGTAAATAAAGTAAATGAAAATCAGAAAAAATATTTTTTTAAAAAGTTTTTTAAGAGATTTAAAACAAAAAATAATGATTTTAAAAATAAAAAGTTTGGAATCTGGGGTTTATCATTTAAACCTGGGACTGATGATATGAGGGAGTCAGCGAGTATTTATTTTGTTGAAAAAATCATTAATTTAGGTGGGAGTGTATCTGTTTATGATCCTAAGTCAATGGATAATGCAAAAGGTAAATATTTTAAAAGTTTAATAGGTATAGAATACTGTTCCAATAAAATGAATGTATTAGATGGAAGTGATGCACTTATTTTATTAACAGAATGGCCTGAATTTAGAAGTCCAGATTTTGATAAGGTTGGATCAATGCTTAAAAATAAAATTATTTTTGATGGTAGAAATCAATTTGATAAAAAGGCTATGAAGAAAATGGGCTTTGAATATCATCAAATTGGTGTGAGATTATTATAAATTGTATCCCTTATTAAAGACAGTTTGTGATTATCTATTTTCAATTATTTTAATTGTAATTTTATCCCCATTATTTATTTGTATAATTTTATCTCAATTTTTATTTTCTAGCTCAAATATATTTTTTTCTCACAAAAGAATAGGTAAAAACGGTAAATATTTTAATCTTTATAAGTTTAGAACAATGAAACATTCAAGAGATCAGATATTATCTAATTATTTTGAAAAATACCCTAATGAAAAGATATATTGGGAAAAAAATCAGAAGTTGAAAAATGATCCAAGAATTACAAAATTTGGATATTTTTTAAGAGAGTATAGTTTGGATGAATTGCCTCAAATTCTAAATATTATGAAAGGTGAAATGAGTTTTATTGGTCCAAGGCCTATAGTAGAAAATGAAAAAGATAAGTATGGTGATAGGTTTAGTAGTTATAAAAGTATTAAGCCTGGCTTGTCTGGTCTTTGGCAGGTTTCAGGAAGAAATAATACGACATATGAAGAGAGAGTAGAGCTTGATTATTTGTATACTAAGAAAATGTCTTTTTCTCTTGATGTAAAAATATTTTTTAAAACAATATTAGTTGTGTTGATGAAAAAGGGAGCTTATTAATATTTTATGAAATTTTTAGTAACGGGTGGTGCAGGTTTTATTGGGAGTCATTTAGTCGATAGTTTAATCGATGGTAATCACGATGTTGTTGTTATTGATAATGAGTCAGCCTCAGAAAACGAAAATTTTTATTGGAATGATAAGGCTGAAAATTATAAGCATGATATTTGCGATTATAATAAAATTGAAAATTTGTTTAAAAATATTAATTGTGTTTTTCATTTAGCAGCAGAATCTAGAATTCAAACAGCTATAAAGAATCCAGCAAAAACTTTTAGAGTAAATTTTATGGGAACTTTAAATGTATTGAAGGCTTGTAAGCAATATAGAGTTGATAGAATTTTATACTCATCAACATCTTCTTATTATGGACTTAAAAATGATGTCCCATTAGTAGAGGATATGGATAGAGATTGTCTCAATCCTTATTCTTCATCAAAAGTTGCTGGAGAGGATTTAGTAAAAATGTATTCAAAATTATATAATATAAGGTCTGTTATTTTTAGATATTTTAATGTTTATGGAGAAAGACAGCCAACTAAAGGTCAATATGCTCCTGTTGTAGGCCTTTTCCAAAAAATGAAATCTGAAGGAGAGCCAATGACAGTTGTTGGTGATGGTGATGCAAGGAGAGATTATACGCATGTAAAAGATGTAGTAAGTGCAAATGTTTTAGCAGCTATGAAAAAAGATTTATTAAAAACTGAAACAATTAATATAGGAACTGGTACAAATTACAGTGTGTTAGAATTAGTTGATATGATAGGTGGTGAT
>MDSW01021785.1_pt1 | contig 14502 bp, 8 predicted proteins | sample 811171 | NCBI WGS metagenome assembly MDSW01 (sample SAMN05326641, study PRJNA326480) | marine metagenome | isolation source: seawater | place: Atlantic Ocean: North West | collected 2012 | reverse complement strand
TAAATCAAAAGAGTTACTCAAATGCTGAATTTTATTAGCAATATCAGATTGATTATTAACCCATTCATTATACTTTCTTACAACATCAGATATTTCTGACAAATACCTAACTCTATCAGGAGGTATGATATATATTTTTTCTGATTGATTGTCATTTATTTTAAAATTAGACCTAAAAACACCCTTTCCAATATTATTTATTTTTTGAATTATATTAAAATATAGTTTATTTGTTCCTGGGTCATTAAATTGTGAAGCAATTGTACCATAAACAGGTAAATCCGAATCATCCGTAGACCATAACCCATTATTTCTTTTATATTGTTTCTTTATATCTCTCAAAGCATCTAAGGCCCCTCTTTTATCAAATTTATTTAAAGCTATAATATCTGCATAATCTAACATATCTATTTTCTCTAATTGAGTAGCTGCACCATATTCCGGTGTCATAACATATAAAGAAACATCAGAGTAATCTACAATCTCTGTGTCTGATTGACCTATTCCAGAAGTTTCTAATATAATTAAATCAAAATCAGATGATTTAACTATATCCAAAGCTTTATGTACATGTTTAGATAAAGCTAAATTACTTTGCCTAGTTGCCAAAGAACGCATATACACCCTATCATTATTTATTGCATTCATCCTAATCCTGTCACCTAATAAAGCACCTCCTGTTTTTCTTTTTGAAGGATCAACAGATATAATAGCTATATTTTTATCATCAAAATCAATTAAAAATCTTCTTATTATCTCATCAACTATTGAGGACTTACCAGCTCCACCAGTACCTGTAACACCTAAAACGGGAACATCATTATTAACATTAACTTTATTATTTAGAAAAAACTTTTTATGCTTATTATAATGATTTTCTGCTGCTGAAATTAAATTTGGAATTGATTTTTTTTTATTAATAAATTCGCCTGTTGAAAAATCACATTTTTTTAACAAATCATCAATCATCCCTTGTAAACCTAATTTTCTACCATCATCCGGTGAATATATCCTAGTAATACCATAATCATGAAGTTCTTTTATTTCTTTTGGCAGAATAACTCCTCCTCCTCCTCCAAAAATTTTAATATGACTAGATTTTTTTTCTAATAAAAGATCATACATATACTTGAAATACTCCATATGACCTCCTTGATAAGAAGTTAAAGCTATCGCATTAGCATCTTCTTGAATAGCACAGTCAACTATTTCCTTAACACTTCTATCATGACCTAAGTGAATTACCTCAGCTCCTGAAGCCTGAATTATTCTACGCATTATGTTAATTGCTGCATCATGACCATCAAAAAGAGATGCTGCGGTAACTATCCTAATTTTATTTTTTAATTTATATTGAGACATATTTCAACAAAAATAACATTAAAAACAATAATTAATAAGTGAATAAAAATATTTAAATTAGATTATAATTATGAAAAAAATTAATTTTTTATTAATAGCTGTAAGTATTTTTTTTGTTTTTCAGACACCTAAAACATATAAAAAACAAATAAAAGTCATAACCCCAAACTACCCAAAAGAAAACCCAAAGGAAAAAAAAGAATGGCTGCAATCAAGATTAATAGACCCATTAACAGGTAAAATACCTCAAGGTATAAGGAAGAAAGAAGTTGCTTTTGCTAATAATTTACCAAATGACGGATTAAATATATTTGGATTACAATTTACAGCAAGAGGACCTTATAATGTTGGGGGAAGATCAAGAGCTCTAGAAATAGATGTTAATGATGAAAATGTTATTGTTGCTGGTGGCGCATCTGGAGGAATATGGAAAAGTGAAAATGGAGGTAATTCTTGGGACAAAATGATATCTCAAAATCAAATACACAATGTAACCTGCGTGACACAAGATAAAAGACAAGGCAAGTCTAATATATGGTATTTTGGAACAGGAGAACTAGATGGAAGTTCTGCTAGTGGAGGTGGAGCATATTTCCAGGGAAATGGAATATACAAATCATATGACAATGGTTTAACTTGGGATTCTTTACCATATACTGCAAGTAATAATCCTCAAACATTTGACAGTAGATTTGACTATGTTTGGGATATAGAAATTGATAATAGTATAGATTCATTAGATGTAATATACGCCTGCACCTATGGTAATATATGGAGAAGTGAAGATGGTGGTTATAATTGGAATAAAACACTAGGAGGAAATGGTAATCACTACTATACTGGTATAAAAATAGACTCAAACGGAACAGCTTATGGTGCTCTTAGTTCTGTTTATTCAAACACAATACAAAAAGGTATATGGAGAAGTGAAGATGGTATAAATTGGATAAATATACTTCCAAATAACTTTCCTTCTGTATACGGTAGAATATCTATTGACATAAATCCTTTAAACCAAAATGAAGTATATTTTCTTTGTGCAGAAACAACAGGTTTTGGACAATACACAAATGTTTTCTTTGGAGGAGAAACTTGGACTAGTTTATGGAAATACACTTACATTAGCGGAGACGGAAGTGGTAATGGAGGTCTATGGGAAGATTTATCTATGAACATCCCCGCAAATAGACCAACTGATTTTGATAATTTTAACGCTCAAGGAGGTTATGATTTAATAATTAAAATAAAACCAGATGAACCCAATACAATATTTATAGGTGGAACAAATTTATGGAGATCTACTGATGGTTTTTCTTCAGACTCCAACACAACCCATATAGGGGGTTATTTTGAAGGTTCCAGTATTGGTAATGGTAATTGGGGTTCATATGAAAACCATCATCCAGATCAGCATGAAATATTATTTTTACCTTCAGACCCTAAAGTTCTAATAAACGCTAATGATGGTGGTATTTTTAAAACACTAAACTGCAAAAAAGACACTGTAGATTGGATATCTCTAAATAACGGATACCAAACAACACAACTATACTCAGTTACAACATCAAGAAATCCTGGTAGTGATATAATACTTGGTGGCTTTCAAGATAATGGCAATTTTATAACAATGTCCTCTAACCCAACAGACCCTTGGACAATGCCTTTAAATGGAGATGGTGCTTTTAACGCAATATCAAATGACGAACAAAATTATTATATATCAATACAAAGAGGAAGAATTTTTAAAATGAATCTTGATGCTAATGGCAGTGTAAATAGTTATAACAGAATGGACCCTATCGGTGCAGATACAACAAAATATTTATTTATAAATCCTTTAATAATGGATGCTAGTAATGACAACATAATTTATTTTCCAGAAGGAAATAGATTGTGGAGAAATAATGATTTAAATAATATAACATTAAACAACTCTAACCAGAGAATAAGTACTGGGTGGTTTAGATTTTCTGATAGTTTAAATAGCGATAAAATAACTTCATTTGGAAGCGCTTTACATACTGGAGGCATGAGTGATATTTTGTATTTTGGAACAGATAATGGAGAAGTTTACAAAATATTAGATCCTGCAAATTCAGATAACCCTTTTATTAATATAACACCAACAAATATGTTTCCAAATGGATACGTTACTGATATAGAAGTGGATCCTGAAAACCATAACAAATTAATAGTTGTGTTTTCTAATTACAACACTAATAGCCTCTTTTACTCAGAAGATGGAGGTATATCTTGGGGTAACATTTCTGGAAACTTAGAGGAACCAATGCCTTCTGGTTTTATAACAGGAGCGGGAAGTGGGCCTTCTTGTAGAACAGCTGAAATAGTTTGGCTAAATAACAAAAAACTATATATAGTAGGTACAAGCACAGGATTATACGCAACTGACAGTTTAGTCCCTTATTACACAGCTATTACAACATCAGAATCTACTAATTGGACACAAATAGGAAAAGAATATATAGGTAATGTTGTTGTTGAAAATCTAAATTTAAGAGATAGTGATCAATTCTTAGTAGTAGGAACACATGGTAATGGAGTTTACTCAACAAACATCACCAATATAGATGATGTCCTTTCAATTGAAGATAAAAATAATAGTTTTAATGTTTTCCCAAATCCTTGTCAGGATTATTTGATAGTAGAAAAACAAAAAGATTTTCAAGAAATCAAAGAAGTCAACATATATAACATTGATGGAAAATTAATAAAAAAATATTTCACAAAATACAATAACAATAAATCAATAAAATTAAATACTAATAATATACAAAGTGGTTTATATGTGTTAGAAATACTTTCCGAAGGAAAAAGAGAAGTTGTAAAGATTATAATCGAACACTAAACACCTTCTATTTTATCAATCTGATTTTTTATAATTTTGATTTTATCTAACGTGTCAATTCTTTTTTTATTTTCTATTTCAACAACATTAGCAGGAGCATTATTAATAAAATTAGAATTATTTAATTTATTTTCCACAGATTTTAAAAATCCTTTCAAATAGTCTAATTCTTTTTGAATTTTAACTAACTCTTCTTCTTTATTTATTGATAATTCTGATTTTATATAAAACTGATTTTTATCTACATTAATTAAAAAATACTCAGGAGAAATTTCTTTTAAAGAATCTATCTTTTCAATCTTTGTTAACTTAGAAATTAAACTAAAGTATTCTTCATCAAAATCATTTTCTTGACTATATAAGAAAGTCACTTTATTATGAGATAAGTTTTTTGAAGATAAAATATTTCTAGTTTCAGATATTATCTTTTTACAAGTTTCCATTTTTGATAAAATCAAATTATCACAATTACCATAAACAGGCCAATCACTCACTATTAAATCTTTTTCTCTTTCCTTCAACAAACTCCAAACTTCTTCAGTAACAAAAGGCATAAACGGATGTAATGATTTCAATAAAATATCAAAGAAATCTAATATCTTATTATAAGTTAATTTATCTATATTAGAATCTTTTGGCTTAATCATTTCCAAAAAAACAGAACAAAAATCATCCCAAAATAATCTATAAACTGACATTAAAGCTTCTGACAATCTGTATCTATTAAAAGAATTATCAAAATCTTCTAAAAACTTACTCAACCTATTTTCAAACCATTCTAAAGCTATTTTAGAAGAAGAAGAAGATTCTATTTTATCATTAACATCCCATCCTTTTACTAATCTCATAGCATTCCAAATTTTATTTGAAAAATTACGACCTTGTTCGCATAAAGATTCATCAAAAGGAAGATCATTACCTGCAGGAGCACATAATAACATACCTACTCTAACTCCATCCGCACCATATTTTTCTATTAAATTGATAGGATCAGGTGAGTTTCCTAATGATTTACTCATTTTTCTACCTTTTTTATCTCTTACTAATCCTGTCAAATAAACATCTTTGAAAGGAGGCTCACCTCTATACTCATAACCAGAAATAATCATTCTAGCTACCCAAAAAAATAATATATCAGGACCTGTAATTAAATCATTAGTTGGATAATAATATTTAATTTCTTGATTTTCAGGGTTTCTAATTCCATCAAAAACAGATATTGGCCATAACCAAGAAGAAAACCAAGTATCTAACACGTCTTCATCTTGACGTAAATCAGATTTTGTTAATTCTGGATTTTCTTTTTGAACTAATTCTAAAGCTAAATCTATATTATTTGCCACTACGAATTTATTACCTTCATAAAAATAAGCAGGAATTCTTTGACCCCACCACAACTGACGAGACACACACCAATCTTTTATATTCTCCATCCAGTGTCTATATGTATTTTTGAATTTAGCTGGATGAATTTTTATATTGTCACTAATCACATTATCTAAAGCTGGTTTTGATATTTCTTCCATTTTACAAAACCATTGCATTGATAATTTTGGCTCAATTACAGCATCTGTTCTCTCAGAAAAACCAACTTTGTTAGTATAATCTTCTAACTTTATTAAATATCCTTTCTCTTTTAAATCTTGTTCTATTTTCTTTCTAACATCAAATCTATCTTCTCCAACGTAAAGAATAGCTTCTTCAGACAAAGTACCATCATTATTTAAAATATCTATTGTTTCTAAATTATGTCTATCTCCAATTTCATAATCATTAAGATCATGTGCGGGAGTAATTTTTAAAGCTCCTGTTCCAAATTCCATATCTACATAATCATCAAAAATCACAGGAATACTTCTATTAATTAAAGGGACAATAGCTTTTTTGTTTTTTAGATGTTTATACCTTGAATCTTTTGGATTGACACATATTGCTGTGTCACCCAAAATTGTTTCAGGTCTTGTGGTAGCTATTGTTATTTTTTCATCACTATCTTCTAAATCATATGATATGTGATAAAGTTTAGATTTAATTTCTTTATGAATCACTTCCTCGTCGGAAACAGCAGTTTGAGCAGATGGGTCCCAATTAACCATTCTAACGCCTCTATATATTAATCCTTTATTATACAAATCAACAAATACTTTAATCACTGATTCATTCATGTCTTGATCCATAGTAAACTTTGTTCGAGGCCAATCACATGAAGCACCTAATTTTTTTAATTGTTCTAAAATAACACCTCCATGCTTATCTTTCCAAGCATAAGCATGCTCCATAAACTCTGATCTACTTAGGTCTTCCTTTTTTATTCCTTGTTCTAAAAGATTTTTCAAGACTTTAGCTTCTGTTGCTATTGAAGCGTGATCAGTTCCTGGAACCCAACATGTATTAAAACCTTTCATTCTTGCCCTTCTAATCATAACGTCTTGTAGTGTGTTATTAAGCATATGTCCCATGTGTAAAACTCCGGTAACATTTGGAGGAGGAATTACTATAGTATATGGTTCTCTTTGATCAGGTTTTGAATTAAAATAGTTATGAGATAACCAGTGGTCATACCATTTTGATTCAATTTTAGAAGGTTCAAATTTTTTAGATAACATACTTATAATATATTAATATAAAATTAAAATTAAAAAGAGTTTATTTTATATATTTAACGTAATATTTTAATATTTTTAACGTTTAAATTTACAAATATGAAAAAATTACAGTTGATATTATTTTATGCTTTTATTTCTTTTAGCTTAATAGCTCAAAATGAAGTAAAAACAGTATCTAGTGACGGAGCTAAAATGACTTTCGAAAGCACTGTCATGGATTATGGAACTATCAAACATAAAACAAATGGAGATAGAACTTTTAAATTTATTAACGATGGCACACAACCCCTTTTAATATCAAATTGCAGAGGCAGTTGTGGATGCACAGTACCAAAATGTCCTACAGAACCTATAATGCCTGGAGAATCAGGAACTATAGATGTGAGTTACGACACAAAAAGAATTGGCAAGTTCACAAAAACAATTACTGTTAACAATAATACAGGTTCTCCAACAATGTTAACAATAAAAGGAGAAGTATTAGGACCTAAGCCTTTACCTAATGCACCTGAAAAAGACAACTCAGGAATGCCTGTAGAAAATCCTAAAAAAAGGTAAGGAGATGCCAAAAATATCTAAAAGAGGCGAATTAATGCCTGAATCACCTATAAGAAAACTTGTACCTTATGCTGAACAAGCTAAAAAAAATGGAAATCAAGTATACCACTTAAATATAGGTCAACCTGATATCAAATCACCTGACATTGCAATTAAGGCAGTTAAAAACATAAAAAGAGAAGTTTTTGAATACAGCCATTCAGCTGGATTACATTCATATAGAGAAAAAATATCTAAATATTATTCAAAATTAAATTTACAAATTACAAGTGAAGATATAATAGTTACAAATGGTGCTTCGGAAGCTATCTTATTTGCAATAAACTCTTGTTTAGATAGTGATGATGAAATCATCATACCTGAACCTTTTTATGCTAACTACAATGGTTTTGCTAAAAGTTGTAACGCAATAATAAAACCAATAAAAACAAGTATAAAAACAAGTTTCAAGTTACCAGAAATACAAGAGTTTGAAAATAGAATAACAAAAAAAACTAAAGCTATATTAATATGTAACCCAAACAATCCTACAGGTTACCTGTACAATAAAAAAGAATTAGAGACACTAAAAAAAATAGTCAAAAAACATAATCTTTTCCTTTTTGTTGATGAAGTATATAGAGAATTTTGCTACGACGAAAACAATCATTATTCAATACTTAATTTTAAAGACATTCAGGAAAATGTTGTCGTGTTTGATTCTGTGTCAAAAAGATACAGCATGTGTGGTGTAAGAGTAGGTTGTTTAATATCAAAAAATAAAAATATCATAAACACGGCTTTGAAGTTTGCTCAAGCTAGACTAAGCCCTCCTCTTTTAGGGCAAATAGCAAGTGAAGCTGCTGTAGATGTAAACGAAAAATACTTTACTGAAGTTATAAATACATATCAAAAAAGAAGAAACTTATTAATAAGTGAATTAAATAAAATTAACGGTGTTTTTTGCCCAATGCCTAAAGGTGCATTTTATTGTATAGCTGAATTACCTGTTAAAAATGCAGAAAATTTTGCCACATGGCTACTAAAAGATTTTTCACACAATAAAAAAACTATCATGGTTGCTCCTGCAAACGGCTTTTACTCTGATGAGAAATCTGGATTAAATCAAGTGAGAATTGCTTATGTTTTAAAAGAACAAGATTTAAAAGAATCTATAGAAATATTAAAATTAGCCTTACAACAGTACAAAGATTAATCATATAATGTATACTTAGATCTTATTTTTTTAAAAGAAATTAAATCTTTCTGCCAAGATTCTCGTATTTGATTTTCACTGTAACCTGACTTTATTTGCTGTTTTAATTCACTTGATCCAGCGAGTTTATCAAAAAAAGAATTAAAAAATTCTTCTTTATCAGACGTTATATTATAGGATTCAATTAACCAATCCAATATTAATAGATTTCCTTTCTTATTGAATTTATCTATTAATTTTTCAGTAGAATATCCATAACAAATTCTGTTAATATGCTTTGGCAAATTAGCCCCATATGTTGGTTTTGGAACAAACATATAATCACTTTTTGGAAAATAAGGAGATCCAAAATGTTGAAAAGGCTTACCTGTACCACGCCCCACACTAACAGAGGTGCCCTCAAAAAGACAAAGTGAAGGATAAAATGAAATTGCAAGATAATTTGGTAAATTAGGAGATGGGGGGATCCTTAATTTTTTTTCAAACATAAATAAAGGTTCTATTTTGATAATTTCTACAAATTCATGACCACCATTATAATATACTAAATCTGTATCAGAAATAGCATATGTTCCTACAACAGTATCATAGTCAGCTTCGGGTAAACCATTACCTAATGCATTTGTTAAATCGCCATGGCTAAATCCTGTTATTACATAAGTTACTAATACTGAATCTTGTGTCTCAGTATCAAGATTTTGAATCTCAATAATATTTAAATCACATTGTAAATTATTTTTTAGCCATTTTTCACCATTAATCATTAATGCGTATTCTCCAATTGTCATACCATAAACAATTGGGACAGGATGCATTCCTACAAAAGACTTATACTCTGACTTTAAAACAGGACCATCTACATAGCTCCTATTAGGATTATATCTATCAAGAACAATTAATGGAATGTTATTTTCCGCACAAGCCTCCATAATATAATGCAAAGTAGATATATAGGTATAAAATCTAACACCAACATCCTGGATATCAAATATCATTATTTCTATCCCTTGTAAATCTTCTGATGTAGGTTTTTTCTTATTACCATATAATGACACAATAGGAATATTGCGATATTTACCATCTTTTACATAAGCACCTGCATCAGCAGATCCTTTAAAGCCATGTTCAGGAGAAAATATTTTATTAATCACAAAATCTAAATTCATTAAAGTGTCAACTAAGTGAACATGCTTTTGGAAAATATTATCTGAATTTAAAATATTTATTACAGAGGTTTGATTAACTACTAATCCTACATTCTTGTTTTTGATTAAATCTTTATACATATCTATTCTCTGTGCTCCATTTTTAGAATATTTACTTGAGTAGAATTGCTCAGAAGATTTTATAAAAAAATCATCACGAGATGTAGATTGAGAATTTAAAGTAAGTGAAAACGAAAAAAATAATAAAAACAATTTTATTTGATTAAATTTAAAACATAAAATAAAATTTGTGAAAGTATATAAATTCATTTCAAGCAATATATATAAAAATCATAACAAATCAATATCTCATCCAATAATCAAAATATCAATCATAGCAATCTCAATAAGTATATCAATTATGATTATATCATCCAGCATACTGAATGGATTTCAACAAAAAATCTCTAATAAAATTACAGGATTTGCAGGAAATATACAATTATCCAAAATACAAGACAATTATATTTTTAATAAACCAATAGAGGTAAATCATAAAATGACAGAAGATATAAAATCTATAAAAAACATAAAATCAATAAATCATTTTGCATACAAAACAGGGATAATAAAAAACCAAGATATACAAGGTATAATAATGAAAGGAGTAGATAATAATTACAACTTTGATTTTTTTAAAAAACACATAACAAAAGGAAATATTATAAATTTTGAATCAAACAATGAAATTATTATATCTGAATACATATCAAATAAAATTAATTGCAAAGTCAATGAATACGCATTAATATCTTTTATAGACGAAGTCCCTAGAATCAAAAAATTTAAAATTACAGGAATATATAAAACTAATTTAGAAGAGATAGACAGAAATTTTATAATCACAAATATCCAAACAATTCAAAATATTAATAAATGGAACAGGAACCAAATAGCTGGCTTTGAAATAAAAATCAAAAACTTAAAACTTGAAAAAGAAACAATTAACGAAATAGAAAATATCGTGCCTTTTAATATGCATGCACAAAGCATAAAGACAATATACCCTCAAATTTTTGATTGGCTGAAAATACAAGATTATAATTTTTTAATTATAATGATATTAATGTCAATAATATGTATAGCTAACATAATAAACTGCATACTTATAATAGCAATAGATAAAATAAAATTCATAGGAATTATAAAAACTTTTGGGTACAACAATAAAATGATAAATAAAATATTTTTTAATATTTCAAAAAACATAATAACAAAAGGTATAATAATAGGGAATATAGCTGGTATAACGATTTGTTATTTACAAAAAACAACTTCTTTTATAAAATTAAATCCTGAAGTTTATTACATGGAAGCCATCCCTATCTGGATTAATTTATCACAAGTATTTGCAATAAACTTTGTAGCAATTATTTTTTCTTTATTATCTATATTTGCATCTTCTACTATTATTACTAAATTAAAAACAATAAAACTAATTAATTTTGAATAATGAAATATTACAATAATATTATTGAAACTATTGGCAATACACCTTTAATAAAACTAAATAAAGTAAATGAATCAAAAGCTTTAGTATTAGCTAAAGTAGAAACATTTAATCCGGGGCATTCAATTAAAGACCGTATGGCTTTAAAAATGATAGAAGATGCAGAAAAAGAAGGTAAATTAAAACCTGGTGGAACTATTATTGAGGGAACTTCTGGAAATACTGGTATGGGTTTAGCTCTAGCTGCTATACAAAAAGGATACAAATGTATTTTTGTACTTGCTGACAAACAATCTAAAGAGAAAATGGATATTTTACGTGCAGTAGGAGCACAAGTAGAAATTTGCCCTACAAATGTAGAACCTACAGACCCTAGATCATATTATTCTGTATCAAAAAGACTATCTGAAGAAATACCTAATTCATGGTATGTTAATCAGTATGACAACCCCTCTAATGCCTTAGCTCATTATGAAAGCACTGGGCCTGAAATATGGGAACAAACTGACGGTAAAATTACACATTTAGTAGTAGGCGTTGGAACTGGAGGCACTATATCAGGAACTGCTAAATATTTAAAGGAGAAAAACCCTAATATTAAAGTTTGGGGTATTGATACTTATGGTTCAGTATTTAAAAAATACCATGAAACTGGAGAATTTGACGAAAATGAAATTTATTCATATATCACTGAGGGAATTGGAGAAGATATAATTCCAGAAAATGTAGATTTTTCTATTATTGATAAATTTGAAAAAGTTACAGATAAAAATGGAGCAATTATGGCTAGAAGATTAAGTAGAGAAGAAGGAATCATGGTTGGTTATTCTGCGGGATCTGCTGTTGCTGGTATTAATCAATTAAAAAAAGAACTACAAACATCGGATATTGTTGTTGTTATATTTCATGACCATGGCACAAGGTATGTTGGCAAAATATTTAATGATGAATGGATGAAAAAAAATAATTTTCTAAAATAAACTAAGCTTCAGGTATAGGACCACCTAAATTCATTGGAAAGTTATTTGAAGAATTAATGTCTTTTATTTTTCCATAATTCTTTTCATAAGTTTCAATATTATTTTTCAAAGCCAACAATAATCTCTTAGAGTGTTCAGGAGATAAAATTATCCTTGACCTAACTTTAGCTTTAGGAACATTAGGCATTAACTGAATAAAATCTATAAAAAACTCTGAAACAGAATGATTGATAACTGCCAAATTAGAATATATACCTGCAGCAACTTCATCTGACAATTCAATATTTAACTTATTTTTATTCTTATTTTCTTTATCCATAAAACTAGTTTTCTATATCACTTTGAAGCTTATCTGATTTAACATCTTGATCCTCCATAATTTTATCATGCTCTACTTTAGAACCTACAAGTATTTTATTTTGCCTAAAGAATCCTGTCCCAGCAGGTATTTGCTGACCAACTACAACATTCTCTTTTAAGCCTTTTAATTCATCTGTTTTACCATTTACAGCAGACTCATTTAAGACTTTAGTTGTTTCCTGGAAAGAAGCAGCTGAAATCCAACTAGTAGTTTTCAAAGAAGCTCTGGTTATACCTTGCAAAATTGGATTAGCAATAGCAGTAATAGCTTCTCTAGCTACCATTTCTTTTTTGTTTAATTTATTTAAATTAAAGTTTTCTTCTCTAAATAACCTAGATGATACAATCTGACCTTTTTTATACAACTGAGTATCCCCCTGTTCTTCCACAACTTTCATTCCATACATTGCATTGTTTTCTTCATTAAAATCCTGTTTACTCACCATTTGATTTTGTAAGAACTTAGTGTCTCCTGCATCTATAATTTCAACTTTTTGCATCATTTGTCTTACTAAACATTCAAAATGTTTATCGTTAATTTTTAAACCTTGTAATCTATAAACTTCTTGAATTTCATTAACTAAAAATTCTTGAACCTTACTAGGACCTTGAATGTGTAAAATGTCATGAGCACTAATAACACCATCAGTCAATCTCATTCCAGATTTAGCATAATCATTTTCCTGAACAAGTATGTGTTTAGATAGAGGAATTAAATATTTTTTCTCTTCTCCATTTTTAGATGTTATAATAACCTCTTTATTTCCTCTTTTTATTTTAGGACCAAAACTTACTATACCATCAATTTCACTAACAACAGCAGGATTTGAAGGATTTCTAGCTTCAAACAATTCTTGAACTCTTGGAAGACCTCCTGTTATATCACCAACAGAGGTTGATCCTCTAGGTATTTTGGCTATCACCTTGCCGGATTCTATTTTCTTTTTATCATCAACAGATAAATAAGCACCAACAGGGACACTATAAGAAGCTAATAATTTATTACCTGTACCTATAATATTAATAGTAGGATTCAATTTTTTGTCCTTTCTCTCTATCATTACTTTTTCTTTAGACCCAGTTAATTCATCAATTTCAACTCTGAATGTTACGTTTTCTACAACATCAACAAATTGAACTTTACCTGTTTTCTCTGTAATAATTAAAGCATTATATGGATCCCATTCACAAATGATATCATCTTTTTTTACTTTTGCACCATTTTTAACAAAAAGATTAGATCCATATGGTATATTATTAGAAAATATAATATCCTTTGTTTTTAAATCTATTAATCTCATTTCAGAAGTCCTACTTACAACTATTTCTTTATCTTTTAACTTAACCGTCTTCAAATCATCTATCTCGATTTTACTGTCATTTACTGCTGTAATCTGTGATTCTGACTTACCAGCAGTAGCAATACCTCCAATATGGAAAGTTCTTAAAGTTAACTGTGTACCTGGTTCCCCTATTGACTGTGCAGCAATTACACCAACTGCTTCTCCCATTTCAACCATTTTGCCTTTAGATAAATTAAGACCATAACAATAAGCACAAACACCTCTTTTTGCATCACAAGTTAAAACTGACCTAATTTCTACTTTCTCAACTCCTGCTTTTTCAATCTTTTCTGCTATTTTTTTATCAACTAAAGTATTTGATTCTGCAATTAAATTATTATCTAAATCGTAAACATCATTTAGAAGCATTCTCCCAATAATCCTTTCACCTAAAGTTTCAACAATTTCTTGGTTGTTTTTTAAAGCAGAAATCTCAATCCCCCTTAAAGTATTACAATCTTCTTCATAAACTACAACATCCTGAGCAACATCTACCAATCTTCTTGTTAAATAACCAGCATCCGCTGTCTTTAAAGCTGTATCTGCTAAACCTTTTCTAGCACCGTGAGTAGATATG
>MDSW01032273.1_pt1 | contig 14503 bp, 16 predicted proteins | sample 811171 | NCBI WGS metagenome assembly MDSW01 (sample SAMN05326641, study PRJNA326480) | marine metagenome | isolation source: seawater | place: Atlantic Ocean: North West | collected 2012 | reverse complement strand
GAAAATCCACTTTTTACATTATTGGAAAGCATGCTGTAGTAGAGGCTTTAAAAAACCCTCAAAGAAAGGTTTTAAGGGTTTTTTTAACTGAAGAGTCCAAGAAAAAAATAAATAGAGAAAATAATCACTTAAATTTATTAAAGAATGTAAAAATTTTTTACAAAACAAGAAAGGAACTAGATAAATATTGCTCAGCTGAAAATATAACCCATCAAGGTTTTGTCGCTGAAATAGAGCATTTAGATACACTAGATATAAAAGATTTTATAAAACAAAGTTCTCAAAAAAATAATATAAATTTAGTAGCATTAGAAGAGGTTACTGACCCTAGGAATATTGGTTCTATAATAAGAAGTGCAGCGTCATTTGATATTGATGGCATAATTGTAAAAGAAAGATCTTTCCCAAAAGATAGTAAACTTTTATATAAAAGCGCAAGTGGTTGTATTGAGATAATGAAAATATTTCAAGTATCAAATCTTAATACAACATTGAAATATCTTAAGTCTAATAACTTTTGGGTTAGTGGTTTTGATAATGAAGCTTCAAAAGATTTCACAGATCATAACTGGAAAGGGAAAAACGTTTTACTTTTCGGATCAGAAGGGAGTGGGTTGAGACATCAAACAAAAAAAAACTCAGATTTCCTATTTCGTATTAACATTAGTAAAAGAGTTGAAAGTTTAAATATATCTAATAGTGCATCTATTGTTTTTCATTATCTGGATGTTGCTAAAAAAAAATCTTGATATAATTAAATCTTTTATTTATTAATTCAAATAGGCCCTCATAGCTCAATTGGTAGAGCAACTGATTTGTAATCAGTAGGTTCGCGGTTCGAGTCCGTGTGAGGGCACCACATTTAAAATTTTTCATTAAGTCTTTAAATGATTTTTCTGTAAAAAATAAGTATTTAATGGATAGTTATTTTTTATTTTATAAAATTTATTATATTGATTTGAAAATAAATATTTATTGAAACCATATTTTTTTAAATATTTTTCTATATCTTTTATATCATCACCTGTTTCAATGATTAAGGCTGGTTTATCTCTTTTAATAATTTTATTGAGTCCTCTTATAACAGAAAACTCATGACCATTAACATCAACCTTTATGAGATCAATTTTTGTTTTTATTTTATTAACTTTCTTTAAATAAATTTTTTCTTTAATTATAAATATATTCTTTTTAAATTTAAAATCTAAATTTATTTGATCCCTCAATTTTTTTTTATCATAATAAGTATATGTTATTAAATCAAAATTTTTCGAGAAAAATTTATACCTTGGAAAATAAACATCATAATATTTATTGTATTGGTCTATGCCATATGCATTTACTTTTAGATTTTTAATATTAAGTTTTCTTAAAATTTTTACATATGGTTTATATGGCTCATAACAAATTATTTTCTTAACATTTAATTTTCTATTAAAAAATTGTGAGGCAATTCCATCACTTGCACCAACATCTATTATGCTAACTTTTTTTGACATGTTTAAAAATGAAACTCCATTAGCATCTTCTTCAAAAATTTTTGTATACCTTATTAAGCTGCGCGTAATAAAATATATTAATGGATGACTTCTAACAATTTTTTCTAAAAAATATAAAAAACCAGTATTAGTTTTAGAGCTTTGCATTGTAGAGTTTACTAAAAAATGTTTTTTTCGATATTTAGATCATTTTCCATCATAATTGAAATTAACTGATCTATATTTGTCTTTGGTTTATATTTAAAAGTTTTTTTAGCTTTACTTATATCTCCTATTAAAGAAACTGTTCGACTTGGTCTAAGAAGTTTTTTGTCTATTCTTAAATGTTTTTTATAGTCTAGACCAACGTAATTGAAACTTTTTTTTACGAAATCCAGTACTGAATATTTCTTTCCTGATGCTATAATAAAAAAATCACTTTTTTTCTGTTGCATAATTTTATATGAACTCTCAACATAATCTCTCGCGTATCCCCAATCAATTTTAGCATTTACATCACCTAACTTTAGAATTTTTTGTTTTCCATAAAAAATTCTAGCAACTGCTTTTGTTATTTTTCTTGTTACATATTCTTCTGGTCTTAATTCAGACTCATGATTATAAAAAAAAGCACCATATATTTTTAGGTTAAAAATATCTCTGTAGAGTTTGCATATATAAAATGCTGTAACTTTGCCGACCCCGTAAACGCTTACAGGCGTAAATGGTTCATTTTCATTTTGTTTAGTGTTTTTACTTTGTGCAAACATATTTGATGATAGTGGTTGAAAGTATTTAGACTTATTTGAATACTTTTTTATGATTTCCAACAAATTTAAAACAGCACTTCCGGTCACTGCAAATGAATAAGATGGCAATTCAAAACTCCATCTTACATGATCTTGGTCTGCAAAGTTATAAATTTCATCTGGTTTAATTTTAGATATGATATTAGTCATAGATATAACATCTAAAAGATCACCGTGTTCAACTATAAAAGATTTTTTGTCTCTGACTAAATCAGATATATTTTTTAAGTTTCCTGTTGCAGATTTTCTTATTAATCCATGAACAATATATTTTTTTTTAATTAATAACCTGGCCATAAGAGAACCGTCTTGACCTGTAACTCCTAATATCAATGCCTTTTTTTTTATTTTACTCATTTTACTAATTTAAACCTTGGGAAAGGAACAATAAATTTTCCACCTTTTTTAAGCCATGAAGACTCCCGTTTCACAAATTCTTTAATAAATCCCCATGGAGTAACTAAAAAATAATCTGGATTTAATTCCCTAGCTTTTTTTTCACTTATAATTTTAATTCCTGAACCAACTGTATATTTTTTCCATTTTTCTGGACTTCTTTCAGCAGCAAAAGGTATGATTTTATTATTGAGCTTGTAATATTGAAGTAAAGTATTTCCTTTTGTAGATGCGCCATATAAAAAAATCTTTTTTTTCTTTTTCACTTCTTTTTTGATAAATTTCATTGTAACTAATTTATTTCTTTCAGCTCTTTTAACAAAATTTTTAACAGAAGTAAGGACGTTTTCTCTTGGTAAAGAGATGCTTCCTTTTTTAAATTTTCTACAAAAAATCCTATAACTTCCTCCATTTATCTCGTTCTCCTCAATTTTAAAAATCTCTAAACCGTTAGACTCAAACAAATACTTAAGTGACTTTAATGTATAAAATTCTATGTGTTCATGGCAAATATTACCAATATCGTTCTTTTCAATCATTGATTTAAGACACATTAGTTGTGCAATAAAAATACCATTATCATCCAAAGCTAAAACTGAGTCTCTTATGAATTTGTTAGGATCTTCTAGATCATAAAACATTCCGATTGCAGTAATAATTTTTGGTTTTTTTAATTTTTCCTTATTTATTAAAGTTTTAAATTTTTTATATGACCAGAAATCATTTAAAACATAATCACAATTTTTTTTTAATTGTCCAACAAGATTATTTGCAGGTTCACATCCAATGGTATTTATATTTCTTCCAAAGTATTTTAATAATGTTCCATCATTTGCGCCTATATCTAAAACAACGTCATTTTTTTTTAATTTAGTATATTTTAAACAAGAGAAATAAATATCCTTTAAAGCTTTTTGCATAATTTTTGTTACTCCTGATCTGTACCAATAAAACCTTTTATACATTATCTCTTGAGGTGCTATATGAGATAGTTGAAGTAATGTACATTTTGGGCAATAAACTAGTGTCAAGGGTGATTTAATTCCCTTATTAATTTGTTTTTTGTTTACAAAGTTGCTTACAAATAAACTGCCTAACGAAAAAACTTTTTTTAATTTTTTATTCTTACAGAGCAAACAGTGACTTATTTTCTTAATTTTATGTTTCATTCAATTTTCATTTAAAAATCACTTTATATAAAAGGTATTTCTATTATTAATATAATTCTTATCATTTCATGACGTTTTTATATACCTATAATTTTTGAATCAAGAATTAGTTTTACTTTGTTTTAATATCCTGTAAATTGAATTAAACTTTATGAACAATAAAAACAATAAGTCTGATATTAAAAAATTTTTAATAAAGTTAGCTGCCGTTACATTTGCTATAATCATTATTATAAATGTTACATATAATTTAATATTTGCGGATAAACTTGAAAATATAAATAAAATATTAATGTTAAACGACAAGGAAAATATTGAATTAGCAAAAGATAAAATAAGATTAGAAATCAAAAAAGGTCTTTCAAAAGACAAGATTTTAGATGAAGAGGACAAAATACTGATCTATAAAATGTATTTAAAAATAAAAGAAGAATTTAAAGGAATTGAAGTAAAATAATCTAATAAATATTGATGATTAAAACAAAAAAAAATTTTTTATTTTTGTTATTAATTCTATTTTCTACTTATTGTGCGCTTGTAATAGGAAAAGGTTGGGACGAGGGACATCTTTTAAAACAAGGTCAAATAGCTTTTAATTATTTATTTTCTTTAGGCAGAATTGAAGAAGATCTGTTTAGAAGAGAATTTTATTCACCGATATACTATTCTATCAAATACTTATTTATTCAAATATTCCCATTAAAATATCATTTAGAAGCGAGTCATTTAATAAATATGATATTTTCTTTTGGTGTAATTATCGGAATAAAAAAATTAACCAAAGAATTTTTTAATGAAAAAATAAGCATTATTACTTTCTTAATTTTATTCTTTTACCCAATATTTAACGGCCACATGGGATTTAATAGCAAAGATACTATTGTAGCTTTGTGTCATGTTTGGATTTTTTATCTTTGTATTCAATACATAAAAAATCAATATGATAAAGAAAAATCTAATAATTATATTATATATATAGCAATATTATCTGCTACTGGGACTGGAATAAACTTTTTTTTCTTAGGATCATTAATTCCAGTTTTTTTATTAATCATAATTGATATTTTTTATTTAAAAAAATTAACATCAAATAATTTTAACAAAAAAAAATTATTTATTGATTTATTAAAATGTTTTTTTATATTCTATTTTTTAATAATTCTTTTTTGGATTGATACACATGAAAATATTTTGGTATTACCTTTTAATTTTTTTAAAGAGTGGCTCATTGGTGATTTGTGGAGAGGATACCCTTATATTTTATTAAATGGAGATTATTTTATATATAAAGAAATACCAAAATCATATTTAATTTTAAATTTATTTTTTAAGTCCCCTGAATATTTTTTATTTACATATATTGCATTTATTTTTATCTATTTTAATTCAAAGAAATTTTTTATTAAAAGATTTTCTCTTTTTAATTATAAGATAATAATAATTATCTCTATGATAATTTATCCTTTTATTTTGTTATTTTTGACACCTTTTTCTATATATGATGGATTGAGACATGTTTTATGGATGTTGCCATATACTTGTGTCATTCCAGCTTTAGTAATTTATTTTTTAATAGAAAATATTAAATATTTAAAATCTAAAATTACTTTCACTTTTATTTCCTGTTTAATAATTTATTTTTTATTTAATTTTTTCTTATTAACTCCCTATCAATATACATATTTAAATTTATTTAATGGAAGTGTTGAAAATCGTTATAAAAAATTTGAGAATGATTACTGGGGCTCTTCAATAAAGGAACTAGTAAATAAGATTGATTTAAATAAAAACATTAACTTTAATATAGCGACATGCGGAATACCACAAGATGTGATTAAAGATTACCTTGCAAAAGCGGGGTATTCTAAAACAGTATTTGGTAATGAAAAAAACTCAAATTATATGATAATGACTAATAGAGTCACTCTTGATGAACAAAATATTTATAAATCTGAAAATCTTACTAACTGTTTTGACAAATATAAAGGCGAAGATGTTTTTAAAGTCACAAGAAATGGCGTTGTTCTATCGGTCGTAAGAAAAATTAATTAAATTCACAATGTAATTGTTAAATGTTAAATTAGGTGTTTATATACCTCAATGGGCAAAAATATTTCGATAATATTATCAACATATAATGAAAAATTATCAATTGAATTTACAATCGCTGAATTGATAAAACATTTGCCAGGTGTTGAAATCGTTGTTGTAGATGATAACTCACCAGATGGCACATTTGATATTTTGAAAAAAATTAATTATGAAAATTTAAAAATTTTTTCAAGAAAAAAGTCTAAAGGTTTAGCTTCTGCTTTTCTTTTGGGTTTAATAAATACAAATGGTGAAATCATTGGATGGGTTGATTCTAATATGGGTCAAATTGTTAAAAATTTTCCGAAAATGTTGAATGCATTAAATGATAATGACATAGCTATTCTATCTCGATATATTCCAGGTGGTGAAGATAAAAGAGGAAAATTTAGAGTCTTGGTAAGTTTTTTTCTGAATAAATTTAGTAAATTAATATTAAGATCTAAAATTAATGATTTAAGTAGTGGTATTTTTTTGATGAAAAGGAGCGTTTTAAATGACGTAGTTCCCGTGGCTAAAGGTCATGGAGAGTTTATAATTGAATTTCTTTATCGAGCAGAAAAAAAAGGTAACAAAATATTGGAAATACCCTATTCTCACCCAATCGATCTAGAAGGAAATAGTAAAAGTTTTCCAAACCTCGGAAAGTTTATACAATTTGGTTTTTTTTATTTTATAAGAATATTTCAAATTTTATTTAAAGAATAAAAGCAAAAATGAAGATACAAAAAATAAAATATAAAAACAAACTCTTTGCTCTAATAGTTAGTGGAAACTATAGAGATAAAAAAGGTATAACTTTTTTCACCCCAGATGATACAACACAACAATTTGGTTACATGAAACATAAAAAAGGTCATATTATTAAACCTCATAAACACAAAAAAAGAGTAACAAAAATTTTAACTACAACTGAGGTGATTTTATTGTTGAAAGGTATTCTACGAGTTGATTTTTATAATCAAAGTAAAAAATATCTTTTTAGTAAGATTTTGAAAGAAAAAAGTATCATATTATTAGTTCATGGTGGGCATGGCTTCAAAGTAATTAAAGATGTAGAGATGATTGAGGTTAAACAAGGTCCTTTCGATATTTCAAAAGACAAAGTTAAGTTTGATGAAGTTGATGAAAGGAAAATTAAAATTAAAAAAAATTAAATTTCCTTAAATTTAGAGATCAACTTGCATTTTTAACAAATAAATAATCACCTGATTTCGCATTACTAAAAAATGATACGGAATGATTAATGTGTTGTTTTATTAAGGAATAATTTTTATTGTTAAAAAACTTAATTATATTCTGTTCTTTTTTATAAAAATTATTTTTCTTCGCATTAATTTCTATTAAAATTACTTTTACTTTGTTCTTTTTGAAAGTGTTTTTTGCTCCCTTTAAAAAATCATACTCTGATCCATCAATATCAACTTTTAAAATATCTATAAATTTAATGTTATTCCTTTTTACAAAATTATCTAATGTTGTTGTTCTTACTTTGTATTGGGTATAATCTTTTGTATTCTGGAAAAAAATTTTTAATATTAACTTTCTTGATGTGACCCACATATTATCATTTCTGTATAATTTAGATAATGAAGATCCTGATGATTCAAAAAATCTATTAAAATTATATATAGCTTTACCTTCCTTATTGCTTAAAGCAATTTCATTATAAAAAATATTTTTAATAGATATTAAATCTGGGATATATTTTCTTGTATTCTTATTAATATCAAATAGATGAAAAATATATTTTTTATCATCTAAAAGATTTAAAATTTTTCTCGAAAAAACACCTTTAAAGCAACCCACATCAAAAATGACTAGTTTTTTCTTGGCCTTACATATTTGAATGATTTTATTTTCCATATTGTGTGAAAAAAAATTAAGTATGTAATATAAAAATTTTTTCATTATTTAATTTATTTTTTTTCTTTGTTCTTGTTTTATTTTTTTCATTAAACTTATTCCCCTATCAAAAAGTAAATTAATTTTTATTTTTTTGTTCACTTTCACCTCGATTTTCTTTATATTTCTCACTTCATAATTATCTGCTACAACAGATACAGGACGTTTTGTTGCCTCAATATTTTGAATAATTACTTTTGATTTATCTGAAATTAGTTTCCCCTTCCATCTTCTTGGTCTAAAGGGGCTAATTGGTGTTATAACAATTTTTTTTGAATTTAGAGATAATATTGGTCCATTAACTGAAAGATTGTAAGCTGTACTTCCCGCAGGTGTTGAGACTAAGACTCCGTCACAAATCAATTTTTTTATTAGATTATTTTTATTTACTTGTAGTTTTAAAATAGCAGTTTGCTTACTTTGACGAAGTAGAGATATCTCATTTACTGCTAACATTTTAGAAATTCTTCTTTTAAAGTTTAAAACTTTTGCTTCAATAGGATTAATTGAAAATATTTTAGTTTTATTGATTCTTTTATGTAATGAAATATTGTTAAATTTATTCATTAAAAAACCTATAGTTCCACAATTTATTCCATAAAAAGGTTTTCCAATTTTATAAAATTTTTTAATAGTGCGAAGCATAAATCCATCCCCGCCACCAACAACAATTACATCGCATTTCCTTATGGAATATAATCTATATTTTTTAAAAGATTTTTTTAAAACTTTCGCTTTTTTTGTTTTGTCAAAAATAAAATGATATTTTTTCATCAATATATCTGTCATTTAATTAAGTCTGGATGAAGCTTATTTTTCTTAGAAAAGTTCTTTACATTGATTCTAACTGATGAATAAAAATTACTTTTCATTTTTGTTATGAATTTTTTTAAATGTGAACTAGGTTTAAAAATCTTTAAATCTTTATTTAATATTTCTTCCACTTTAAAAGTTCCAAATTTGCCTTTCGGTGAATTTGCATAGTTATCCGATAAATGTCTTATAAAAGAGTTTGTATTAATCTTATTATTTTTTAATGGAATAACAGTTGCTAGATATCTGTCCATATCTATCCCGTTAAGTCTAATGCCGTGCCATCCCCAAGCTGACATTTCTCTTATGTGCAATATTCCTGATTTAGATCTTAAACTCCATTTAAATTTCCACCACTTTGTATCAACAAACTTATTAAATTCTTTTTTATCATATATCCAGAATGCACAATACGGATTATCTACAACAAAATATTTTTTATTAAATAAATTAATATAATAAGCAGATTTTGATATCTGATCAGAAGAATATAGTTTTTTATTTTTTTTATTTTTTTCTACTCTTAAAAATCCTAAATTATAACCATTAGACATACAAATATCTTTATATTCTAACCAATATTTTAAGTTTTTTTTAGAGAAAAATATATCGTCTTCGGAATAAATAAAAATATCATAATTATTTTTCTGCTTTTGCATTAACTTCCTACAAAACCAGGTTAATTTGAAAGGATGTATATTTTTAAAATTATATTGAATAAATTTAATTTTTTTATTTTTGCTTTTCATATTTTTATTTGAATGTACAAATACTTCAGTGTTAGACGATAAATTTAAAAAGCCATTACAAGTTTTTGTAAAGTTTTTAATTCTTTTTTTTTCTGAAACATTTTCTAAATATAGAGGAATATGAACAGAAATTTTTAATTTTTTCATTTATTTATTTATCAAAATCAAACCATTCTTTATACTTATCTATATTATTTTGTAAAAATAATGGCATTTCTTTGATAGGTAACGTTTTTAATTTAAACTCATTGGAAAATTTATAATCTGTACTCTTAGCTTGATGATCATAGATAATGACTTTTCTTTTTACAATATCTTCTACGTCTGACAATTTTCTTTTAGTAAGTTTATATTCATAATGGTCCTCTGAATTTGTTAATTTTAACTGTATATCTTTAGGAGATTTTAATTGAGAAAAATGCCAACCACCGTCTTTTACTATTTTAAGATTTATATATTTGTTGTCTGAAAATAAAGTATCTATTCTTAATTTTGAGTATCTTTTAATTTTAATATTTCTTAACCATTCAAAAGATTTTAAGTATTTTTTTTTACAGCCTCTTGTTCCGTGCCACTGAATTCTGTCACAAAATAAATTAAATTTATAATAAAATAATTTTTGTTCAAAAGCTATGATTTTACTTTTATTTTTTTCTAAATCTATATTTTCGAAATTTGGAATTTCATCATTATCACTATAAAAAATATAATCATCATCTGCTGCTTCGTTTAAGCCATTAAATAAATAATCTCTCTGATATGCAATTCTTTTAATTGCATTATTTCTAATTTCGTCTTGAGGTTCTTTTCTAAAATTTTCATTATTTTCATAAACAAGTTTGTCTGGTTCATTTTCAACTACTAGATAGATAATCTTGTGTTTAAAATCTTTAAATTTATTTATATCAAAATTTAATTTTTTTTTTTCACCGCTATGAGAATATTTTGACTCTGTAATCAAAAATTTATGTACATAAGAATTTAGGATATTAAACCTAACCTCCAGCATTGTATTTTCATTATAAAATGTTGTACAATCAAAAATTTTCATAGGAGATACAAACTAAAACATTTACTAATAACAATATTGCGCTATAAATAACAGTAAAATTATTTACATTCTTATGCGTGATTATATAAATTTAAAGAATCTAAACAAAGGTTTGAAGAGTTTTTATTCAAAAAAACCTTTTCCATATGCGGTAATAGATAATTTCTTTAAAAAAAATATAGCTTTTAAATTAGAAAAAGAATTTCCTAACTATAATGATAAGAAACTGCATGAATATAAAAATTATTGTGAAGTAAAGAAAACCTCAAATAATTGGAACTTTTTTCCTCCACTTACTTATAAAATTTTTACTCTTTTAAATTCAAATAAAATGACAGTTTTTTTTTCAAAAAAACTTGGGATATCTAAAATTTTCCCAGACTACGGATTACATGGTGGTGGATGGCATTTGATGGGTCGTGGGGGTAAATTAAATCCTCACTTAGACTATTTTATTCACCCTAAAGCCAGATTACAAAGAAAATTTAATTTAATTGTCTTTTTATCTAAAGGTTGGAAAAAAAATTGGGGTGGTGAAACCTGTTTTTATAATATCAATACCAAAAATAATAAAATTCCTGGAAATGTGTCAACAAAAATTTATCCAAAATTTAATCGAGCAATCTTTTTTGATGTTTCTAAAAATAGTTGGCATGGAGTTGATAGGCCTAAAAAAAAAATTACTAGAAGAAGTATAGCTGTATATTATTTGATTAATCCATCAAAAAAATATTTGATAGAAAGAAAAAAAGCGCTCTATGCTCCAACAGAAAATCAAAGGGGGGACAAAAAAATATTAAAGTTCATTAAATTGAGATCAAGTTCAAAACACTTTTCAAAGGTTTATAAATCTAAAAAATAAAATTTGTGGTGCCCTCGGCCAGACTCGAACTGGCACTCCCTTGCGGGCAAGGATTTTAAGTCCTTTGTGTCTACCATTTCACCACGAGGGCACTTTTATATTTGTTATATATATTATTAGATTAAATGGCTAAAGCTAATTTTAAAATCTCTTAAGTGTTTTGTATCTGTCTATTAATTATATTATATAATATGAAGTAAAAAATATGAATATTTATGGAATAGGTTCAGATTTAGTAAATGTTAAAAGAATTAATTTAATTTTAAAAAGAAATAAGAATTTTAAAAATAGGGTATTTTCATACAAAGAAATTAACCTTGCTTCAAAAAGAAAGAATAAAACTCATTATTATGCAAAAAGATTTGCAGCAAAAGAGGCGTTTGTGAAAGCGCTAGGAACAGGAATATCTGGTGGTCTAAGTTTTAAAGAAATTGAAATACTAAACAATAAAAAAGGGAAACCTTTTTTGAAAATAAAAGGAAAAAGTTACAAAATTATAAAAAAAATAATTAAAAAAAAATTTAAAACTTTTTTATCTCTATCGGATGAAAAAACACACGCAATTGCATCTGTAGTTATTACAATATGAAAAATTCCTTAAATATAAAATCAGTTTATTTTAACAGTAATTCTAAGAAAAGGGCATTTGAGTATTTAAAAAAACAAAAATATCTTAAATATTCTAAAATTAAAAAATTTATTTATAATAATTTTTTAGATAGCTATCCTTTTGGATATATAATTGTAGATAAGGATGAAAAGATCAGAGGTTTTTTAGGCACTATGTTTTCACGGAGATCTGATTTAAATAATAATAATTCTTTATACTGTAATTTACATACGTGGATAGTTGATGATGATATCAGATTACGTTTTTTTAGTGAAGCAAAAGACTTGCTCAAACCTATATTTGAAAATGAATCAATAATTTTTGCCAGACCTGTCCTTTCATTGATTCGTTTATTTGAGAGAAACTTTGACATTTCCGTTAAAGATATGAATTTTAGATTGTCTTTATTATTTAATTTAAAAAACTTTTTAAAAAATGAATTTTATATAGTTAAAAATGAAATGATTAAAAAAATATTAAATACTAATGACCTTAAAATATATAAAGATCATGAAAAACTTACATGTGATAAATTGGTTTTGAAAGATTACAATTCTAATGATTATATTTTTTTTATTCTATTAAAAAAAAGAAAAAAGGTTTTTTTTTCTTATTTAGAAATAATTTACGTATCAAATACAAGTCTTTTAAAAAATAAATGGCATATTATTTCTAACTTATTGCTTAAAAAATATAAAACAGTATTTGCTGGACAAAATTTTTTGAATGAAAAGTTTTGTGTTATTCCTAGTAATAAGCTTTTTTTTAAAGATAGAACTTATAAAATAATAATTAAAAATATGAATGATAATTCTAAATTTAATACTCTTTATTCCGAGTTTATTTATTAATCTACTTTTATATTTTTTTTTGATATATAGAGTAAAATATGAATAAAAAAGAAATTTTAGAACATTTGGCAAAAATATTTGAGAGAAGTTCAGTTACCGAGTCTGATACTCTTGAGTCTTTAGATTTTGACTCATTAATATCATTAGATCTAACTACTTTTAATGATAAATATTTTTCGGACTTGGATATAAAGTACGATGATATTCAAAAATGTAAAACTGTTGGAGACTTAATAAAACTTTATGGAAAAAAAATAGAAAATTAAAATGGACAAAGCTTATATTAATAACGTTCAGTATCATTTGCCAGAAAAAATTGAGAGTAATTCAGAAATACTCCAATCCGCCAAATATGATAATACAAAAATCGATAAAATGATTGAAAAAATAGGAATTGTTTCTAGAAGAATAGCATCTGATGCTGAATACAGTAATGACTTAGGTATAATTGCTGGAAAAAAAATTTTAAAAAATTATGATTCTAAACAAATTCAGTATTTAATTTTTTGTACAAATACACCTGAGTATTCTCTTCCAACAAATGCCTGTATAATACAAGACAAACTTGGGCTTGAAAAAAATATTGGTGCAATTGATATAATTTTAGCATGCTCAGGATATGTATATTCTTTATCTTTGGCCAAAAGTCTAATTTTATCTGATCAAGCTAAACAAATTTTGCTTATTACTTCTGATACTTATTCAAAATTTATCTCTAAAAAAGATGCTGGAACAAGAATATTATTTGGTGATGGTGCTACTAGCACTTTGATTACTAATCAAAAAAAAACTCATGGATTTGAAATTAAAAATTTTGTTTATGGCACTGACGGATCTGGTTTTCAAAACGCTGTTATTCATAACTTTGGATCTAGACATTGGAAAAATAAAGTTAGCTCAGGAGATAACTTAAATCTTAATGGACCAGGTATTTATGAGTTTGCCCTTAAAAGAGTTCCAGAGGCAGTAAATGTTTTTTTAAAGAAAAATTCAATCACTTTAGATGAGATCGATTATTTTGTTTTTCATCAAGCAAATAAGTATATTATTGATAATCTGCAATCAAAATTGAAAATTTCAAAAAATAAACTTTTAATGAATATGAATGAAATTGGAAATACTTCATCTAGCTCAATTCCTATTGTTTTAAGTAAACATCTACCAAAAATTAAAGAAAATAAAAAAATTCTATTAATTGGTTTTGGCGGTGGATTGTCTTGGGGAATTAGTTTAATCAACAGTTAATAATTTAATTAAAAATAATAATGAAAAGTATTCGTAAAAATATTTTTTTTAAGGACTACAAAGATATAAGTATTGCCAATAAACTTTTATATGTTTCTTTATCGATTTCCCTTTTGTTTGGTATTTATTTTGGTGAAGATACCTCTGGGGGAGGAAGTATATTGGATTTTAATACAACTTTTCCTATGGTTGAAAATCCCTTATCATTTCGAGATGATATAAATTGGCATTTTCCATTGCATTATTATATCGCTGGTTTTTTTTATAATATCTCAGGGAGTATAAATTTTTTAAAATTTTCTTTTGTTTCTTTATGCTATTTTGTTCCTATCCTTTTTTATATTTCTCTAAGGGGTAAATATCAAAAAATTGACAAAAATAATCTTTTTTTATTTTCATTGATATTATTTTTGATTCCTTCTTTAAGAACTTCAGCTATATGGCCTAACTCTCATTTTACTGCAACTCTTTTTC
>MDSW01191193.1_pt1 | contig 14508 bp, 11 predicted proteins | sample 811171 | NCBI WGS metagenome assembly MDSW01 (sample SAMN05326641, study PRJNA326480) | marine metagenome | isolation source: seawater | place: Atlantic Ocean: North West | collected 2012 | reverse complement strand
TTACTCCTGCAGCACGATCGATACCTTCTAAAACCTCTGTTGCATCAGCCATTTGAGGCACCCATTTAGGACTGACAAAACTCGTCACTTCGATTTTCTGAAACCCGCAAGCCGTGAGATCATTGACCAACCTGATCTTATCCTTTGTGGCAATCAATGTCTTTTCATTCTGAAGACCGTCGCGTGGTCCCACTTCGTAAATTGTGACGTGATCGCCCATTTCTGGCCTACTCCTCTTTTGCGGTGACGGCTGACATGGGGGAATTTAGTCTCGTTCAACGGGTTTTAAAAGCACTGTTATCTATCCTTTATGCAACAGTATCTTTCCTCCTTGTCAGTTGCGCGTTCAAATCCTAGAACAAAGCCTAACAAATACTTCTTCATCCCCGCATAGAAAGTCCTATCATGTTGGAAGACTCACCAACCCTTATGACGCAGATCCGAGACAAGTTCGCCCATGTGGACCAATGTCCCTTTGAAGGGCCGCGAATCTTTTTTGAAAATGCAGGCGGTGCATTGACACTGAAATCAGTTGTCGACACATCTGCAAAATTTGCAGCCATCCCCGATAATCAGGGGCGCGATAACCCTGCCAGCCATGCTTTGGTTAATATTATAAATCAAGCAAGATCGGATATGCGCGATTTGTTTAATGCACCAGAGGGCCAATTTTTTGTCGGCGAAAGTGGCACGGAATTGTTATTTCGCCTTATTCGCAATGCGATTTCAGCTGTGCCAAAAGAGGGACAGGTGATGGGAAGCTCGCTTGAACATCCCGCCTCCCGTAGCGCCGCGACGCATTGGGCGAAGGTTCTTGAAAAGCCTTATATATCTGTACCACATGACAAGGAAACGGGGTCAGTGGATGCAGCAGCTTATGCTGCGCTTGTCACCCCACAGACCCAAGTTGCCACGATTTTACACACCTCACCTGTGACAGGTATGGGTGTTGATGTGGCCGCAGTATCCAAAGCCATCCGCGCCGTTGCGCCGGACTGTTTCATTATCGTAGATGGTATTCAACACGCCGCGCATGGGCTTTTGGACATCGCTGCTTACGACATCGACGGGTATGTCATTTCACCGTACAAGATGTTTTCGCGCCATGGCTACGGGGTGGCATGGGTGTCAGACCGGCTGACCGCATTGAACCATGAACAGCTGATCGACGGACCGCAAGAGAATTGGGAATTTGGGACACGTGACACCGGCTCTTATGCAACAATGTCAGATGTGGTTGCCTATCTCGACTGGCTTGGCTCCGAAGTTTCTGCGGAAAAGGACCGGCGCAAGCGGCTTGTCGCGGCAGGTCAAGCAATCAAAGCACATGAAAAGATGCTAAGCGATATTATGCTTTACGGCAAAGACAATCTCAAAGGCGTAAGTGAACTTGAAGGCGTTGAAATTGTGGGCGGACTGGACAATCCACGCCGCGAAGGGCTGGTGTCACTGCGCGTGAAAGGTATGGCATCTGCAGATCTGGTCAGCGCATTGCGTGATCACAATATCCGCGCCCATGTGCGCAAAGATGATCATTATTCAGGCAATATCCTGACCCCAATGGGTTGGACGGACTGTGTGCGGATTTCCCTTTGCCATTACAATACATCTGCAGAGGTGACGAGCCTATTGAGCGCATTGGCAAAAATCGTCAAACAGTAAAGTGGGCGAATAGTCTGTGACGGCGGGGAGGCCGACATTGCGCCGCGTGTGTCAGAAAGCTTCAGTGATCAGGGAGCTTTAGGTCGGGCCAACGCGTTTGCAGCCGCTCATAGATCTGGTCCCGCGTCTGACGGTAGGCGCGTAATTTGTCTTCGCGGTTTTCAGCTAAACCTGTCGGATCAAGCACCGGCCAATATTCCACGGTCAAATGAAAAAGCCGCGTCAAATCCAAAGCGCGGCGTTGACTGGCAGGCGACAGGGCGACGATCAAATCAAAAGACGAAAGATCGTCGCCTAGTTTGTCCATTTCATCAAAACTGCGCGCGCGATGGCGCGATAGTTCCACGTTAATTTCTTGACATACAGTTACAGCAAACCCGTCGATTTCAAGATCGTTTTCAACACCCGCTGATTGCACATAAATACCTGTGCCATAGAGTTTTTTCATTATGCCTTCAGCCATTGGAGACCGCACAGCATTATGATCGCAGCAAAACAACACCGACTGTGGATGGGCTGCGCTCATGTCAATCAGCCCCCGAAATGCAAAACACACATGAGCGTGAAGAGACGGCGCGCTGTATCGGTGTCAACCTCTGCCTTTCCATCCAGACGTTCTTCAAGGATGCGCGCGCCTTCATTGTGGATCCCACGGCGCGCCATGTCGATGGTTTCAATCTGGCTTGGCGGCATGTTTTTCACCGCATCATAATAGCTTTCGCAGATCGCCCAATAGTCTTTAACCACTTGACGAAAAGGCGTCAGGGAAAGATGGAACTCTGCTGCCCTTTGATGCGTGTCTGTGTCAATATCAAAGACCAACCGTTTGTCTTTTATCGAAAGGCCAAGCCGGTATGGACCTGTTGGCATCTCTGCATCGCCACGTTTGGCAAGGCGAAAGGTATTGTTTTCCAAAATGTCAAACATCGCCACTTTGCGTTCCTGTTCAATTTCAGGTGTCGCTGGGGGCAAGGCTGAATCATCAATTTCAATATGTACAATATGTGTCATCTTAAACTCACAACTTACTGTTCTCTTGCTAGACAAGCCGCACAGATAAGGCAATATTTTTTGGACAGGTTTTCACCAAAGTGATCGCGAACCCGACAACGGTCAATTCAGTTTTCTGAGACGTGCGGTCACCGAAAGCCCATGCGCCTCAAGACTTTCTGAACGTGCCAGAATTTCCGCAGCTGGACCAATTTCGCGAAGCGCATCTGCGCTCATGGCGGCAAGCGTTGTGCGCTTCATGAAATCTAATACGGAAAGACCGCTCGAAAACCGTGCCGAACGCGCCGTAGGAAGCACGTGGTTTGGCCCTCCGACGTAGTCACCAATCGCCTCAGGAGTCCAAGCACCAAGAAAAATCGCCCCTGCATGGGTGATGTTTTGCGCAAGGGCATCTGGATCAGCCACACAGAGTTCAAGATGTTCGGGTGCGATACGGTCTGATAGTTTCGCGGCGACCTCAAGCGAAGGCACCGTTATCACTGCGCCAAAATTATCCCAACTGGCCTTGGCGATAGCGGCACGTTCCAGCGTTTTAAGCCGCGCATCAAAGGCGATACAGACCGAGTTTGCAAATTCTGAATCTGTTGTAATCAGGATGGATTGCGCGCTTTCGTCGTGCTCTGCTTGGGACAGCAAATCAAGTGCAATCCAATCTGGATCATTTGCCCCGTCCGCGATGACAAGTATCTCGGAGGGCCCCGCAATCATATCAATCCCGACTTTGCCGAAAACACGCCGTTTTGCGGCGGCCACATAGGCATTACCGGGCCCCGTGATCTTATCAACAGGCGGGATGCTGTCTGTCCCATAGGCAAGTGCCGCGATCGCCTGTGCCCCACCAATGCGATAAATTTCGCTCACTCCAGAAAGTTGCGCCGCCAGTAAAACAAGCGGGTTTATCACTCCGTCAGGCGTGGGCACCGTTATGACGAGGCGTCCGACACCCGCCACATTTGCCGGGATCGCATTCATCAAAACAGAAGATGGATAACTGGCAATCCCGCCCGGAACGTATAAGCCCGCCGCAGAAACGGGCGTCCAGCGCCAGCCAAGCTCGGCTCCATTTGGCTCACGCCATCTGCGATCTTCCGGCAATTGCTTTTCGTGATAAGACCGAATGCGGCTTGCTGCCAGTTCCAGCGCTTGACGTTCTTGATGACTGACCTTGGAAATGTGTTCTTTAATTTCGGCATCCGGTATTCGCAATGTGTCAGACGTTATATCGAAACGGTCAAATCGTTTGGTCAAATCAACCACCGCCGCATCACCACGTGTTCTGACGTCCTCAATAATCTCTGCCACCGCGCGATCCACATCGGGGCTGTCTTCGCGTTTCATGGACAATAGATGGCGAAAATCGTCTTCAAAAGTTTCGTCGTTGCTATCCAAAAAAACGGGCATTGGCCTCTCCTTTATCTCGCTAGGACATAGCGCCGCTGCGCAGAGGTCTCAAGTAGGGGAATGCGTTATAAAACTCTTTAAGAGTTGCTCATGTTACAAATGCTGCGAAACTCTCTGGCACACTCGGGTCTTCATCTTTGTGAAAACACCTGTGAAGCTTAAAAAGGATGCTGAGGAGTTTTACCCGATGGTGCGAGGTAGGGGCGTGTAACGTCCTTTAGCGTCACTTCGATGGCTTCGCAGGTCACGCGGATAGCGCCATCTCCCGCCAAAATGATCACAAGGTCGAACTGTCCCTGACTGTCCTCTACCTCAAGCGCCAATACCGATAAAATCGTGTCTGTCTGTGTGCGATCCACTCCTTGAGAAGCAACCCTGATCACATTCTCAAACAAAAGCAGCGATTGAACGCGTTCGACCTCCCTGCCGAGGCGTTTGGCATTTTCATGATCTTCCCAACGGAACCGGTTCAAAAGCAACCCGAGGCGTCGCTGGGAGGCTTGCCATTTGATTTCGGTGACTGGAAACACCGCATCCTGAACCATTGCCGAGAGAACTTGCAAATCCTCCTGATCAAAGGCCCCTAGGTTAATGGGCGCTTCCCCCGCATCTTCGAAACGCGCATCTTCAGCCATTACTCTGCAACCCTCTCCACAATCGCACCCACCGCTTTTAGTTTTCCGACAAGCTGTTCATACCCCCGATCCAGATGATAAACACGGCTGACTTTCGTTTCCCCTTCTGCCGCCAATCCGGCAAGGATCAGTGAAACAGAGGCGCGAAGGTCTGTTGCCATGACTGGTGCGCCTTTGAGTTTGCGAACACCCGTTACTTTGGCAAGCCCGCCTTTTACTTCGATATGTGCCCCCATTCGGATCAATTCGGGCGCATGCATAAAGCGGTTTTCAAAAATCGTTTCTTCTAGGTGACAAACGCCTTCGGCGGTACACATCAGGGCCATCATCTGCGCTTGCAAGTCGGTTGGAAAGCCTGGGAAAACCTCAGTTGCAACATCAACGGCGCGCACGATACCGTTTTTACGTTTCACGGTAATTCCATCGCCCGTTTCAGAAATATCAATGCCTGCTTCATGAAGTTTATCACAAAACGCCGTTAAAAGATCCAACTGCCCGTTCACAAGCGTCACTTCGCCTCCTGCAATGGCTGGGACAAGCATATAGGTGCCAAGTTCGATCCGGTCACAGACCACTTTGTGCGTCGCGCCATGAAGACGCTCAACGCCCTGAATGGTTATGGTAGATGTGCCCTCTCCATCGATTTCGGCACCCATTTTTCGCAGACACTGTACGAGATCAACAATCTCGGGTTCGCGCGCTGCATTTTCAAGAACAGACGTGCCTTTCGACAACGTCGCAGCCATAACAAAGTTTTCCGTTGCACCGACCGAGGCGAAACGCATTTTATGCCGTCCACCCCGAAGTCTGTTGAGTGGCGCACGGGCGTAAAGATAACCCTCTTTCAGTTCAATCGTTGCACCAAGCGCTTCAAGCGCCGTGATGTGAATATCCATCGGGCGCGCACCAATTGCACAGCCCCCGGGCAGAGAAACAATCGCCTCCCCTGCGCGCGCCAAAAGCGGCCCTAGCACAAGATTTGATGCCCGCATTTTACGCACAATATCGTAATCCGCCCGCACTGTGGCAAGATCATGGGAAGACATGGCAATGACCAAACCATCGTTCAACAAGCTGACCTCTGCCCCAAAAGAGCGCAGTAAACTTGACATAGTTTTGATATCCGACAAACGCGGCGCATTGGTAAGCGTGAGCGGTTCTTCGGTCAAAAGCGTGGCAGGCATCAAAGTCAGACAGGCGTTTTTCGCACCTGCGATGGGAATTGTACCGGACAAAGGCCCGTTACCGGTTACTAAAATTGAATCCATCTGCTCTTATCCTTGATTATTGTCTGTCGCCTCTTGGTCCGCCGTATCTTGTGTCTGCACATGCAATCTCTGACGGGCTTGGGCCTTTCGTTTTGCCATATTTGACTTTAACGCAGCTTTCAGCCGGTCTTCACGAGAATCGGAAGATTTTTTTTGAGGTTTATCTTTTGAATTTTTGCTCATGGACGGCAGGCTACAATATCGCGAGATCAGCGTCCATATATCCCTTGCCTATCAGCGAATTTCCGTCTAATCACGCGCTCATTACCGTGCCGCAGTAGCTCAGTGGTAGAGCGCACCCTTGGTAAGGGTGAGGTCGGGAGTTCAATCCTCCCCTGCGGCACCACGCACTTCTTGAAAAACTTCGAACGCAATACTGTAAGCGGATCAATAGAGTGGCGATCACCAGCCTCTATTTTGCATATCGACGCGATGTATCATACCGGTACGGCGAAAGAAGCACAGGCGAAGTGCTTGGATGCCAAGTATGGCTTCGCGGATTTCCAGCAATCTCGCCGCAGAGCCACAAAATCCGGTTGCAATCTCACGGAAATCATCTACATGTTGACCCAACTGGCAAATCGTGTGGTTCTCTGTCCACCTAAGCCGGACCGCCGCTAGAGACGACCAATCCCCCAGACAAAGCTGTCTCTAGCGGCACTTTCTTACCTAGATTTATATGTCGTGCTTCTGAAACAAACTCCGTCGCCTTACATTTTTCTCTATCAAATTCTTGATCAAAGCCACTGGCATCTTTACAGCTTTATCAATGAGCTGCCCGTCAACCTAAACCGGTTTCATGAGATGGATAGAGTTTTCGGTAGAAATATTTGAAAATGGAAAAGATGAAATCCCCGTCAGATGAAAACTATTGGCAACACTGCTTGCGCCAAAGATGGGGCCTGAACGCAGAATTGACCCCGTTGGCAGGAGAGTTTGATCTCAATTTTCTGGCCAAATCCACGAATGGGAGGCATCAGATCGTTAAGATCATGCGCGCTAATTGTCCCAAATGGCTGGTGGATGTGCAAATTCGGGCACTGAAACATATTCTTGTCAAAGCGCCCAACGCGCCTGTGCCGCGTATCTTAAACTCTCTGACCTCCTCAAACTCGGAAACTGTCCACGACCAAAACGGAAAAGATCGTCTTATATGGGTGATAGACCACCTTCCGGGCCAGTGTTATGCAGAGTGTTCAGTGAAAACCGAAACACTTGCCCATAAACTTGGTCAAGTTCTTGCAACCACGGCCAAGGCTCTGAGCGACTTCCACGACGATCATTTAAAGCGCAATTTCAAATGGAATTTGATGCAGGGTGATTGGATCAGAGATCACCTTGATGCAGTCAGGGATGACAACCGCCGGAAACTTATTTCTGACATCTTGGCGGAGTTTAACCGTCGGAAAGCGGCTCTCAACACATTGGATATGCAAGTCGTTCACAATGATGCGAACGATTACAATATTCTGGTCAAGGGAACGCTTTCAGAGCCGCGTGAAATATCTGGACTGATAGACTTTGGCGATATGTGCATAGCACCCCGCGTCTGCGATCTGGCAATTGCCGCTGCCTATATTGTTCTTGACCATCCGAAGCCAGAACAGATGTTGATCTCCTTAGTGGCGGGGTATCACAGGATTTTTAAGCTGACCCCCAAAGAGGTCGATCTTATCTGGCCTTTGCTGCGCATGCGCTTGGCCGTCAGCCTTGTCAATTCAACGATTATGGCTTTTGAAAAGCCAGATGACCCCTATGTCACAATCTCCCAAGAACCGGCATGGCGGTTTTTGGAAGAGGTCCAGATCAACGCAAAGATGCTCACCGCCAGACTTCGCGCCGCCTGTAATCTTCCAGTGGTTGAGGGCGCTGATCGTGTCATGGCTTGGCTAGAGGCACAACGCGGTGACTTTGCCCCGCTGATCGGGCGCGATCTGTCAGATATCCCTGCGTGTTCCCTTTCAGTAGAAGAAGTGGCATCGCCCCTAAATCCCTTTTCCCTTCCCACTGAGGAAGCAGCCGAGCTTGGTGCTCAATATTCAAGGGCCTATCCGATGTGGCTAGGCTATTACAATGAACCGCGACTGATATATACTGCGCCCGCTTTTCGGTTGGGCCCGTGGAAAGCAAGCGACCGGCGCACAGTACATTTGGCGGTAGATATCTTTGCACCAAGCGGAACACCGCTTTACGCCCCGATGGAAGGCGTTGTCGTGAGCGCAGAATATCGCCCCGATACCCTAGATTACGGCGGGGTGATCATGCTTGAGCATGAAACGCCCGCGGGAGATCGATTTTACACGCTCTATGGTCATTTGGATCCCGCCTTTATACAAACCCTAAAACCGGGGCAACGCGTGCCCAAAGGAAATGCATTTTGCTCTTTGGGGTCCCAAGAGTGCAATGGCGGATGGCCCCCCCACGTACATTTTCAATTAATCCTCGACACCGTTGGGATGGGATCTGATCTACCCGGCGTCGGTGCACCTGAAGATATGGCCTTGTGGCATAGGCTCTGCCCCAATCCGGCGACACTCCTGAATCTACTGGATACCAAAGTCTATTATGAGCCGAGCGAAAAATCGGACGTCTTAGCAAAGCGGAAATCTCATTTCGGTGGGAACCTCAGCATAAGCTATAAGGATCCTGTGATGCTGGTACGCGGTTGGCGTCATCACCTTTTTGATGAATGGGGCCGTCCTTATCTGGATGCCTATAACAATGTGCCGCATGTGGGGCATGCTCACCCGCGCCTTGCAGAAATTGCCGCAGATCAAATGCACCGCGTGAACACCAACACGCGTTATCTTCATAAGGTCCAAACAGAGTTTGCAGAAACGCTTCTGAACAAATTTCCAAAGGAATTTGAGGTGTGTTATTTCGTGAATTCTGGATCAGAAGCGAATGAACTTGCGCTGCGCCTTGCGCGCGCCCACAGCAAAAAAACGGGAATGATTACCCCAGATCACGGATATTTCGGCAATACCACCGGTGCCCTTCAAATTTCAGCCTATAAGTTCAACAAACCCAATGGCATAGGACAATCAGATTGGGTGGAATTGGTTGATGTTGCGGATGATTATAGAGGGGCCTTTCGGCGCGATGATCCCGATCGGGCCATTAAATATGCGGACTTGATCGACGGCGCAGTCTCGCGTCTTCAAGCCAAAGGACTTGGGATTGGTGGATTTATTGCCGAAACTTTCCCTTCAGTGGGCGGGCAGATTATCCCGCCCAAAGGTTACCTGCAAAGGGTCTATGAAAAAATCCGCGCCTGCGGTGGGGTGTGTATTGCCGACGAAGTCCAAACCGGTCTTGGTCGCCTGGGGTCCCATTACTTTGGTTTTGAATATCAAGAAGCGCTCCCCGATATCGTGGTGCTGGGCAAACCTATCGGCAACGGTCATCCCATTGGCGCTGTGGCAACCACCCGAGCGATTGCAGATAGCTTTGACAATGGGATTGAGTATTTTTCCACCTTCGGAGGATCGACGCTGTCCTGTCGGATCGGGAAAGCCGTGCTTGATATTGTGGATGATGAAGGGTTGAAACAAAACGCCCACAAAATGGGAAACCGGCTTCTTGACGGACTGCATTACCTTCAAAACATATATCCAGCCATCGGCGACGTACGCGGTATGGGATTGTTCATTGGTGTGGAGTTAATCCATCCCGACGGTTCCGAGGCCACAGAACTTTGCGCTTATATCAAAAACCGCATGCGCGATCATCGTATTTTAATGGGAAGCGAAGGGCCCAAAGATAATATCCTGAAAATCCGCCCGCCCCTCACAATAGAGGCGGATGATGTGGACATGATCCTTCACACGATGAAGAATATTCTGGGTGAAATCTGAGCCTTTAGAAAAAATCAGTCAAAAAGCACGGGCAAATCCGCGCTGGCGCGCTCAGTCAAAAGCCGCCCGCCCGACGGTGTCACAGCAATATTTTCTTCATGCACCATCATCAGACCGCTGCCATAGGACAGGGATGGTTCCAAGGTGAGCACCATGTTTTCCTGCAGGACTGTATCGTCAAATGCTGCTAGCGAAGGCTGTTCTGTCAGCTGCATTCCAAGCCCGTGACCTAGACGACCAATATCCCCGCCCTCTTGGCTGAGTTCTGACATCACGCGAGACATGGCATGAAAGAGATCACAGGCCCGCACCCCGGGTTTTGCGGCCTCAATCCCTGCTTGGGTCGCACGCCACAAAACATCATAGACGCGTTGTGCTGTGGCATCAGCGCGACCAATCGCCCAATTGCGGTCAAAATCACAAAAGTAACCGTCCCAGACACACCCGCTGTCAATCATAAGAACATCACCTTTGGCAATCGGACGCATAGACGGTAGGGAAATGACGTCTCCATATCCCCCCTGCTCTGAGCCGCCCACCACGTAAGGGACATCATCCGCGCCTTGCGCAAGGGCCTCCGTGCGGAAGGCACGAAACACTTCCTGAAGTGGCATGTCTGGCGTGATTACCTCGGGCAGGCGCGAAAATGTTGCGGAGCCAATGCGGCATATGTGGACGAGCTTTTCAAGTTCAGCCTCCGATTTGATCATGCGGGCCGCTTGAACAATTTTGGTCGCATCTTTGATCTTTAGGCCCGTCAGGCGCGCCATTAAATGTTCCCAATCTCCCAAGGGCATACGAAAACCTGTTTCATGACCCTTCATCACGCCAAGATACGCCCCCTTTTGCGCAAGCGGCGCCAGTAAATCCGAAAGCAGGCTGACGCCATCGTCCGCTGGATTTGGGGCGGCCCATGTACGGATATCCGTGATCCAAGTGGTTCGCATCAAAGCCGCCCCGATTTCGGGGATGACCGCCACCGGCGCACCCTCGGCGGGAATAAATAAAAACCAGGGGCGCGTCGGGCTTTGCCAAAAGGGTGTGTGAAACCCGCTGAAATAACGCACCTCTGCTTCGCTCATCACCAACAGCCCATCAAGCCCCTCTTGGGCCATGGCAGCTTGAATTGTTACTGTGCGTTTTTGAAATTCAGGGGTGCCAAACCCACGGGGCGGATCCATGCGCATCATTTCGGTCTCTTTCCTGCCTGCGTGTGGCTGTGTCATGTGAACCGCAAGGGCAGCTTTAGGAATTTAGCACCCGTTCACGGTACACCACATATAATCCGCTCAAGATCACAATGACCATACCACAAAGTGCCAAAGCATTCGGCACATCCGAAAAGATCACATACCCAAGCACCCCCGCCATGATCAATTCAAGGTAATGCAAAGGCGCCAAGGTTGAGGACGGCGCATATTGCAGCGCAAGCGACATAAGAAAATGGGACACACTGGCAAAGAACCCTACCCCCAACAGCCAGAGCGCGAACAAAGGCTCTGGAGTGACATATGTCAACATCTCAACCGACAACACACCGCCAAAATAAAGTGCAGGTATGCAGATCACCGCCCCAATATTCGCCGTGTGAAACTGCATGCTCACCACATCCATCCGTGCCGATAAACTGCGCGTGATCAACATGTAAAATGCAAAACTAAATGCGACCAAAAGGGGGAACAACGCAACGTATCCAAAGGCCGCAAAACTTGGCTGGATCACTAACAAAACACCCCCAAATCCAACCAAACACGCACCCAGACGACGTATCCCAACCATTTCGCCAAGCACAAATTTTCCAAAAAGCAAAATGATAAACGGTTCTATAAAAACAATCGCCAAAGCATCTGCCAAAGGCATCACCGAAATGGCTGTGACGAAAAAAAATGTAGAAAAAATCAAAAATACGGCCCGCAGTAACAGCATTGGCAGCAAAGCCATCGGTAAACGCAAGGACCGCCCAAGGTAAAGCAGCACAGGAAACATGAAGAGCGACTGTAACAAAAACCGCGCCGCGGTGATCTGGGCGACTGGGATCTTTTCCGCCGCCAGTTTGGAAAACACGTCCAAAAGCGGGACCACCAGACAAAAGGCGATCATCAATATAACGCCGCGAAATACATGTTCCCCGCCCCGCTCAGGGCCAGACGCCTCCACAACCATTCCACTGCTCCTCAAGAAAAATGGGATGCCAAAACAAACATCCCCCGCCACCATTTCTGATTAAGCGCGAAAGAACAATGGGGATTTTGATGCAAGCAAACACGTGCGACCATTAATTAACTATCTCTAGTTACCCTTAGACCGCCCATCACGCTAGCATTGCAATTTAATGGATGACAAGTTGCCTAACGATTGCCTGTCTGAACTCACTGTAAAAAATAAAAGAGACTCAGATTTTGGCAAAGTGCACACCGCGCTCAGAAAATATTCCAAGAGTGCTATTTTATAGTATTTGGCAAGTTGTACTGCAAAATAGAAATTGCGGTCAGTTGAGCAATTTTGGCTTTTTTAAAGTGGTGCCCGGGGGCGGATTTGAACCACCGACACGAGGATTTTCAGTCCACTGCTCTACCCCTGAGCTACTTAAATATTTCAATAACTTACTTACTCAAACCAAGCCCTTGTCACAGTACGGTCACAAGGGAGATGAAAATGGGGAGTATTCGTAAGAGAAATGGGAAGTTCCAAGCTCAGGTAAGACGCGAAGGTGTAACACCAGTTAGTAAAACATTCACTTCTAAAAAAGATGCAGTTGTTTGGGTAAGAGGCATTGAGGCAAGAATTGATGCTGGCGAGACAAATGTCTCAGCACCTAAGGCGACCACTCTCGCTGACCTTTTGAGCCGATACAGTCAAGAGGTGACACCAGCCAAGAAAGGACGAGAGCCAGAACAAAGACGGCTAAGCCGCTTGTTGAGAGACCCTGTTTCAGCAACTCCACTTTCAAAGCTAACGAGTACTAAGCTTGCAGAGCTTAGGGATCGAAGGCTCAATGACGGTATTCGAGCGGCACAATATGATCTCATACTGATTAAGCACTGTATCAAGATCGCTCGTCTAGAGTGGGGGGTGCCCATGCCCAGCAATCCAGTTGACAGTGTACGGATACCCAATGGCATCAAGCGACGTGAAAGACGCCTGAGACACGGTGAGTACGAGGCTCTGAAGAAAGCTGCTCAGAAATGTAAGAATACGCTGATCTGGCCAATGGTAGAGTTTGCAATCGAGACAGGAATGCGACGTTCTGAGATTCTAAGTTTACGCTGGGAGAACCTCTCAGATGAGCAAAGAATAGCATCACTATCCGATACCAAGAATGGATCAAAGCGTGACGTCCCACTTAGTCAAATGGCAGCAAATGTAATTGCCAGCCTCCCAGCGCTTAAAGAGAATATATTTCCAACCTCTGATTATGCTGTCAGGCATGCATGGGATAGGTTAGTGAAGCGTGCAGATATAGAAGACCTCAGGTTTCACGATCTTCGACATGAGGCCGTTAGTAGGTTCTTTGAAATGGGGTTAAGTGTGCCAGAGGTTGCTCTCATTAGTGGGCATAAAGATTTCAGAATGTTGGCGCGTTACACACACATGACAGCAGAGAATGTGCGGAACAAGTTGGATGCTAACTAGGATTCAAAACTGGCTTATTGGCTAATTATTTAGTGACAGGTCAATTTGGTAAACGAATTTACTGTTTGCATTATACACGGACGTAAATAATCATTTACACATGAAGCATCTGAAGGAAATTTTCATTTTCTTAGTCCATTTGGCTTGGGGTGCCGCAATTGCTTTGATAAATTTATTCTTCTTTTCTGGCGCTGTATACGTACTCAACCAATAGCTATGTGCGATGCGTATGTTCAGCTACGTGTTCAAAGTATTATCAGACAACAAGAGTAAGCTAGGGACGCAGAACAGCGTTTGGATGAGGCTTTGGAGTTAGCCGCACTAGTTCCTGAGCTTGTAGCATAGACCATCACCAGAAGTTTCACGCCCTAAACTAGCATTGTTTAAATAATCAAAATATAATTCACCAAATATCCAATCCCTCCACACTCTACGCGGGTTTAGAGTGTAAAGTATTTATAGATATGGGTAGTGGTAAAATTCTAAAAGACAGTGTTATCCTAGCAGAAAAATATTGGAGACACGTATGTCCACTTTACCAGATACGAATGAACTGGAGTTTGCGAAGATAGCGGAAATAGCAAACTCAGAAAATGACCGTCCCGTGTTTATGCTTAATTTAAATAAATATTTTGATAGAAGCGGATTTATCAATCGAGATGAAAAATATGACGAGTACATCAAGACAGTTTACGCAATTTTGCATGAAATTGGTGGTAAGATGTTATGGAGGTCACCTGTTCATGACCAAATGGTTGGAGAGCAAGATATAGATGAGATATGGGCCGTTTGGTATCCTTCTCATAAGGCGTTTTTAGGTCTTAAAGACGTACCAACTGCAGCAAAATCGTTTACTTTGAAGCGGCAGATTGTTGAAAGAGCGGTAATTCATAGATGTGATCCATATTAAAATAGGGAGTACTGAAATGGCTGAGGTGCCAAATATAAATCCACAAGCTTTTGATAAGGTTTCTACGATAGCATCTAGCAGTGCAGATAGACCCGTTTTAATGTTGAATTTGAATACTTATTTTCATGGTC
>MDSW01142392.1_pt1 | contig 14509 bp, 14 predicted proteins | sample 811171 | NCBI WGS metagenome assembly MDSW01 (sample SAMN05326641, study PRJNA326480) | marine metagenome | isolation source: seawater | place: Atlantic Ocean: North West | collected 2012 | reverse complement strand
TTTAAATTTAAGCAATGAGATAACTGATAATTTATTAAATAATTACTTGGTAAATGATAATTTTTCACAAAATATTTTTTACAGGCAAAAAGAAGCTGATAAGTTAAATCTTCAAACGCTAGAAAACGAAATAAGTTTTAGAAAAAAGCTTCATTATAAAAAATTTTTTAAATTTTTGAAATTATCAAATCTGAGAGATATAACTCTAGAAAATTTTTTTGGTAAAAATGAAAGTGTTGAGGAAGTAGACTATTCTAACCAATTAGAAAATTTTAAAGAAATAATTATAAAAGCAAAAAGATTAGCTGAACAAAATAATTCTGAATTTTTATTTGTTTATTTGCCATCAGCTTATGAATATTTACCTGACAAAATAAAAGATCGAGCTTATAACCTCATTAAGGATTACCCGGATATAATAAATATATTGAGAGATAATGCGATTAAATATTATGATTTCAAGGCTGAAATTGATAAAAACTATGATGATCCTTTAAGCTTATATGCTTTTAGATCACACAGTCATTTTAACCCCAAAGGATATGAAATATTAACAAATAATATTATTAAATTTGTTAACTCTAACTATATTGCTTTTTCAAAATGATTTTATTTTTTTTTAAAAGCTGAAAAAATTCCTTCAAAAAATTTTCTAAATTATCTATATTTTTTATCTTTATATTCTGTTTTACAATCAACTTTCTTTTTTTTGAAGTATTCCTAAACTTAAATGGAATATCAACAATTGCTTTTTTTTTAAATATTTTCTCAAAAATTCTTGTACAAATAAAACTAAAATCCTTAACACTGCAAGTTTTATCACCGGAGATATTTGACAGTGTGGATATTTTGTTTTTATTTTTAAACCAATGATAAACTCTTTTTCCTATGTCTTTATTTGAGCAGAAATTCCTCATTTGATTACCAGAGGATTTAAGTATGATTTTATTTTTTAAATATAATGAAATTGGAAATGAATACGGTATTAATTTTAATCTGTTAAATTTATATTTTTTGTATGGAAAGCCATAAACAGCACCTGGTCGCAGTATAAGAAAGTTAATCTTAAATTGTTTTGCAATTTTTTTAAATGCATTTTCTGATTTAAGATGACATAACTTGTAATTATCATTAATTTGCAGTTTTGTTTTTTTTTCATTTAAAATAATTGCCTTTTCAGAATAAAGTCTTAATGTTGAAATATAAATTATATTTTTACATCCTAACTTAATTATATGATCTAATAATTGGATAGTAGCTTTACCAGCTCTTTTTAAAGATTTTGCTAAGCCATATTTAATAATTTCTTCCTCTGTAATACCAGCTGAGTGTATAAAATAATCACATTTACCAAATTTTTTAATTTTATATTTATTTGACTTATAACTATAAGAATCTGAATTAATTTTAATTATTTTATGTTTTTTAAATGCTGAGGAAATTCCATTTCCTATTACACCATTTGAGCCAAGCAATAAAATTTTCACTTATTTTTTAAATTGAATAACAACCTGTTCTCTGTCTGAACTAAATGCTAAATATTTATATTGTTTCTTTTTAAAAACTTCTGTTAGGGCCTTAAATTCACCTACTTTCCACCCTTCCATATTATATAGTTCATCAAATAATATAATTGCATCATTGACCAAATATTTTTTAATTTTTTGTAATACAAACTTTGTCGATGGATATGTATCTAAGTCCATATGTAAAAAATTTATTTTAATATTTCTTTTTTTCTTTAAAAATTCACCCAATGTATTCTGGACTTTGCCTTTAACTATAAAACAATTTTTTTCAATTTTTGGAATCTTGCCATTATTAGAAAAAAAATTTTTTGTCATTCTTGTACCAACCCAATCTTCGTTAAGTCCTTCAAATGAATCAAATCCATATATTTTTGATTTACTTTTTTTTAATATTTTTGCAAATAAATTTATACTTTTTCCTCTGAAGACTCCAAACTCCAAATAACTAAAATTAGCCTTGTGCTTTTCCAAAGCTTTTTTAATTGCATAAACTTTGATTTCATCTTTACTTAAAAAAATTGAATTTTTAAAAAATTTCTTAAAATATTTATATGAAGATTTAATTTCTTCTTCTCTAAAGTAGTCAAAAGCTTTCTTTTCTTTAAAGTTATCAGGGTATTTGGTCATTAAAAATAAACTATAAGTTAGTTAATTAATTGTTTTACATATACAAAATTAGTATTAAAAGTTCAAAGTATTAAATTTATATCATACAAATAATTTAATTAATAAATATTTTGAAAGTAATAATTTTAGCTGGTGGTTTTGGTTCAAGATTTGGTAAAATGACTACTACCAAACCAAAACCAATGATAAAAGTTGGAGAATATCCAATTTTACTTCATATTATTAAATATTTTGAAAGTTATGGTTTTAATGAATTTTTTATAGCCCTTGGATACAAAGGGAATGTTATAAAAAAATATTTTAAAAACATAAAATTAAAAAATACAAAAATACACTTAGTAGAAACTGGCCTTAAGACTATGACGGGAGGAAGATTAAAAAAATTTGAAAAAATAATTTCTGATGATAATTTTATCTTAACCTATGGAGATGGATTGTGTGATGTGAATCTAAAAAAATTAGTAAAATTTCATAAAAAGCATAAAAAAATTTCAACTGTAACTGCCGTACATCCTCCAGGAAGATTTGGAAATCTTGACATTAAGAAAAATACCGTAACCTCATTTAATGAGAAGCATCAGTTAGCTGAAAGTTGGATTAATGGTGGTTTTTTTGTTTTTAAAAAAGAAATTTTTAAATATTTGAAGTCCTCAAATACCATTCTTGAGCTTCAACCCATGAAGAACTTATCAAAAAAAAAACAATTAATGGCATTTAAACATAATGGTTTTTGGCAATGTATGGATACACTTAGAGAAAAAGTTTTTTTAGATAAACTTTGGAAAAGAGATCCGATTTGGAAAAGATGGTAGATTATTCAAGTAAAATTATAAAAGAAGATTTAGAATATATTCATAGTAATATAAAAAAATCTTATTTTAAAAATAAGAGCATTTTATTAATTGGATGTGAAGGATTTATAGGTTTTTACCTTAAAAATTATTTTATAAATTATTTTAATAAACTAAATTTAAAAAATCTTTTTTTGACAGATATAAAAATTAAAAGTAAAAAAAAAATTAAAAATAAAATATATCAATTAAAATTTAATATAGTCAAAGACAATATAGAAAAAATAAAAACGAAATTTGATATAATTATTCATGCTGCCTCAATTGCTTCTCCAGTTTATTACAGAAAATATCCATTAGATACTATTGATTCAAATGTTACAGGTGTAAGAAAAGTTTTAGAATATTCAAAAAAAAATAAATCCAAGGTAAAAATATTATATTTTTCTACCAGTGAAATATATGGCGATCCTATATACAATCAAATTCCCACGCCGGAAACCTATAGAGGCAATGTATCATGTGTGGGCCCTAGAGCTTGCTATGATGAATCTAAAAGACTAGCAGAGACGTTATGTTATGTTTATTCGGAATATTATAAAGTTCCAGTTGTTGTTGTAAGGCCTTTTAATAATTATGGACCAGGTTTAAATATAGAAGACGGCAGACTTCCTGCAGATTTAGCTAAATCTATAATATTTAATAAAAAAATTAAAATTTTTTCAGATGGAAAACCAACTCGATCTTTTTGTTATATTTCAGATGCTATTATTGGTTTTTTAAAAGCAATAAGTTATCCAAAATATAACGTATTTAATATTGGAAATAATTCAGGCGAAATATCAGTAAAAAGATTAGCAATTCTTTATAAAAATATTGGTAAAAATTTATTTAATTATAGCTCGGATATAGAATTTCAAAAAAATAAAGATAAAAATTATTTAGTAGACAACCCCAATAGAAGACTCCCAAACATAAAAAAGTCTAAAAAATTACTTAATTTTAAGCCAAAAATTGATATCAAGTCTGGAATAAGTAAGTATTTAATGTATTTAAAAAATCATATTAATTAAACAAAACTTTAAAGTGAAGAAAATATTTGATGAAATTTGTGTAATTGGATTAGGCTTCGTAGGCTTAACTACTGCTCTGTCATTTGCTAATAAAAATTACAAAGTTTTAGGAGTAGATAGTAATGAAAAATTAGTAAGTTCGCTTCAAAAAAACAAAATTCCATTTTTTGAGCCACATTTAGGAGAAAAGTTAAAAAAATTACAGAAAAATAAAAAATTATTTATAAATTCTAAATTAAAATTAGATAAAAATAAAAACTATCTAATATTTATATGCGTGGGAACACCCTTAAAAAAAAATTCGTTTTATGATTTAGATAATTTAATCAAAGTTATTAAACTTGTTGAAAAACAAGTTTCTAAAAAAGCATATATATTTATCAAATCAACAATACTGCCAGGAACAACTAAAAAAATTAATAAAATAATTAAAAATAAAAATATTATAGCTTGTAATAACCCTGAGTTTCTAAGAGAAGGAAACGCATGGAAAGATTTTAATTATGCTGACAAAATTGTTGTAGGTTATGAAAAAAATATATTTAAAGAAATAACCTTAAAGATTTATAAAAGATTTAATGGAAAGATAATTTTAGTAAATTCTGATACTGGTGAAATTATTAAGCAACTGTCTAACTCTATGCTTTCAACATTAATTAGTTTTTCAAATAATTTTGCGTTATTAGCAGAGAAACACAGTGGCATAGATATAAAGTCAGCATTTGATGCTATTAAACTTGATAAAAGATTTTGCGGAAATCCAGCACAAATTTCTAGTTATTTACATCCAGGATTTGGATTCGGAGGATATTGTTTGCCAAAAGATATTTCTGCGATAGCAAAATTTTCTCAAAAATATAACCAATCAAGTTTTTTTAGAAACGTAATTAAAGTTAATAAAGATATTTTTAAATTACAACTAAATAAAATTTTGCGTAAAATAAAAAAAAATAATACAATCTTTTTTTTGGGCTTAAGTTTTAAGGAAGGTACAGATGATATACGATTTTCTCAGCCTTTAAAATTAGCTAAAGAATTAATTAAAAGAGATCATAAAAAAATTGTTTTATGTGATAATTTGGCTTTTAATAATTTAAAAAAATATTTTGTAAAAGAAAATATTAAAGTAGTAAAAAAGCCATACTATAGTAATAAAATATTATATATATTGTGCAATAAAGAAAAAATTTTTTTAAATTTTTTAAAAAAAATACCAAAAAAACAAATTATAGATCTTAAATATACATTAAATTGAAAAACTTTAAATTATTAAAAAAAATTGAAAAAGAAATTATTTTATTAAAAATAAAATATTTTAAAGATAAAAGGGGCAATTTTTTTAAAATTTTTTCTCAAAATGAATTAAAAATTAACAATCAAAATTTTAATATTAAGCAAGTTAACTTTGTTCAAAATAAGCAAAAAGGCATTACTAGAGGTCTGCATTATCAATCAAATCATTATGCAGAAAGAAAAATAATTACTTGTGTAAAGGGAAAAATACAAAATGTTATTGTTCAAATGAATAAAAGAAAAAAAAATTATTTAAAATCATATACTTTTATTTTATCAGAAAAAAATAAGAAGGTTTTAATTGTACCCAAAAATTATGCAAATGGGTACCAAGTTCTTACCAACAAAACTGAAGTAATTTATTGTTCAGATAATTTTTATAATAAAAATTATGAAAATATTATAAATCCAGATGACCCAAAAATTAAAATTAATTGGAAATTAAAAAAAAAAATCCAAACAAAAAAAGATAAATTTTCAAAATTTTTAAAATGAAAAAAAAAAAAATTGTAGATTTAACAATTGGATTTCCAGTTTTTAATGAAGAAAAATTAATTAATAAAGCTCTTACCAGTATATTTTCTCAAACTTATCGAAATTTTAATTTATATATATCTGACAATGCCTCTTCAGATAACACTTATAAAATTTGCAAAATATGGCAAAAGAAAAAAAAAATATTAAAATATTTAAGCAAAATAAAACAATGAATATAAATTCTAATTTCTATTTTATTTATTCAAAATCTAAAACTAAATATTTTATGTGGATGGCCGCAGATGATATGAGATCAAAAAATTATATAAGAGATAATTTGAATTTTTTAAAAAAAAATCCTTCTTATATTTCTTCGAGCAGTTCAAGCAGAATAGAGTATGATAAGAATAAAAATTTCAGAACAGTAAATTTTAAAATAAATGGAAAAACTTCAGAAAGATATTACTTATTTTTAGTAAACTGTTTTAGTTCTCACAGTCTATTTTATTCCGTTTTTAAAAAAGTAGATATTTCATATAGTAAGAAATATTTAAATTATATGGCATGGGATTGGATTATAAATTTAATTTTACTAAAACATGGAAAATTTAATAGAATTAAAAATGGCTATCTATATTCTGCTTATGGAGGAACTAGTAATGAAAAAAAATATATTTACAACTCAAAAAATAATTTTTTTGATAAATTATTCCCATTTTTTACGTTTTCAAAAGCATATTTAAATTTTTTTTTTAAAAGTAAACCTAGCCTGAATAAATTGATTAGATCAATTTTAATTCTATCTGTTATAAATATAAGATTTTTAAAAAGATATATCAAATTAGTTCTAAATTAAATTTATGATAAAAAAAATTAATTATATACTTAATAAAAAACAAAAAATACTTCTAATATTTTTATTACTATTTTGGAGTATAATTTATATTCTAGAAACAATTAGTTTGGGCAGTGTACCTATAATTTTATCTTATATTTTGGAGGAAAAAAATATAATTAATATACCAATATTGGAAGATGTAATAATTTATTTAACTTCATTTTTTTCCGAAGATCAAAACAAATTATTTTTAATATCAGTATTTATCATATTATTTTTTGTTTTTAAAAGTCTATTATTTGCATTGGCAACAATATATGAAGCTAATACTATAAAAGAGTTAAATATTAGTTTAAGAGAAAAAATATTTAAATATTACTTAAATCTTCCATACAAAGATAATATAAATGTAAATAATTCCCAAATTATCCGTCACATTACTTTAGATGCTAGTCTTGCATCATCTCTGATAATAAGTTTAGTAACATTGATAAATCAAATATTATTATTTATTTTTATAATCTGCCTTCTAATTTATATAAATTATCAAGTTACATTTTTAATTTTGCCTGTTTTTGGAATATTCTTTTATATATTTTATTCTTTAACAAACAAAAGATTAATCAGACTTGGAAAAGAAAAACAAATAATTCACGGAGATATAATAAAAAAAATCAACAATTTTTTTGATAATCTCAAAGAAGTAATTATTTACAATAAAATTAATTATTTAAGTAAAAATTTTAAAAATGACCTTATTAATTCAAACACAAAAATAGCAAAAATAATAATTTTAAAAAAAATACCCAAAGCAATGTATGAGCTATTAGGAATTATTTTTATTTTTTTAATTATATTTTATTTTATTGAAAATGATTATTCAAAAGAAACAATTGTTATAACTTTGTCACTAATTACAATTTCAATCATTAGAATTTTACCTTCAATAAACTTAATCACTCAGAACATTTCAATTATTAAATCCTGCCAATATTCATTTGATACTATCTTTGATCTACATAAAAAAATACAATCAAATCAAATGGAGGGCAAATTTAAAGAAAATTATAAAAAAATATCATTTAATCAAAACTTAGAGTTTAAAAATGTATTTTTTAATTATTCCAGCTCTAAATCTAAACTTGATAATATAAATTTAAATATTAAAAAAAATACTGTGATAGGAATTTTTGGCCATTCTGGAAGTGGCAAAACTACTTTTGTTAATTTATTATCAGGTCTTTTTCACCCTTCGAAAGGAGAAATACTTTCAGATAATACTTCTATAAATGATAACATTTTGGATTGGCAAAAAAAAATTAGCTATATTCCACAAGATAATTATTTGTTAGATGCTAGTATTTTAGAAAATATTACATTTTCTGTAAATGATGAGAGAATAAATTTAGATAAAATTAATAAAATTATTGAAATGGTAAATCTCAGGAATTTTTTGGATAAAAGTTTAAATGGTCTAGAAACACAAGTTGGGGATAAAGGCATAAAATTATCCGGAGGTCAAAAACAAAGAATAGCTATTGCTAGAGCACTGTACAAAGAAAGTGAAATTTTAATTTTTGATGAGTCTACTTCATCCCTAGACCAAGAAACTGAAAATAGTATTATTCAAGATATATACAATATTAAAACAAAAACTATTTTTATTATTTCTCACAAATTTGAAATTCTTTCTAAATGTGATCAGATTATTGAATTGTCAGATGGCAAGGTTAAAGATATTAAAAATTTAAAATAAAGCAAAAAAATTTTAATGAATATTTTAAAGAAATTTAATGAAAACTCTGAAATAATTAAAAAGGTTATAAATTTTAATAAATCAATTAAATCAAAAAATAATATTGATACAGATTCATTAATTTTATTAGAGTTCACTACTAATAAATCATTACAAGCCTGTTTTTCAATTTTTTTAAGCACACTACAAAAAATAAAAAAATCAAAATTAGTTGCTTATAATTCAGATCTAAATATTTCACAAAAACATAAAATTAGAAAATATTTCTCTAATATTTATAAAAATTTTAATTATAAAATCTTCGAGTCATTCGGAGTAAATGAATTTATTTATATAGAAAAAAACAAGCAAATTACTAAAAAAGTAAGTGAAGTACTGAAGAAAAAAAAATTTAAAATTACCTCAAAACAAAAACTGCTTAAACTTAAAATAAATAATGTTTGGATAGGAGATTTAATTTATGATAGTTATCTTGCAAAATATTCAATACCGACAGTAGATTTTAAATCAAAAGAATTTTTATTATTTTATAAAGATTTTTTAACTGGATTTTTTTTTTGGGAAGAATTTTTTTTAAAAAATAATGTTAAATCAGTAATTGGTTCACATTCAGTTTATCAAACAGCAATACCAATGAGAATAGGAGCGAGTAAAAAAATTGATGTATTTCAAGTAAATTTTCATAATTTATTTAGGCTTAATAAAAAAAAACTTTTTGCATATGATTTATTTAAAGATTACAAAAAAATATTTTCAAAATTTAAAAAAAATTATCAAAACAAAGCCATAAAACTAGCTAGAAAAAAATGCAAAAAAAGATTCGATGGAATAGCTGGGGTTGATATGCATTATTCAAGCAAGTCAGCATTTAATAATTTTGATGTGTCAAAAAAGTATTTAAATCAAAATCAAAAAAAAAAAATTTTAATCGCTGCTCATTGTTTCTTAGACAACCCCCATCCATATGGAATTGACTCATTATTTAATGATTTTTATGAGTGGCTTGACTTTTTGGCGAAATTTTCAAAAAAAACAAATTTTGAGTGGTATATAAAAAGCCATCCAGACTTTAAGCCCGAAACTCAAAAAATAATAAACAATTTTGTTACAAAATATAAAAATTTAAAATTATTACCATCTAATACATCTCATCATCAAATTATAAAAGAGGGTATTAGCTGCGTTTTAACTGTTCATGGAACTATTGCATGGGAATATGCTTATTTTAATATACCTGTTATAAATGCGTCACAAAATAATCCACACATAGATTTTAATTTTTCTTATCATCCAAAAAATATTATTGAGTACAAAAAAGCAATTTTGAATTTTGATAAATTAAATTTAAATTTCTCTAAAAAAGAAATTTATAAATTTTATTTTATGCATAATATTTATAGAAATAGTGACTGGATAATTGACGATATTGATAAATTTTTGTTTGAAATAAAAGGATATAAAAATATATCAAATTTAATTTTTTATAAAAATTTTTTAAAAAAAACAAATAGAATTAAAGTTAAAAAAATAAGTAATCAGATATACAATTTTTTAAAATCTGATAATTTTTTAATTCCTAGAAAAATATAAAAAATGAAAAAGAAAATTGTTATAACTGGTGGGCAAGGAAAGTTTGCATCGTATTTTAAAAAATTTTCTAAAAATTATAACATTAAACTTCCAGGCAAAAAAAAATTAAATATTTTAAATAAATTAGTTTTATCAAGATATTTAAATAAGAATAAACCAGACTATCTAATTCATAATGCCGCTTTATCAAGACCAATCTCGGTACATGAAATAGATATAACACAAAGTATAAATAAAAATATTATTGGAACATGCAATGTTGTAAATGAGTGTTTTAAAAGAGGTATTAAGCTAATATATTTTTCAAGTAATTATGTTTATCCTTGTGAAAAAGGAAATTATAAAGAGTCAAGTCCTCTTTTACCTAAAAATAATTATGCTTGGTCAAAGCTTGGAGGAGAGTGTGCTGTTCAAATGTATAAAAATTCATTAATTCTAAGACTATCTATAACGGAAAAACCATTTAAATATAAAAAAGCTTATACAAATATTAAAAGTAGTTTCTTATATCACCCTGAAGCAGCTGCGATAGTAATGAAATTAATTGATCAAAAAGGTATAATTAATGTTGGAGGAAAAAATCAATCAATCTTTCAATTTGCCAAGGAAAAAAACAAACGTGTAATGCCAATAAAATATAATAATAAAGATTATAAATTTCCAAAAAATTCAACTTTGAACTTATTAAAATTAAAAAAAATTCTAAAATAATATTATTTTTTTATAAAATTATAAATTATCTTTGCAATTAATTCATTTCCCTTAAGATTGTAATGCTTATTCTTGTTGCTGCAAAAGTAGGAAGTTATTTCTTTTTTATTAGATTCATCTAAATAAGTAAAAGTATCAATAAATTTTATATTATTATGATCTCTGGCGATATTTTTTACTTCATTGTTATAAAATTTTAAAAAACTATTATTATTTTGTAAATTATTTTGAGTTTCATCAAATAAAGATACTATTATAAAATTTTTAACGCCATAACTTTTACTTAAATCATTTGCATCTTTAGTATTTATTGAATAATTTTCTATAGCAATCAAATAATCACTATCTGATAAATCAGAAACTCGAATTACATTTTCTTGATATACATTATTCTTTTTTTTAATTTTTTCTACAATATGATTTAATACTAGATAGGATGCTAAATTGGATTTAAAAGTCTCGTTTATTTTAAATAAATAATACTTGTTTGTTTTTTTTTTAAATGAAAAATTTTTTTTAATTTTTTTTTTATTTCTTTTTAAACCATAGTAAATAGGTTTTTTCTCTTCATCTCTGTGAGCCCATATAATAATATCTGGTTTATTATTTGTTACATTTTTTAAATTGTGATTTAAAATTTTAATTGAATCATCCGAATATATTGATGGAAAACCATAATTTATGATTTTAAAATTACTGTTTAAATTTTCAAGTTCCCTAGGCCAAGATGAAGAATCTTCTCCACATGAATAACCGTAAGTTAAAGAGGCTCCAAAAGTCCAAATAATATAGTTTGCAGGGTTTTGACCTTTAGTGTCAGACTTTTTTCTTTCAGTTTCTATCTTGATATTGTCTTTATTAATATCATTTACATTAAATTTGAAATCACTCAAATCGACAATTTCTATTTCTATATTTTTATTTATACCGTAAATAAAAACTTTCTTTTCACTTGATGTTAAATAAATTGTTAATCTTGATATTAATTCAACCAATAAGACATAAAAAATAAAAACGAAGAAAATTATTAGTATTGTTTTTATTTTTTTTGTCAATGTGGCCTCATTATTATATCTTGTAATTAAATAATAAAAGTTTTATTTAATTATTTATTATCTCAGTATCTATGAAAAAATTATAACAGTAGGGTTATAAATGCAAATTATTAAAAAAATCATTAAAAAGATTCTATTAACCACAATAGGCTATGATTTTTTTGAAAAGAAAATATTTTTAGAAGGAACTAAATTTGCTTTCTTACAGAAAAAAACTTTATTTGTTAAAGACCTAAGTAAAGTTGAATTTTCTGTTTTTTCACAATGGGGAGATGATGGAATAATAAATTGGCTTACAAACAATATACCAATAAAAAATAAAATTTTTATAGAAATAGGTACTGAAGATTACAAAGAATCTAATACTAGATTTTTACTTAAATTTAAAAATTGGAGTGGACATTTAATCGAAGCTGAAGATTCACATGTTAAAAATATTTTAAATCAAAGTATAGTCTGGAAACATGATTTAAAAATAAACAATTATAAAATTCAGAAGGAAAATATTAATAAAATATTTAAAAATTTTAAACTTCCAAAAGAAATTGGTTTACTAAGTTTGGATATTGACGGTATTGATTATTGGGTTTGGAAAGAATTAAATATTATAAAACCAGTTTTATTTGTTTGCGAATTTAATTCTATTTTTGGTGATAAAAAAGCAGTAACTGTTCCTTATAATAAAAATTTTAACAGAACAAAGTTTCACTATTCAAACTTAGCATTTGGAGCTTCTCTCGAAGCATTTAAATTTATTTGTAAAAAAAAAAATTATATTTTTTTAGGAACAAATTCCAATGGAGTGAATGCTTATTTTATAAATAAAAAATATTTCAAATTTATTAAAAATAAAATTAAAATTTATAAGAGTTTTTCATCCAAAACAAGAGAATCCAGGGATAAGAAGTATAAAAAAAGTTTTGTAAGAGCAGATAAGAGATTTGAGATTTTAAAAGGTCTAAAATTAGTAGATGTAAAAAAAAATAAACTAGTGGAATTAGATCACATAAATAATTATTACTCAAAAAAATGGAAAATTTAAAATGAAAATAAGTGTATTTTATGATTATAAAATATTTTTTAATCAAAATTTTGGAGGACCATCAAGATATTTTTTGTCCTTGATAAATTCATTGGATAAAAATCAGATAGATTTTTTAATTAGTTCACCAATTTATCATAATCAATATTTAAAAGAATTTTGTAAACAATACGAAAAAAATATTTCTGGTATATACATAAAAAACAAAGTTCGTTATTCACATAAAATTTTGAGTTTTTATAATTATATTTTTTCATCACTAAAATTTAAATTTTCTAAATCAAATATTTATCATCCCACATATTATGGTAAGGGCATAATTGACTTTGGTAAAAAACCCGTAATTTTAACTGTCTATGATCTAATTCATGAAAAATATTATGGAAATTTAAATCTTAGAATTATAGATAAAAAAAAATACCTTATTAATAAAGCCAGCCATTTTATTTGTATTTCAAATAATACAAAAAAAGATCTTATTAAGTATTATAATGTAGATGAAAAAAAAATTTCAGTAATTTATCCTGGTGTAAAAAATATTTTTTTAGATTTTGAAACTAATTATGAATTTAAGCTAAAATTAGAAAAACCTTATTTTTTATATGTTGGAACAAGAAATAAGTATAAAAACTATAAAAATTTTTTGAAAGCTTATTCAATTTCCGAAGTTTTAAAAAAAAATTTTAATATAGTTTTTTTCGGAGGAGGACAATTTACGAAAAATGAAAAATTTTTTTTTAATGAATTAAATATTGATTTAAATAATTTAATTTATGACAATGGTTCTGATTATAAATTAAAAGAATACTATCTAGGTGCTACCGCATTAGTTTACCCATCATTTTATGAAGGATTTGGTTTAGTGCCATTAGAAGCAATGAATTATGGTTGTCCAGTATTAAGTAGCAACACGAGTTGTCTTCCAGAGGTACAAAAAAATGCTTCAGAAAAGTTTGATCCTAAGTCAATTGATAGTATTAAAACATCGCTAGAAAAAGTAGTATACGATAAAAATTTAAAAAAATATTTGATTCAAGAAGGATACAAACGGGTTAAAAACTTTTCTTGGGATAAATGTGCCAAAGAAACAGAAAAAATTTATAAATCATTTTCTTAAAAGCTTCTTAAGAATATTTTTTATTAAAGCATTAATGAAAATTATTGTAATAAAAAATTTATTTTGTCCATTATCAAACCTTATTTTTGTTTCTTCAATAAGATGATCAAAGAAAGTTAGTTTTGACGAAAATCCTCCACTTGCTACTTCACCAACAATTTCGTCTTTATTAGTACAGCCTCCTACAAACTTATTTGAGTTGATTAGTCTAAAATAAAAATCATAATCTGACGAACATTTATATTTAAGATTATATTTGCCAATTATATCAATAATTTTCTTTTTTACATAGAAACCACAAGAATGAGAAGTTGCAAAATCGAAATTAAAATAAATTCTTTTTTTATTAAATCCTTGTTTGAGAATTTTTTCTCCAATATAATTCCTTATAATAGTTCCAAAAACAAAATCGCATTTATCTTTATCAAATGCTTTTTTAACATATAATAAGCCATTTTCTTTTAATACGTCTACAGAATTACAAAAAGCAATAATATTGCCCGAACTTAAATTAATTCCTTTGTTCATTGCATCATAAATTCCTCTATCATCTTCAGAAACAATTTTATCAACTTTATTTTGAAATTTTTTGATTATTTCGAGAGTATTG
>MDSW01204332.1_pt1 | contig 14511 bp, 11 predicted proteins | sample 811171 | NCBI WGS metagenome assembly MDSW01 (sample SAMN05326641, study PRJNA326480) | marine metagenome | isolation source: seawater | place: Atlantic Ocean: North West | collected 2012 | reverse complement strand
GCAATTCCCACTTGCAACAGGGTATCCACACACATGGCCGCGGTAAAACCGGCGGTGCCGAAGACCATGGCATCCTCGGCGCTAAGGGCCGTTGGCCGATGCACCACCCAGTCCGCCGGCACCCGGATGCGACCGGCGAAACCACCGGGGGTATTCATCCCCAGATCATAACCGGTGACAATCACCCCCTCGCCCGCCTGCAGCCGTGGGTGGGTCGAAGCCACAACGGTACCGGCAGCGTCAATCCCGGGGGTGTGGGGGTAGCTTCGGGTCACCCCGGGATGGCCGGTGGCGGACAACGCGTCCTTGTAGTTGAGGGATGAGTATTCCACCGCAATGACCACGTCACCGGGGGGCAAATCGTCCAGGGACTGCTCCACCACCTGGTACAGGTATTCGCCCTGGTGGGCAGTGACCTGGAATGCCCGGAAGGGGTCGGTCATGATTTTTCTCTCACATCAGATCTCACACCAGATTTTTGCCGCGGGCCGTTAATAGCCCCAACAACCGGTATCCGGCCCGGGTTAAGGCACCTTCCATGGCAAACCCCAGCCGATCCGCCATGGACTTTTTCACCTCGTAGGACACTTCGTAAACATCGCACTGTTCACTGGCCGCAAACAGATAGTCCGCACTGGTCTGGATTTTATCGATCAGGCCTTTTTCCAGGCATTGGTTGCCGTACCAGTGTTCTCCGGTGGCCACGGCGTCCACCTCCAGCGCCGGTCGGTTACGCTGCACCAGAGCCTTGAACAGGCCGTGGGTATCCTCAATTTCCTCCACAAACTTACGCTTCCCTTCCGGCGTGTTCTCCCCCAGCATGGTCACCGTGCGCTTAAACTCACCGGCGGTGTAAATATCGTAATCCACATCGTATTTACGCAGTACCCGATGAAAGTTGGGCAGTTCCGCCACCACGCCAATGGAACCCAGAATGGCGAACGGGGCCGCCAGAATCTGATTGGCGGTACAGGCCATCATATAGCCGCCGCTGGCGGCCACCTTGTCCACGCATACCGTCAGTGGAATCTCCCGTTGCCGGAATCGCTCCAGTTGGGAGGCGGCCAGGCCGTAGCCGTGGACCTGGCCGCCGGGGCTTTCCAGCCGTAACACCACTTCATCCTGCTTTTCCGCCATGGTGAGGACCGCGGTCACTTCATTGGCCAGATCCTCCACTCCGCTGGCCTTGATATCGCCATCGAAGTCCAACACGAAAATACGCTTGCGGCGGGGCTCGCTTTTATTTTTCTTTTTCTGTTTTTCGGCTTTCTTGCGTTCTTTTTCCAGCCGCTTCAGTTCATCACTGTCCAGAATACTGTGGCGCAGAGCATTGCGCAGTTCGTCAAAGAACTCGTTTAACGGCGTTACCTGAATCTCACCTTTGTGATCCCGCCGTTGACGGGCCTGGGCGGTGGCAGCGGCCACAGCGATAATCATGATAATGGCAATGACCACGGTGACGGCCTTGGCGAGAAACAGGCCGTACTCGGCAAAAAATTCGCTCACGAAAAAACCTCAGAACACACTAAGACTGTTTATTATGGAGAGGCCCTAAGATACCCCAATGGCGACGGGAATCCCACCTATTCCCATTGCCGGATGGCGATGGCGGCGCGGTCGTTTTCCGGGCGGGCAATCAGCCCGGATTGGGTCAATTGAATACTGAACAGGGCCCCGTCCGCCATGGGCAGGAAGGTGGCGCTGCCGTACTCGGCGTCGAACCAGCCGCTGTAATCGGACAGGCTGTCCACCGCGGCCCAGAGGTCAAAGCCAAGGTCGGGATCGCTGAGGGCATAGACGCTACGGGGTTTGCTGCGCTCGTCTTCAAGGGTGTAATAGCGGCCCTGGATCCGATCCAGTTTATAGCCGGGTTTGCCCCCCAGGGCCGCCAGCAGCCCCTTCCATTTGATGACCCGGGCATCCACCTGCCACAGGTCGCCGGTAATCTCGAACGGCCGCTCGGTGCCGCTGGATGACATCACCACATTGGCCTTGTAGACCTGATCCGCCAGCTTATCGAAGCTGATGGTGGCCACGGTAACCTCTTTGGTGACCGGCCGGTAAGCGTTGACGTTGATGGCGGTGAGCCCCAGCATGATGGCCAGCAGCAGGCAGCCAAAGCCCAGCATGCCTTTCACCCAACCCAGGAACCAGCCTTTACGCAACAGCAGCATTAACGCCAGCGCCAGGAACACCAGGCTGATGATGGCAAAGGGTGCGGTTATCCACTGATATTGCATGTTAGCGGTACCCCTGGTTCGGCGTTACTTGGTTTTTTCTGCCACATAGTCAGTGATCAGCTGATGGGAGATGGACCCCGCCGGCGGGATCGGGGGCAACGCCCGCACATGCCACCAGCCAGCCTCCACAATCTCGTCGTCTTCCAGCACAATATCGCCCCCGGCATATTCGGCGCGGAAGCCCATCATCAATGAGTGGGGAAACGGCCAGGGTTGACTGCCCCGGTAACTGAGATTGCGTACCGTCACCCCCACTTCCTCCCGGATTTCCCGGTGCACCGCGTGCTCCAGGGTTTCCCCCGGCTCCACGAAACCGGCCAGTGTGGAGTACAGACCGGAGGGAAAGCGCGCGGAACGGGCCAGCAGAATTTCATCGCCCCGGGTGATCAAAACAATGATACAAGGGGAAATACGGGGATATTGACTATGACCGCAGGCGGGGCAGACCTTGGCGCGATCCCGGGGGTGATCTACGGTGGCGTTGCCGCAACGGCCACAGAAGCGATGATTCTGATCCCATAGCAGCACCTGACGGGCCATGCCAGCCAGGGTGAACAGCCCGGCATCCAGCGCCATGGCCACTGTGCGCAGTTCGTGCAGTTCAAAGCCGGCAGGCAGCGCTGTTTCCAGCGCCAGCGCCACGGCGAAACAATGGGTATGGGCCTGGCGGCCCAGATAATGAAAAGCGTCCGCGGGAAGGTCCATGGGGCCCAGCTGGGACAAGCGCGGGACCTGGATACCGGCGTCCTGGCACACCAGCATTTTCCCCCCCTGGAAGCCAAAGCATAAACTTTCCCCGGGGGGGCTGTCTGGCTTAATCACCGCGGATTCGAACACCGGAGTGTCCCGCATCAGGCCGCTTTTACCGGAAAGCCCAGTTCCTGCATGCTTTCCTCCGCCACTTCCATGATCCCCTCGCCAATGGGTTTGTCATCCTCCATGCCTTCCAGGTAATAATCCACGCTGGTGATGGCATCCGCCAGGGTTTCCATCATGGCCGGAGTGGGGGGATCGCTGCGATCCCGGATCAATTTCGTGTCAATAAACGCCTCACAGGCTTCAATCACCGCCGCCGCCCGCTGCAGCTGCAGGAACACCAGCCCGCCCCAGACCGATTTCAGGGTAACCGGCACATTGTTCAGGTGCATGCCATCCCAGTTGGAATCCATAAACGAGGTAATGGCGCGTTTGGCCAGGGACAGCCCCGCCCGGGCCTCCCCCACCACCACCCGTCGGGCATCGTCCAGCTGGGTCACGGAGATCCCGTCGTGAATGGCCTCTTCCGCCTTGCTGTTATAGAGGTTGCTGTCCGGCCCCCGCCGGGGCGACAGGGTGGCGACACTGTTCTCTACATACAACAGGGCATCCGCGACTTCATTGAATTCCTCGGATTCAGGGTCCACATCCTCGGTGGACCAGTTGTTTACCAGATCCGCTTTGGTCTTGAACACCCCGGCGGCCTTGCTCAGGCCCAGCATAATCAGAGTATTGGCCACTTTACGCATGGACTCGGCAATGCTGCTAAAGCCTTCATCGTCATTGGCAGCGCCACGGGCGCCCAGGTCCAGTGCATCCTTGATCTGATTCAGCTCCTCACTGAGTGCCTCCGCCACCGAACGGATCACGGTGCCCCCCGGGCCGCGCAGGATCTCCTGTTCCAGACGCAGATTTTCGTCGGTGAGGCCACCGGTTTCCAACTGATAGTGCCGGGTCACCTGTTGCAGATACTCCCCCGCCGGACCCGCCAGCGAGGCAATGTACACGCACTCTTGCACAGTCACCTTGGGGGGTTCCTTTTGCAGTACGGACTCCCCCAGGTTAATCAGGTTTTTGATCTGGCGGTCCATCATGCCCAGCAACGACTTGCGGGCCACGTTCAGCTGCACCGATTCGCTGCCCACCGCCTCCAGCACCGCCAGGGCCAGCCACCAGAGTTTACTGATTGGGGTGTTGCCGCAGAGGGCGTCAATCCGTGATACCGCCCGCGACATCATTTTGGCATTGGCGGTGATACTTTCGTTGCGCAGAATGCCCAGCAACCCCACCTGATACATGTGACGCAGGCGCCGGCCGGAAGCCTGGAGCTGTTGCAGATCCGGCTGCGGATTGACGGGTTTCGGGGGCCGCTCGGGATTGTCCCCTAAGTCGAAGAATACACTTTCGGTGATCAGGGCCCGGCTCAGAAAGAACCGCATTTCGTTGATGGTGGGAATCAGCAGTACCGGCAATGCCTGCTTTTTAACCTCGACGTACTCCAGGTAATGCATGAGTACCATGATGGCGTTACTCATGGCCGCCAGTTCCCGTTCGTTATCCTTTTCATGGTGGGCCAATATTTTGTGGCCCAACAGCTCCAGGTGCTCTGCCAGCATGGAGGCACCGGGCAGGTTGATCACCTTGAACACACCTTTGATCAGGGCAAACTGCTCGATGGCGGCTTTCAGGCGGCTGTCGTTTTCCGGTTCCTCGACAAACTGCTCCAGATTCGACTCGGCGGTCGCCAGGGATTCGTCTATTTGCTCTTTCACCAGGTTAAGAGAGGCAGACCCTTCAATCGTTAGCATGCTGACACCGTTCTTCTTGTGGATAGGTCACCCACTGGCAGGCAATGCGCCCATAGAAGACACCTAACCTAACACAGTTTATGGACAGTCCTTTTCTCATTATAGATTATTTTTCAGGCATTACTGCAACGTGCCCCCCGGTAGCCGGTCAGCCACCGCCCGGGGGCTCATGTTGAAACTGAACAACTATTCCTAAGCGCTTGTTTAAATGTATCTTTCAATTGCGGATTTCACAACCTGGAGAAAGGAAATACCGCACAGAACCGCTAATTACCGGGGTCAGTCCTGCTGCAGCCACAGACAGTTGCCGCCGCTGGCCTTGTTGATGGACTGCAGACGTTCCTGGTGGCCCGCCAGTTCGGCGGCGCTGGCAGGAATCACCCGCAACCGGGGACGCTCCGCCGGCAGCCGGCGGATACCGGCCCCAGTGACCTCGTCGTCGCCATCGGACTCGCCGGCAGACAGTATCAGGCTGGTCTGGCCGCCGGTCATGCCCAGATAAACGTCCGCCAGGATCTCGGCGTCCAGCAGGGCGCCGTGGAGTTCGCGGTGAGAATTATCGATTTCGTAGCGTTTGCACAGGGCGTCCAGGGTATTGCGCTGGCCGGGGTGCAGTTTACGGGCCATGGCCAGGGTATCCAGCACGGTGCAGTGGTCCTCCGCCCGGCCCCACTGTTTACCCGCCAGGGACAGCTCATGGTTGATAAAGCCAATATCGAACGCGGCATTGTGGATCACCAGCTGCGCGCCTTTGATGTAATCAAGAAAATCCGCCACGATATCCGCGAATCTCGGCTTGTCCGCCAGAAATTCATTGGTAATGCCGTGGACTTCTATGGCGCCATCGTCAATCTCACGATCCGGCTGCAGGTAACGGTGATAGTTATTACCCGTGAGCCGCCGGTTTATCATTTCCACGCAACCGATTTCGATGATGCGATGGCCCTCCGCGGGCTCCAGGCCGGTGGTTTCAGTGTCGAGGATGATTTGTCTCATGATGCGAAACCCTCCAGCAAGTCGTTGATCGCTTCATTTGCCAGTTGATCCACCAGTTCATTTTCCCGATGACCGCTGTGGCCCTTAACCCAGTGCCATTGAATCTGATGTTGCTCACTGGCTGCGTCCAGGGCCCGCCACAGGTCGGCATTTTTCACCGGCTGTTTCGCGGCATTTTTCCAGCCTTTCTTTTTCCAGCCGTGAATCCATTCGGTGATGCCCTTGCGCACGTACTGGGAATCGGTGGTGAGATCCACTCTGCAGGGACGCTTCAGCGCCCGCAGGGCCTCTACCGCCGCAGTGAGCTCCATGCGGTTATTGGTGGTTTGGGGCTCAGCCCCCTTTAATCGTTTTTCGTGGGCGCCGAAGCGCAACAAAGCGCCCCAGCCGCCGGGACCGGGGTTGCCCTTGCAGGCGCCATCGGTGAAGATTTCCACATGATCCATGACTGACTACTCAGAGCCGCCTCCGGCTCGATACTGTTTGCGGGCGGTGGGTTTGGGAATGCCGGCGATGGGAATGTTGGCCAGGGTTTCCTTGACCGACTGGAAACGGGGCTTGATGGGGGTCAGGGTGGAAACCTGCTTCACCGCCACCAGCACATAGACGCCCCCCCGCTGGCGCCAGATGCGCTGTCCCAGATAGGACACCCAGTTAAACAACCGGCGGCTGCGGCGATTGGCGGTGGGTAGGCCGAACCCTGTGCTTTCGTACCCTTCCACCTGAAAGTCCAGCAGTTTGAGCCAGTCAGACAGCCGGTAAGGACTGATAAAGTTGCCACTCCAGGGCATACCGGCGTTCTGCATCAGAAAGAAACGACACAGACCCCACAGGCTCCAGGGGTTGAAGCCCACGATAACAATGTGGCCACCGGGGATAACGGCCCGGGCAATTTCCCGCAGGGCGCGGTGCGGGGCACTGTCGAAATCCAGACTGTGATGCAGCACCGCCACATCCACGCTCTCGGTGGCCAGCGCCAGATCCTCCAGGCTGCTGCACACCCTTCGATAGTAGCTGGCGTCGCTGCTGGTGGCTCCGGGTTGCTCCGGCTGCAGGTCCGGGGTGTCGGGGTTGCCCTCAGTGTGACCGGGCTCCCCGGGTTGCACGCCGCTGCAATACACTTTGCGATGGATGGTACTGCTGCGGGCAAGATCCTGGGGCCGTCCGATTCCCGTCTGCACCAGGTAGTATCCGAACAGTGACGGCAACAGACGATCCAGAATGCACTGTTCCTGGGCCAGCAACTCCGCGCCCAGTTCGGTGTCAAACCATAGATCCAGCAGCCGATGCACAGAGGCACCATGCACTTGTTGAAACGGTTTGAACAGTCTGGGTAAACTCATAGCAACCGCCACCAGGGCGCCAAATTCACTTGTTTCATATCAGGTTACCACAACCCATGCTGACTCTTCATCCTGTACCTGCCTTCAGTGACAACTACATCTGGTGTCTTCACGATGACCAGTCCGCGTATGTGGTGGATCCCGGGGAAGCCGAACCGGTGCTGCGCTATCTGAAGGAGCGCAGCCTGAGGCTGAAAGGTATCCTGGTGACTCATCATCATTTCGATCATGTATCCGGTATTGAGGCCCTGCTGGCCGCCAGCCCGGAGATCCCGGTGTGGGGGCCGGGAAATGAAACCATCCCCGGCCGCACCCTGAGTCTGAAAGGGGGCGAACAGTTTGAACTGGACTGGGGAATGCAGCTGCAGGTGCTGGCGGTGCCTGGTCATACGCTCGGTCATATCGCTTATTTTGCCCCTGAAAGCCCCCTGGGACCCCTGCTGTTTTGCGGAGACACCCTGTTTTCCAGCGGCTGCGGTCGTTTGTTCGAGGGTACTCCGGCGCAGATGCACGAATCGTTGCAACGGTTGGGGCAGCTGCCCCCGGAAACCCTGGTCTGCTGCACCCATGAATACACCACCGCCAATCTGAAGTTCGCCCAGGCGGTGGAGCCGGACAACCGGGATATTGCGGAGCGGCTGGATGAGGTCCGGGGCCTCCGTGAACAAAATCTACCCAGTCTGCCCTCCTCTCTGGCCCTGGAATGGAAAGTTAATCCGTTTCTGCGCGCCAATGAAGGCGCCGTGCTGGCCTCTCTCACGTCAAAATTGGGGACCCGTCCCACCTCCGCCGCGGACAGCTTTGCTAAACTTCGGCAATGGAAGGACAATTTCTAATTCGCCCGTGGTGGTTTGTACCCGGCAAGGCGCCCCCTTACACTGAGCGCGAACGGCTCAGTCACAGGTAGTATTCAGGAACAGCCAGTGCTGAAATTACATCGATCTTTTTATCAATCCCTGCCGCTGGCGGCGTTGCTGGTGATCCTGCTGGGGGCCTGCTCCCAGCTGCCCGTGGCATCGACCCAGGAACCGGCGGCAAGTCAACCGGTGGCGCAAGCCGCGGAGCCCCTTCCCCAGGAGCCCGCGGTACCGACCCCGGAGCCGGTGGTGGCCGTGAACGAGCCCGACTACAGTGGGCCCCAGTATTTTATACCTGGCGCCATTGATCACCTGGGTGAGACGGGGGCAACCCCCGCGGCGGAGGCCAATCCGGCCGCTGGCCCCACAGTGTGGGAGGTGTTCCGCAGGAATCTGCTGCTGGATCTGGCGGCGAAAAACGACCGTATCCGCATCCAGCGCCAGTGGTACCTGCGTCATCCGGAGTACCTGAACCGGGTGATCCGCCGGGCCGAGCCGTACCTGTACTTCATCCTGGAGGAGTCCATCAAGCGGGGGCTGCCCAGCGAACTGGCTTTGTTGCCGGTGGTGGAAAGCGCCTACGATCCCTTTGCCTATTCCCATGGTCGGGCCGCGGGAATCTGGCAGTTTATTCCCGGTACCGGGCGGGCCTTTGGCCTGCATCAGACCTGGTGGTACGAAGGTCGCCGGGATATCGTGGCCGCCACCCGTGCCGCCATGGATTATCTGGAATCCCTGAACAAACAGTTCGACGGCGACTGGATGCTGGCCCTGGCGTCTTACAATTCCGGCGCCGGGACTGTGCGCAGTGCCATCCGCCGCAATCGGCAACGGGGTCGCCCCACGGATTTCTGGGCCCTGGATCTGCCCCGGGAGACCCGGGCCTACGTGCCCAAACTGATCGCAATTTCACAGATTTTCGCCACACCGGAGCAATATGGGGTGCAGCTGGTGGATTATCCCTACCAGCCGTTCTTCGCCATCATTGATACCGGCGGCCAGCTGGACCTGTCCCTGGCGGCGGACATGGCGGGCATCAGCATTGAGGAGTTGTATCGACTGAATCCGGCGTTCAATCGCTGGGCCACCGACCCTAACGGGCCCCACCGTCTGCTGGTGCCGGTGGACAAGGCGGCCGCCATGGATGAAGCCCTGGCTCAGTTGCCGCCGGAACAACGGGTGGCCTGGACCCGCTATACGATTCAGCCGGGTGACTCCATTCTATCCATCGCCCGCAACCACAAAATCACCCCGGACCTGTTGAAGGAAGTCAATCATCTGCGCAGCAACCTGATTCGGGCCGGCAAAACCCTGTTGATTCCCCAGGCCTCGCAGCCCTTAAGCCAGTACAGTCTGAGTGCGGAGGCAAGGCTGCAGTCGCGTCAGAACCGGGCGGTTACCGGCCGCCAGAAGGTGACTCACAAAGTGCGTGCGGGCGATAGTTTCTGGTCCATCGCCCGCCGCTACGGTGTCAGTCACCGGGCCCTGGCCAAGTGGAATGGCATGGCGCCCACGGACACACTGGCGGTGGGCAGAACGCTGGTGGTGTGGACCACGGAGCCCGCCGTCACCGCCAGCAGTGAGCTGCAGCAGCAGCGCATGCGCAAGATTCGCTACCGGGCCCGCTCCGGGGATTCCTATGCCGCCATCGCCAGCCGGTTTAATGTCTCCCTGGGTCAGCTGAAGCGCTGGAACGACGTGGATTTCCGGGAGTATTTGCAGCCGGGTGATCTGCTTACCCTGTATGTGGATGTGGCCAACGCCCCCTGATGCGGTGGCTGGCCGTTGCGGGTCGGATTTAATTCTGCACGGCGGTCAGTGCCAGACCCGCCTGTTGCGCCAGCATGGAGAAGCCCGCGTACTGTTGCTCGTTCAGGGGCTTGCCGGACACCGCCTGATCGCCGTAGAACACGCCGATGGGCCGGCGGGCCACAATCACCGGAGCCACCATATACTCCGAGCACTGCAGCACCGCCTGCAATGATGGCGTGTGTAAATAGGCCCGGCCCGCCATCAACTTGGAGCCAATCCAGAAGTTTTGTGACTGGCGAATGGCGTAGGCGAACGTGTTCTCTTCCATCAGATCAATTTTGAAGCGTTCGCGGAAGTCCTGAGCCACGGTACCGGAAAAGAACTTGGGCACCATTTTCTTCCGGTCCCGGGCCACCAGCGCCATCACCACCCGGTCCAGGCCAATGGCATCGGTCATGCCCTGCAGCACCAGGCTCAGCATACCGTTGACGTCCATACGTTTGTCCGCAATCAGCTTATTCAACTGCTGCATGATATCCATCTGCAGTTGCATATTCTCTACCCCGGTCTGCATCCGGGTTTCAGTGTCATCCCGGTCCAGCACGGGCTGATGCGGTTGCTCGGTTTGTCCGCTCAGGGCCAGTTCTATCAGATCCTCGATGCCCTCTTCCCGGTCCTGCGCCGTGCTTGGGGAAGGATCGGCAGGCAGGGACCCGCCGGCGCCAGTTGCCTTCCCGGTGCCGGTAAGGAGGTGGGCGGGGGCTGCACCGGACGAATCCGTGTTCGCCGTGACAGCGGTCGCCGTGACAGCGGTCGCCGGTAGGGGCCGTGACTGGTCCCCGGTGGTCAGAGGTTCGCGGGTTTCCGAGCTGGGTATCAGATGCCGCACTTTCGAGGCTCCGTACTGGACCGCCAGCTCCTGGGCCATATCCGCCATCTGTCGGACTTCCTGCATGGCATCTTTAAACGGTACGTCCCGGTATTTGGCGATTTTTTTCACCACCTCTTTCACCGGGCCGGCGTCCCAGCCCAGGATAGCCACCTGACTCAGTTCGTCCCCCAGCATCACTGCCTGAGCCGGCCGGCTGGGTATGCGGGGCCGACTCAGGGCCTCCAGCAGCAGGTCCCCCAGCTCCCACTGCTTGGCGAGAGCAATGGAGATCTGGTCAAAGCGGCAGCCCAGCACCTCCATGGCGGCGTCATTGATCGGGGTGACGCCATCCCGTAACAGCATGTTCAGCTTGCGACTCACCTCATCGTCCCGGGCCAGCATGGAAAGCTCGGCAAAGTGCAGCAACAGGGTGGAAATGAAAATCTCCTCCTGCTCCGGGCTCTTGGCGTTACGTAACAGGCCCCGCGCCTGCATGGCGCCATGAAAAGAGTTGGCGATCTGCGCCAGCAAATAATCGGAGGGGTTCTGTTTCAGGATATTGTCCAGAATCTGCATGGACAGTGAAATATCGCGGATGGTGGTGAATCCCAACATCACAATGGCCCGGGTGATGGTTTTGATATTACCCCCATAACCCTTGTAGACCACGCTGTTGGACACCTGCAGCACCCGGGAGGTGAGGCTGGGGTCCTTGAGGATTTGTTCGGTGAGCTGGGACACACGGGAATCGTCGTCCGTGGTGAGCCGGCTGAGTTTTTGCACGGTCTCCGCCAGCGCTGGCATGTGCTCTTTCCCCAGGAAGTCCACCCAGTCGTCCACTGATCTCGGCTTTTCCACCAACATCGTCACTCTCTATCAATGCCCAATTGCCAACCATTGCTTGTATAAGTCTAGTCCCTTTGCCGGGATGTGCTTGTTTTATTTGAAGTTATTACAGGATCCGGTTATAAAGTGGGGCAGCGCCTGGGATTTGTCACAAACGCATAATAAAACCAAAGGGTTATCGGTACTTCATGGGAGCGGATTCAGCACAGCATCAGCAGTGGTCGAAGCCGGTGGCATGCTTGCCCCTTCGCTGGCTGCTGGCCGGTTTGCTGTTGCTGGCCGCCACCGCCCCGGCTTCGGCATGGGCCTGCCCGGCGCCGACCATCCGTACTCACGCGTTGGCCCTGCATGGCGCGCCCCGGTACGGCGCGGATTTTGCGCACTTTGACTACGTCAATCCCGGGGCACCCAAGGGCGGTAGTATTACCTTGCCCGCGCTCGGCAGCTTCGATACCTTGAACCCCTATGTTCTGAAAGGGATCAGCCCCGCCAGCTTCAGCGGGTTGTACGGCATCACCCAGTTGAATGAGCCGTTGATGATAGGCACCCACTATTATCTGGAGGCGGGTGATGAGCCCCAGACCGCCTACTGCCTGATTTGTACCGAGATTGAGTTCCCCCCGGATTACGCCTGGGTGACCTTTCACCTGGACCCCAGGGCACGCTTTCATAATGGCGATGCCATCACCGCGGCGGATGTGGCGTACAGTTACGAGTTGTTGATGTCGGATCAGTCCCATCCGATTTTCCACAATAATCTGGCGGCGGTGGACAAAGTGACGATATCGGGCAAACACCAGGTGCGTTTTCACTTTAAGGGTGGCCCGGAGCGCAGTAATCTTCTACGGGTTGGCGAACTGCCGGTAATGTCGCGGTCACACTGGGAGAAGCATCGGTTTGGGGAATCCTCGGGAACGCCCCAGCCCCTGAGTGGTCCCTATAGGATCGGCGATTTTGTGTTGGGAAACTACATCACCTTGCAACGTGTGGATGATTTCTGGGCCCGCAACCATCCGGTCTATCAGGGCATGTTCAACTTTGATCGGGTACGGTTTGAGTTCTACCGGGATCGCACGGTGGCATTCGAAGCGTTTAAATCCGGGGCGGTGGACCTGTGGCTGGAGAATGTCTCCAAGAACTGGGCCACCGGCTATGATTTTCCGGCGGTCACGCAGGGACGGGTGATCAAGGAAGCCATTCCCCACAGCATCCCCTCCGGTACCCAGGCCTTCTTCCTCAATATGCGCCGCAACCAGTTTCAGGACCGACGGGTGCGCCAGGCCATCTCCCTGATGTTTGACTTCCACTGGACCAACCAGCACATCTTCAATGGCGCCTACGCCCGCAACCAGACCCACTTCCCCAATTCCGAGATGGGCGCCCGGGGCTTACCCTCCCCGGCGGAAGTGGCATTGCTGGAGCCGCACCGGGAGCAGCTGCCGCCGGCGCTGTTCAGCGAGCCCTTTGAATTTCCTGCCTACCGGGAACCGGGGGATCTGCGCCAGGCCATGCGGCGGGCTATCGGTCTGTTGCGGGACGCGGGTTACCGGTTCCAGGATCACCGGCTGATCAACCGGGAAAGCGGAAAGCCGCTGCGGTTTGAAATACTGATCAACAGTCCATCCTTCCAACGGGTATTACTACCTTTCACCAAGAATCTGGCCAAAATAGGCATAACCGCCGACGTTCGTGTGGTGGATCGGGCTCAGTACAAAGTGCGTCTGGACGACTTCGATTTCGACATGACCGTGTACGTGCTGCCGCAGTCAGCGTCCCCGGGCCAGGAGCAACGTCTGTACTTCCACAGTGGTCAGGCCGGTGTGCGAGGCTCGAAAAATTTCTCAGGAATTCAGGATCCGGTGGTGGACGCCATGATTGGTCACATCATTTCCGCCCGCACCCGGCCGCAACTGATCACTGCTGTCAGAGCCATGGATCGGGTGTTGTTGTGGAACTATTACACCATTCCCCACTGGCACTTGGGGTATCATCGTATCGCCTATAAGAATATTTTCGGCCGGCCAGAGCCAGCACCGCCCATGACCCTGGGTTTTCAAACCTGGTGGCTGAAAGCGGCCGGCGCCAAACCACAAGGGACATTGGATTAATGCAGGTATTTGGAAACACCCTACTGGCCGCCCTGGCCGTTTTGGTCTCAATCTCCGTCAATGCCAGCGAGGTGATCGTCAGCCATGGCATGGCCATGCACGGGGATATGAAATACGGCCCGGACTTCACCCATTTTGATTACACCAATCCGAACGCCCCCAAAGGTGGGCAGGCGGTCCTGGCCGCCTATGGCACTTTTGATTCCTTTAACCCGGATATCATCAAGGGCGACGGCGCCGCGCAGATGGGGCTGATCTACGATACCCTGATGGTGCAGGCCATGGATGAGCCTTTCAGTGCCTATGGACTGGTGGCGGAAAAGGTGGAGTACCCCGAGGATCGCTCCTGGGTTATTTTTCATATCAATCCCCGGGCCCGGTTTCATGATGGTCACCCCATCACGGCGCAGGATGTGGTGTTCACTTTCAACCGCTTGCTGGAAGAGGGACAACCGTTCTATCAGGCGTATTACGCCGACGTGGTGAAGGTGGAGGCTCTGGACGAACGGCGGGTGAAGTTTACCGCCCGGGATGGGCGCAACCGCGAGCTGCCCCTGGTGTTGGGACAGTTGAAAGTGCTTCCCCAACACTACTGGGAACACCGCGAGTTTGGCGAGCCTACTTTGGATCCACCCCTGGGCAGCGGCCCTTATAAGATAACGGATTTCGATCCGGGGAAAAGTGTGGCCTTCCAGCGGGTGGAGGATTACTGGGCCCGGGACCTGCCGGTAATGAAAGGTTTCTACAATTTTGATCGCATTACCGTGGATTATTATCGCGATCAAACCGTGATGGTGGAGGCGTTCAAAGGCGGCCGTTATGACTATAGGGAAGAGAATCAGGCCAAGCGCTGGGCTACGGAGTACGAAGGGCCACGGTTTGACTCTGGGGAAATCGTCAAGGAAGAGATTGAACATCAGAATCCCACCGGTAT
>MDSW01057854.1_pt1 | contig 14511 bp, 13 predicted proteins | sample 811171 | NCBI WGS metagenome assembly MDSW01 (sample SAMN05326641, study PRJNA326480) | marine metagenome | isolation source: seawater | place: Atlantic Ocean: North West | collected 2012 | reverse complement strand
AGCCCAATGCTGGGAAGTAAGTTTCTCAAAAAAAATATGAAAAAATCTAATTTAGTTTTGAGATTTGAAAAAGTTTTAATTAATATTACCAGTGTTTACAAAAGTGCTTTATTAAAATGGTTGAAAAAGAGAAGGATCATTATAACATTTCTTGTAGGAACGACTATTCTTTCAGTATTTCTTTTCAATTACACACAAAAAGAATTGATTGCACCTGAAGATAGAGGAGCTTTTTTTGTTATTATAAAAGCACCACAGGGGTCAGGTTTTAATTATACTAGATCAAAAGCCGAAGATATTGAAAAACTTCTACTTCCGTCAGTAGGTAAAGGAGAGTATCGTAAACTCATTATGAGAGTTCCTGGCTTCGGAAAGTCCGCTAAACAAGTAAATAGTGGATTTATTATAGTTCTTCTTGAGCATTGGAACAAAAGGGATAGGCATGGTGTAGAAATAATGAGAGAGTCGTTTGCAAAAATCGGTCAGGTTCCTGGAGTTTTAGCTTTTCCAGTGATGCCTCAAGGCATAAGAACTGGTGGGGTTGAGAGCCCAGTACAATTTGTATTAATGGGAAAAACTTATGACGAATTAATAAAATGGAAAGAAATTGTTAAAAGTGAGGCGCGGAAAAATCCTGGACTTACATCGATACAAGATGATTTTGATTTAAATAAACCTCAGCTTAATGTAAAAATAGATCAAAAAAAAGCTGCAGACCTAGGTATATCTACTGCTGACATAGGCAGAACCATTGAAACAATATTTGGATCCAAAAATGTTACAACTTATACCCAAGAGGGTAAAGAATACTCAATAATATTACAAGGTGATGTAAAAGATAGAAAGGAACCTGACAGTATAAGTAAAATCTATGTTAGATCAAAAAATAACAATAAATTGGTATCTGTTTCAAATCTGGTAGACTTTAATGAAGAAGGGCAATCTGCTTTTTTATCAAGATATAACAGACAAAAAGCTGTTACTATCTCAGCTAAGCTAGTTGGTAATTATTCATTAGATGAGGCTTTAAATTTTCTTGTAAAAGTAACAAATGAAAATATCCCTGAAGCTAAAATTGCATATAAGGGTGAAAGTGAGGAGTACAAAAAAACTAACTATGAACTTTATATAATTTTTGCTTTAGCATTAATGACTGCATATCTTGCTATGTCTGCTCAATTTGAAAGTTGGCTACATCCATTAACAATTATGCTTACAGTTCCTTTAGCAATATTAGGTGGAATATTAGGTTTATTAGTCGTTGGTTCATCATTAAATATATATAGTCAAATTGCCCTTATTATTTTAATAGGTCTTTCAGCGAAAAATGGAATTCTAATTGTTGAATTTGCAAACCAATTAAGAAAAGAGGGAAAAAATATTGAGGAAGCGATTATAAGTGCTTCTGTGATTAGATTTAGACCAATATTAATGACAAGCTTATCAACAATATTTGGAGTTTTGCCTTTAATATTAGGAACTGGACCAGGTGCAGCAAGTAGACTAACTGTTGGTATAACTATATTCGGGGGAATGTTATTTTCAACTTTTTTCACTCTTTTCGTTATTCCTACAATGTATTCTATCATAGGAAAAAACACTAAACGTATTGACTCAGTTGAAATCGAACTAAATAAAGAACTTAAAAAATAATATACTTATTTTTATTCAGATTTTTTTTACAAAGAGTGAGCTGTTTTCTATACTTGATAGATAAATCTTTGACATTTTTGGCATAGAGTATTGCTTTTTTGTCATTTTTATAATTTTTATAGTCACCCCAACCTTTATAATAAGCTAGATATTGTCTATAAGCATCATCCTTAGGTATTTTTAAAAGTTTAGAAGTTTTATTAATATACCAGCCAATAAAATCTGTAGAGTCTTTAAATCTTGCTCTGGTCACTATAGAATTTCCTGTTTCTCGTTTATACTGTTCCCAAGTTCCTTTTACAGCTTGAGAGTAACCAAATGAGCTTGATGGTCTTTTAAAAGGTATAAGATTAAATATTTTTTTCCTTGGTGGTTTTGCCAACCAATTGAAATCACTTTCTTTTTTGATTATTGCTAGTTGCAGATGAATTGGAGCCCCCCATTTTTTATAAGATGCTCTAGCATGTTTATACCACAGATATCTTTCCTCAAAAATTTCACAGCTATTTTGTGTATTTCTTGGAATAGATGAGCAAGAAGATAAAATTAATAAAATAATTAAAATAAGTTTTATTTTTCGAATCACTTAATAACTATAAATCATTTATATTTTCTTCTCCATTTTTCTGGCTCCAAAAATGTTCCTGACCATAATCCTATTTTCTTTTTTTTAGCCTCATTTTCTTGCGTTAGATATCTTTTTGAATATCTTTTATATGCGATAGCATTTCCACTTTGAACCATCCACATGTTAAGGTCTTTTTTTTCTAAATAACAAATTGCTAAAATTCTTCCATATCTATCTTTCGATCTTGTTTTGCAGGAAATTCTCTTTTTGTTAATCTTTTTTTCCAAAGCTCTCTTTGAATTTAAACCACAATCATAATTTTTTTGGAAGGTGATAAAAGAAATAGAAAAGTACATCTTTTTACATTTTTGTTTTATCTCTGGTGCATCTATACCAAATAATCTTATTTTTTTTGATCCGATTTTAATACTATCGCCATCTATAATATTAGCATTTCCAGATATTTCTTCTGCAAAAGAGATTTTTGAAATTAATAAAAATATGATAATATAGATTAATTTTTTCTCCATTTTCTAAAAACTAAAATTATTGCAATTGATATGATAACACCAAATAGATTGGAGAAAACATCAATAATTTCAAATGATCTTTGTGGAATTAAAAAATGAGATAATTCTAATATTAAAGAAAAAAGTGAAATAAAAATTATTCTATTGATGAATTTTTTTTTATTACGCTTTATCAAACCAAAAATTGTAATTAACATAAATGCTATAGAGTGATTAATGGATGAGCCATATGGGTTTTTAATAAGGACTGGTTGGCTTCCAAGATCATTCATAAATATAAAGCCAATCAAGCTTCCTGGAAAAAGATATATAATTGTCAAAATAGTCATCAAACAGATATATACATAATCTAATCGCGAATATTTATTTTCCTTCATAGTAATAATCTAATATATTAAGTTGTATTAATTTCAAATAGGTACTTTTGATGGGTAAATTAGTTTTAGTTCGACACGGACAAAGTTTGTGGAATGCAGAAAATCGTTTCACAGGCTGGGTTGATGTTGACTTATCTCAAAAAGGTCGAGATGAGGCAAAAAATTCTGCAAAATTAATTAAAGAACTTGACATTAGTTTTGAAAAATATTTTACCTCTTTTTTAAAAAGATCAATCAAAACACTTGAAATAATTTTAGAGATTTTAGGTGCAAAACATAATTATATTAAAGCTTGGGAACTAAATGAAAGACATTATGGAAGCTTAACTGGGTTGAATAAAAAAGAGACAGAGCAAAAAATCGGTAAAGAACAATTTTTGAAATATAGGAGATCATGGGACAATCCTCCGCCTCCTCTAGAATTAAAATCTAGATATAGTTCCCATAAGGATCCTCTTTTTAGTGAATTAGAAAAAATTCCTCAAACAGAATCTTTAAAAGATACTTATAATAGGGTGGTACCTTTTTATCACTCAAATATTGAGAGTGACCTAATTCAAAATAAAAATATACTAATTTCAGCTCATGGGAATTCTATAAGAGCCTTAGGTAAAAAAATTTTTAATATATCTGATGAAAAGATTAATTTACTTGAAATTCCAACCGGAAATCCTCTTCTTATAATTTTTGACAATTCAGGAAAATTTAAAGATGCAAAATATCTTGATAATGACAGAAAAGCCAAAATAATATCAGATCAATAATTTTTTTTTACAAAGTTTTTTATAGGTTTTTAAACTATTTACGTGAAAGAAACTATTATCACTCAATTCAGCTAAAATTTCTTTTTTTTTAATTAGTTTTTTCCAAACTATACTCATTGGGAAAGATTTTATTTTTTTTCCTTTGAAAAAAGATTTATCAACTAATTGTGCACCAGTATAAATATAATTATTTTTATATGACTTTAAAATTTGCTTTTTATTATTAATATTAAAATCTCCTTTAAATGATTTATCAAAACTTTTCTTTTTAGAGACTAAAAGCATTACTGGTTTTTTATAACGAAAATACGTTTTTTCTAATCTATAAAAATCTTTTTTGTAATTCTTTCCCCAGATTGTGTCTGGATTTAAAATAAAAAATTTATCATTTTTAATTTTTTTACTCATATTTAAAGCCCCTCCTCCTGTATTAAGAAGCTTTTTACTTTCATCAATAATTTTTATATCAACATCGAATTTATTTTTTTTCAAAAAAATTCTAATTTGATCGCCTAGGTGATGTATATTAATAAATATTTTTTTTATCTTGATTGAGCAGAGAAATCTTATAGTATTTTCTAATAAAGTTATTTCGCTAATTTTTATTAGAGGTTTTGGTGTTTTTTTTGTTAGTGGTCTCAACCTTTTACCAAAACCAGCACATAAAATTATTGCATTTTTAATTTTCATAATACAAATATCTCTTTTTGTGTGCTTTGCTTACAATAATATCTAATTGTGAACGAAACTTGTTAAAGATTTTACTTTTTATTCTTAGATCTATTAATTTCCAAGCGGATGGCATCATTTTTAGATATCTAGGCTTTTTGTCTCTTTTAAATAGACGATAAAATATTCCTAAAATTTTTAAATTTCTTTGAATTGATAAAATATCAAAATCATTTTTAAATTTAATAATTTCTTCTTTTGTTAAAAAATTTTTTTTCACATAATAATTAAATATCTCTTTTTTCATCTTTAAAGGGATGCTTAATCTAACATCATCTATAAGCGAAACCAGGTCATAGGCTGGGTTACCTATTATTGCATCTTGTGTATCAATTACTCCCAGTTTTTTACCTAATACCATTATATTCGATACATGAAAATCTCTATGAACTAGAAAATTATTTTTATAATGGATCTTCTGATAAATATTTCTTAGTTCTTTCTTTAATTGAGTTATAGCTTTTTGGGGTATTTTTTTTTTTATGGTTCCCTTTAAATACCAATTAAAAAAAAGATCAGATTCATTTTGTAAATTTTTTAAGTCATATTTATTAAATCTAAAATATTTTTTTTTTGGTAACAAAATTTTTTTTATTGGATAAATTTTTTGAATTTTTATGATTACATCTACACATTGTTTATAAAATCTTAATTTTTTTTTTGAATTCTTTATCTTATTAAACAATGATATTTCGCCAAAATCTTCGATTTCCATAAATCCCTTATTAAAGTTTTGGCTAATAATTTTTGGAGCTAAAATACCATAAGATCTCAAAAATTTGTTAATGGAACTGTATAAAATTAAATTTTTAAACATCTCTTTCTTAGTAAAAACAATGATTGAACTTTTGTTGCCTTTGTAAAGCCTATAAAATTCTCTAGAAGAGGCATCACTGGTAATTTTTTTAAGTCTATATTGCATCTATATTAAAATTATTCCATCTTCCATATCCTTTAAAATCTAGCTTACGAAAATTATCTTTTGATGAGAAAATAAAATTTATCTCAATTCGATTATTAGGCATGTTTGGAATTTTTTCAGGCCATTCAATAATTGAGATTTTATTTTTTGATCCTTCAAGAACATTTAATTCATCTATTTCTTTTGTATTTTGAAGTCTATAAAGATCAAAATGCATTATTTTCCACGATTTGACGTCATATTCGTAAAGTAAATTAAAGGTTGGGCTTAAAACATTAGTTTCTTTTACTTTATTTTTTTTTTGTAATCCATTTATAAAACTTCTGGCAAAAGTCGTTTTGCCACTCCCGAGCTCACCGTAAAGCATTATATAATCATTTGACTTAATTTTAGAAGCTATCTTTTTTGTTATTCGATCTAGTTGTGATAAATTATAACTTAACATTGGCTACTTTTTAGTAGCGATAAGTATCAGTTTTGAATGGCCCTTTAGCATCAACACCAATATAATCTGCTTGATCTTTTGATAATTTTGTTAATTTTGCACCAACTTTTTCTAAATGAAGTGTTGCAACCTTTTCGTCGAGGTGTTTCGGTAAAACATAAACCTTATTTTCATATTTTTTATGATTATTCCATAACTCAATCTGTGCCATTACCTGATTTGTAAAAGATGCACTCATAACAAAACTTGGATGACCTGTTGCACATCCTAAATTAACTAGTCTTCCTTCAGCCAAAAGGATTATTCTTTTTTTACTTGGAAGTTCAATTTCGTGCACTTGGGGCTTTACCTCTGTCCACTTATAGTTTTTTAAAGCATCAACCTGAATTTCATTATCAAAATGTCCAATATTACAAAGTATAGCTCGATCTTTCATTTTTCTCATATGATCAGCATTTACAATATCCTTATTTCCAGTAGCAGTTACAACTATATCGGCGTTACTAATAGCTTCGTCCATTAAAACTACCTCGTAACCCTCCATTGCAGCTTGTAGAGCACAGATAGGATCGGCTTCTGTCACCATTACTCTTGCCCCACTTTGTCTAAGCGATGCTGCGCTTCCTTTACCTACATCACCAAAACCAGCAACAATTGCAGTTTTTCCAGACATCATTACGTCTGTGGCTCTTTTTATTCCATCAACTAAACTTTCTCTGCAGCCATATAAATTATCGAATTTTGATTTAGTAACCGAGTCATTAACATTTATCGCTGGAACAAGAAGTTTTTTTTGTAACTCCATTTTTTTAAGAGCTTTAATACCCGTAGTTGTCTCTTCAGAAAGTCCTTTAACTGATTTTAGCAAGTCTTTATAATCCTTGTGCATAAGACTTGTTAGATCACCTCCATCATCTAAAATCATATTTGGCTTCCAAGTTTTTTTACCTTCGATTGTTTGTTTTATACACCACCAATACTCCTCCTCCGTTTCACCTTTCCAAGCAAAAACTGGTATTCCACTTTTTGCCATCGCAGCGGCGGCATGGTCCTGAGTTGAAAAAATATTACAGGATGACCATCTGACTTCTGCACCAAGTATTGTTAATGTTTCGATTAACACCGCAGTTTGAATTGTCATATGTAAACAACCCAAAATTTTTGCACCTTTTAAAGGTTTTTTATTTTTTAATTCTTTCCTTAGCGCGATCAAGCCTGGCATCTCAGTTTCGGCTAGAGAAATTTCTTTCCTTCCGAAACTTGCAAGATTGAGATCTTTTACTTTAAAATCTTGTGACATATTAAAATTTTGTTTTAGCAATATAAACCACTCTTATCAAGAAGGAATGCTTTAATTAAACTTAGGTAATAACACTTCTATTTGAGCTCCTCTAACATCTATCCTGTTTGACGCAGCTATTGTACCCTTATGCATTTCTACTATATTTTTTACTATATTTAATCCTAGTCCAGAGTGTTTTCCAAAACTCTGAGGACGATTACTATAAAACCTTTTAAAAATTTTTTGAGGTGAGGCTTCAGAAAATCCTGGACCCTCATCTTTTACTGTTAAAACAAAATTATTTGATGTTTCAGTTAGTTTTAATTCAATTTTTTGATTTTCTTCGCTAAAAGAAACAGCGTTATCCAGTAAATTGGCTATTACTTGTTCCAATCTATTTTCAATACCAAGAACAAAGAAACTTTTTCCATTTTTTTTTGGTAAATTTATAAAAATTTCTATTTTTTTATTTTGATTAATTAAATCTTGGGTGAAATCTTCAACAACATTACTTATTATCTGAAAAAGATCCACTCTATTCATTTTTTCTCTAGATAATGAAGCTTCATCTTTTAACATTTGTGAGTAATCTGTGATTAATCTCTCTATTCTCTCAACGTCATGACTGATTATTTTTAAAAGCTTTTCTCGGTCCTTAATTTCTGGAGATTTATCTAAAAGTTCAGAGGCGCCTTTTAAAGATGCTAAAGGATTTCTAATTTCGTGGGCAAGGTCAGTAGAAAAAGTTTCTGCACGATTTGTTCTTTTTTGTAATTCTTTCGTCATCCCGTCTATTGATTTCGTAAGTTTTCCTACTTCATCTTCTCTTACAAAAAACTTATCGATATTAATTTTTTGGTTAGATTTATTTTTGATCGCTTCAGTAAAATTGACTAATGAGTGAATGGGTTTTAAAATATACTTGTTTAAGAATAGAGAAAATATTAATATTACTAATGCTACTGCTATTACAGTTCTTAAAATAAAATTTCTTCTTTCCTTAACAGCTAATAGAATATCATTAGCTTCCTCGGACACAATTATAAAACCAACATTTTTCTGATTAATAGAAACCTTGCTTAAAGTGCTTACAAAAAAATTATTTTTAATTTGATTTTCTAAAACTACTGATTCCTTTTCACCATAATTAGTAATTGCGTTTTTGATTAAATTATCATTTTCATTAATTTTTTTTTCTTTTTTAACATTTTGATCTAAGTTTTCCCCGTTTATGCCTTCTTGAATAACAAGATCGGATTCTTTAAAAACGCTCTGATCTAAATCAAGAATATTTGTATCTCCAACAAGTGTTCCATCGTTTGAGTAAAATTGAACTCTGTCTAAACTTTGAAATAAAAATCTCGTAGAAAGTAAAAAAGTTTTAATACTTTCTTCTTCAAAAGAAACATTAAGCCTTTGCAAATGATCATTAGTGTTTTGGATTATAATATTGTGATTGGAAACTCTATTTTTTACTAAATTTGGTTGTATAGCTTTTAAGTATAATATTGTGAATAAACCTAGGACGGCAAAAACAGTAAAATTAAAAACTAAGAATTTTTTTAAAATTGAAGCTGATTTTTTTTTCTTCATTAACTAACATTCCATCTATATCCGCTTCCATATCTAGTTTCAATCGCTGAAAACTTATCATCAACCTTTTTAAATTTTTTTCTTATCCTTTTTACATGACTATCAATAGTCCTATCCTCTATTTCTGTATTTTCTTTATAGGCTATATCCATAAGATGTGCTCTCTCTTTTATAACACCAGGTCTCTTTGCGAGCTCTCTAACAATTAAAAACTCAGTAGTTGTGAGTTTATCTGGAAGTGGTTTTCCGCCCCACTCACATTCTAACTGTGAAGGATCTAGTTTAAGTTTTCCATGTGAAATAATATTTTTTGCTTCATCATTTCTGTCTGTTTTTTTTCTTAATTGGACCCTTATTCTTTCAACAAGAACTTTCATAGAAAAACCTCCTGATTTTTTAACAAAATCGTCGGCTCCTAATTTCAAACCTAATAACTCATCAACTTCTTCATCTTTAGATGTCAAAAAGATTATTGGAATTGACATTTTTTTTCTGAGTTTTTTAAGTAATTCTTCTCCGTCCATTCTAGGCATTTTAATATCAATTATAGCCAAATCTGGTGGATTACGTGTTAAGCCTATCAGTGCTGATTCTCCATCTATATAAGTTTGCACAGTGAACCCCTCTCTTTCGAGTGCAATACTAATACTAGTTAATAAATTTCTATCGTCATCAACTAAAGCGATTGTGTGCGTCATTTATTTTATCATCAAAATTAAATTGTCAAAATTTAGGCGTTAAGAAGTTTTTAATTTGTATCTCCCCAGTTTTCGCCTGATGCTATATTAACTTCTAATGGAACTGAAAACAAATGAAATTCAGATTTAGAAATGCTTTCCATCGTTTTTTTGATTACTTTTTCAACGTAATCTTTAGAAGATGACTTGCTTTCAAATATTAGCTCGTCATGAATTTGAAGAAGCATATCAGCGTCAAATTTTTTATCAGCTTCTTTTAACTCATCAATTTTTATCATAGCCAATCTTATGATATCTGCTGCCGAGCCTTGAATAGGTGCATTTATTGCTGCTCTCTCCTGAAAACTTCTCACGTTAAAATTTTTGTCATTAATTCCCTTTAAATGAATTCTTCTTCCAAATATATTTGATACATATCCTTTTTTTCTACAAGTTTTCACAGTATCACTCATATAATCTTTTATTTCTGGAAATTTTTTGAAATAAGAGTTAATAAATTCTTGAGCTTCTTGATTTGATACAGAAATTTGTTTTGCAAGTCCGTATTGTGTAATACCATAAATTATTCCAAAATTTATTGCTTTGGCTTTTCTTCTTAAATCACTATCTATGTCTTTTATGGATTTATTAAAAACTTGACTAGCTGTTAACGAGTGAATATCGTCTTTATTTACAAACGCTTTTTTAAGTTCTTTTACATCGGCCATATCAGCCAAGATTCTCATTTCGATTTGATTGTAATCAGCAGAAATCAAATTATTATTTTTTTCAGCAATAAAAGCTTTTCTTATTTCTCTCCCGTTTTCAGTTTTTATCGGAATATTTTGTAAATTTGGGTCACTTGATGCCAGTCTACCTGTATTAGTCGCGGCTAACAAAAAGGAGGTGTGAACTCTTCCTGTTCGACTATTAATATGATCTTGGAGTGCATCAGAATATGTGTTTTTTAGTTTTGTAAGACCTCTCCACTCAAGAACAAGTGATGGAAATTTATGCCCATTTAAAGCTAGATCTTCTAAAACTTTAGCGCTAGTTGCCAAGCTTCCTTTTTTAGTTTTTTTTAAATTAGAAATTTTAAGATCATTATATAAAATTTCTCCCAGCTGTTTAGGTGAACCTATATTAAAAGTTTTGCCAGCAATTTTATAAATTTCTTTCTCTAGTTGATTAATTTTTTCATTAAACTTTTTTGATAATTTTTTTAGATAAGACGGATCTATTTTTATACCTTTTAATTCCATTTTTGAGAGCAGCTTCACCATCGGTTTTTCAAGAGAGTCGTAAATCATATTAAGCTTTTCTTGATCAACTCTCTCTTTAAAAAGGTCATAGAGTCTTAATGTAACATCTGCATCTTCACCAGCGTATTCAGTTGCTTTCTTTAAATCTATTTGACCAAAGGTTAGCTTTTTTTTTCCAGATCCAACTAAATCTTTGAATGAAATATTTTTGTGGTTTAAATGTAATTCTGCAAGTTCATCAAGGTTGTGTCTATTTAGACCTGCATCTAGAGTATAGGATAATAACATAGTATCTTCGAAGGAATTTATTTCTATTCCCTCCTTTTTCATAATTAAAAAATCATATTTGATATTTTGACCAACTTTTTTAATACTTTTATCCTCAAGAATTATCTTAATTTTTTTTAAAACTTCTTTCTTATTAAGATTTTTTTTTTGATTATGACCTAGAGGAATATAGCTAGCAAGATTAGGTCCATGACCAAAAGATATACCAATGAGCTCAGCTTCAAGAGGGTTTAATGAGGTCGTTTCAGTATCGAACGATATTATTGATTTTTGATTTAAAGTTTCAATTAACTCGTCTAAATCGATATTACTTGAGACGCATTTATATTTTTTTACATCCACTAAATTATTTGATTTGCTCTCTATTTTTTTACTTTTTGTAGAATTGTCCTGACCATAAAAACTTATAGCCTGACTTAACAATCTGTTGAATTCCATGTCTCTTAAAAAGTTGTATAGTTTTTCTTTATTAATATCTTTAATTATAAACTCATTAAGTTTATGTTTTACAGGGACGTCTTTTTTAAGAGTAACCAACTTTCTGCTCAAAAGAGCTGATTTATTATTTTCTAAAAGAGTTTGCTTTCTTTTCTTCTGACTGATTTCATTTGCGTTTTTTAATAGGTTATCCAAATTTTTGTATTTATTAATTAATTCAGCAGCCGTTTTAATACCGATGCCTGGAACTCCAGGTATATTATCTGATGAATCTCCTGCTAGAGACTGTACATCTATTACCTGGTCTGGTTTTACTCCAAACTTTTCTAAAACTTCTTTTTCCCCTATTTCTTTGTTCTTCATCGGATCGTAAAGCCTTATTTTGTCAGAGACCAGTTGCATTAAATCTTTATCTGAAGAAATAATTGTTACTTTCGCTCCAGCAGAGATAATTTTTTCCGCATATGTTGCTATTAAATCATCAGCTTCATAATTTATCTGTTCAACACTAGGAACATTAAATGCCTCGACTGCTTTTCTTATATATTCAAATTGAGGAGCTAAATCATCGGGAGGTTCAGATCTATTTGCTTTATATTCCTTAAAAATTTCGTTTCTAAAATTTTTTCTAGCAGAGTCAAATATAACCGCAAAGTGTGTGGGTTTATTTTTTGAGTCATCCGATCTCGCATCTTCTAAAAGTTTAAAAAGCATTGTACTAAAGCCACTTACTGCACCTGTCGGTAAACCATCGCTTTTTCTTGATAAAGGTGGCAAAGCATAATAAGCCCTGAAGATGTAACCCGATCCATCTACAAGATAGTAATGTTCATTTTTTTTTACACTCATTAATCAATGATCTTAATTTTTTTGTGTTATAATATTATTTATATATGCATAAAATAGCATTATCTGCAGAAAAACTTACAAAAATATTTTCAAAAAGTGGTGATACCAACAATAAAACCATAGCGCTTAATGAATTAAATTTAAAAGTGTATGAGGGAGAAATTTTTGGATTACTTGGACCAAACGGTGCTGGAAAAACAACTTTTATTAATATTTTGGGTGGGTTGGTGATTAAAAATTCTGGTCGAGTTAACGTCTGGGGGTTTGATTTAGACATGAACCCAAGGCAAGTAAGAGCCTCTATTGGAATTGTTCCTCAAGAGGTAAATTTAGATGCTTTTTTTAGTCCAAAAAAATTGTTGGAACTTCAGGCAGGCTTATATGGTGTAAAAAAAGAGGATAGAATAACTGATTTGATCTTGAAAATGGTTTCTTTAGAAAAGGAAGCAAATTCTTACGCTAGAAGTCTTTCAGGTGGAATGAAAAGAAGACTTTTAATTGCTAAAGCAATGGTTCATCAACCACCGATTTTAGTTTTAGATGAACCAACCGCAGGGGTAGACATTCAACTCAAAAAAAACTTATGGGAAAATGTTAAAGAATTAAATGCAGCAGGAGTCACAATAATTCTTACAACTCATAATCTCAGTGAAGCTCAAGAAATGTGTAATAGAGTGGCAATAATTAATAAAGGTAACCTAGTTGCCTTAGATACAACAAAAAATTTATTGAATCAACTAGATTATAAACAGATCAAATTTAAGGTAAAAAATTATAATAAAGAAGACCGAATCAATTATAAAAATGTAAAATTTGAATATACCAAAGATTATATCATTGCTTCATATAACAAGAATAATTTTAGATTTGATGAAATTACTGAAGTGGTAAAAAAGAAGGCTGAAATATTGGATATTTCAACAGTTGACGGAAGTTTGGAAGATATATTTTTAAAGTTAACAAAAAAGTAGATTTTTACTGAAATATTAAATAAAATTAGGAATGGAAATAATAAAAAATTTAAAAGAAATTCAAATAGTAAAAAAGTTATTTCTGGCTTTTGCAGCAACTATTTTTTTAGCTTTGTCAGCAAAAATAAGTATTCCTTTTTGGCCTGTTCCAATGACAATGCAAACGTTCGTAGTAATGTTTATTGGTGTTATTTTTGGATGGAAATTGGGTCTTTTTTCTGTTTTCTTATATCTTTTTGAAGGGATAATTGGTTTGCCAGTCTTCGCTGGAACTCCGGAAAAAGGTTTGGGCATAATTTATTTTGTTGGGCCAACTATGGGATATCTAATCGGCTTTTTGGCAACAGTTTTTTTTACAGGCTATTTTATTTTTAATAAAAATTTTTTTACTAATTTTTTAAAACTTTTATTTTCAGTAAGTTTTATTTATATTTTTGGAATAATTTGGTTAGGGGCTTTATTGGGATGGGAGAAACCAATTTTCGAATTAGGAGCTAAGCCATTTCTTTTAGCTGAACTTTTTAAGGTGATATTGCTCTCGCTTTTAATAACAAAATTTCAAAAAATTAGAATTTAACGGGGAGACCTTTTAGAAAGTATTCTTTGAAGAGTTCTTCTGTGCATTTTTAGTCTTCTTGCCGTTTCTGAAACATTTCTATTACACAATTCAAAAACTCTATGTATATGTTCCCATTTAACCCTATCAGCTGACATTGGGTTCTCAGGTGGTTTTGCTTTTGATTCGGGAGAAGCAAGTAATGCTGCCTCTATATCATCGGCATCTACTGGTTTGGCTATATAGTCAATTGCACCCGCTTTAACAGCGGCAACAGCGGTAGGTAAATTCCCGTATCCCGTTAACATTACAATTCTGCTCTCACTTTTAGACTTGCTTAACTCTTTAACCACGTCCAAACCATTACCATCTTCTAATCTTAGGTCGATTACAGCAAAATGAGGGGGTTTATCCTTGATAGCAGTGATGCTATCGGCCACTGTTTTAGCCTCTTTTACGACAAAACCCTTTTTTTCCATGGCTCGAGAGAGCCTTCCTCTTAATGGATCGTCGTCATCAACGATTAGTAGTGATTTATCCTCAAAGTCCTCTATCTTTAGCTGAGGTATGTTTCTTAACGTTTGCTTCATACTGAATATATAGGTCT
>MDSW01219734.1_pt1 | contig 14513 bp, 14 predicted proteins | sample 811171 | NCBI WGS metagenome assembly MDSW01 (sample SAMN05326641, study PRJNA326480) | marine metagenome | isolation source: seawater | place: Atlantic Ocean: North West | collected 2012 | reverse complement strand
TAATATTTTGAATAAGTTTTGTTTTTTCATTTTTTTAGTTTTTTAATTTAATATTGGTGCGAAAATAAACAAATATCTTTATTTAGACTAAATATAAATAACATTATTTAGAATTAATCTTAATTGCCTATGTTTGTTTATATTTTATGATGGAATCTATTTATGACATATATTTATTAGTTGAACAGGCAATCTCCTTGTCATTATCTTATTTTACAGATACAGGTAAGAGGATACATATATTGTATTTATGTTCTTCGCTAATTCTTGCATATTATATTTATATTAAGACTGATATAAAAACTACCTTTTTTAAATATTTATTTCCAAAGAAGGTTTGGTTAGCAAGATCTGCCTTTGTTGATTATGCATTATTTTTTTTTAATTCATTTATAAAGGTATTATTTATCGGCCCCTATATTATTTTTGGTTTTTATATAGCCTTCTATACCAATGAGTACTTAATAGATATATTTGGATTCCCTTCTAGAACATTGGGGGTTATACAGGCAATGGTACTATATACTCTTGCATTAACTTTAGTAAATGATTTGATGACATATCTTATACATTTTTGCATGCATAATGTACCTTTTCTATGGGAGTTTCATAAGATTCATCATTCAGCAACAGTTCTAAATCCAATGACACAGTATAGAATACATCCAATTGAATTAATAATAAATAATATTAGAAGTATATTAGTATTTGGGTTCTTAACAGGGGTGTTTGATTATTTTTCCGCTCATAGTATTGATAGGCTGTTATTTTTAGGAGCTAATGTATTTCATTTTATATTTCTTTTATTTGGAGCGAATTTAAGACATTCACATGTCAAATTAAAGTATCCAAAGTATTTAGAATATATTTTCATAAGCCCTTTCCAGCATCAAATCCATCATAGTAGTAATCCAATACATTTTAATAAGAATATGGGTTCTAAACTAGCTTTGTGGGATTGGTTGTTTGGAACATTAGTCTTGTCAAATAAAGTTAAAAGACTACGTTTTGGTATTGGTTCTGAAAGTGCTAGTTATGATAACTTATATAAAAGTATTTTTAATCCTTTCTTAAATGTGTATTCTAAGATAAAGAGGAAGGTTATAGATTTATGGAGATAAAGCAAGAAGAGATAGCATTTAGATATTTAATTAAAGTTTGTTTCTTTGTTATATGAATTATAAGATTTATCAAGTTGATGCCTTTACTGATAAGATTTTCTTTGGTAACCCAGCTTGTGTAGTCCCATTAGAAAAATGGCTTTCCGATGATATATTACTGAATATTGCAAAAGAGAATGCTGTGTCTGAGACGGCATTCTTTATTAGAAAAAGAAATGAAATTCATCTTCGATGGTTTACTCCAGATTTAGAAATTGATTTATGCGGGCATGCTACTTTAGCTACTGCACATGTTCTAAGATCAGTATTAGAATATCCTTTAGAGGAAATTAGATTTGAGACGTTGAGCGGAGAGTTAATAGTGACTCATAAAGATGACTTCTATTATTTAGATTTTCCTTCAAGAAAGGCGGAGGCTGCATTATTGCCTAAGGAAATTTCATTGGCATTAAATATTCAGCCTAAAGAGGTTTTTAAGTCTAGAGACTATATGTTAGTTTACCAAGATGAGGCACAGGTTAGAGATCTCAGGATTGACAGAACTTTTTTTGATCAGATTAATTTGGGTGTTGGTGGCGTTATTGTAACAGCTATAGGTAATTCAACAGATTTTGTATCTAGATATTTTACACCACAAGCTACTATTTTAGAAGACCCTGTAACAGGATCTGCTCATTGTACATTAATTCCGTTTTGGTCTTCTAGGCTTTTAAAGCAAGACTTAGAAGCATCCCAAATTTCTGATAGAGGAGGTAGATTACTTTGTAGGGATATGTCAAGCAGGGTTATTATTGGCGGCCAAGCGAGGATTTTTTTTGTTGGCAGCTTTACTCTCTAAAAGATATATTTAGTAATTAACATCAAATCTGTTTAGCTCTTATTATGGTTGCATTCTTTTTTTATAGAATTATTAATAATTTTGTGTTGTGTATTTATTTCGTTTTTCATGCTTATTTCTTTTAATATTATTTTTTGGATGTGAGAAATCTATCGAGATTGATGTTAATTTTTCAGTAGATCAATTAGTTGTGGAGGGATATATTCAGCAAGGGTATCCATCGTATGTGTTCTTGACTAGGTCAGAAAGTTATTTTAATTCTATAGATTCAAATGTCTTAAATAATATTTCTGTAAATAATGCTAAAGTGTTTGTTGAACGTGACGATGGAGTGACACATCAGTTAACTTATATTAATCTAGCGTTATTAGATTCCTTAGGTCTATCTGACACTATTGATTTAGCAATTAACGCGTTATATGTTGACCTTACTTATCAAGAAGATAATTTTAGTCAGGTAGGCTATAAATATAAACTTATTATCGAATGGAATAATCAGATTATTTCAGCTAGCACTTCTATTCCACCACAATATCCTATAGATAGTGTATGGGTTTCAAGAAAAGATAGCTTAGAGAGTGATTATAAATGTTATATATGGGCAAGAATTAATGATCCAGATACTTTAGGTAATTCTGCATTAATACATTTTAAAAGAGACGTAGGATGGAAATCGGATGCTTTCTTTGTCCCATGTGCAATACCTGCGCGTACAGATAATATAATTAATGGTGAAAATTTTAAAGCTTTTTTTGCTCGATCTGGTAGATTCCAAGAAGAAGACGGACTTCTTTTGCCTTTTTATGGTGATAGAATTTCTGATAATCAGTTTATTAGTAGAGATATAGTTTTGCTTAGGATTGCTCATATCGACCAACAAACATACAAGTTTTGGAGAAGCGTAGATAGAGCGCAAGATGCAAGTGGCAACCCATTCTCAGAACCGATGAACTTATCTAGTAATATAAATGGTGGACTTGGAATATGGGGAGGTTATGGTGTGAGTTATTATTATATTCCTATCGTTCCTGACACAATAATTTATGAAACGTATAATGATGTTGAGGTTTTTGAAATTTTCTAAAAGTAGTATTAGGTTAAAAATTTATTTTTTAATTTTTGGAGCACCAATCTCTTTTAATTTGATTGCAATAGCGTCAGTTGATTTATTTATTGTCTTAAAGTCTGTATTTAATTCAGTGTAAATTTCATTAGCAATCATTAAGCTTCTTTTATGTGTTTTTGTTGGGCCGTACGTTGAATTTGATGACCCACTTGCAGACCATAAGTAGCTCCAAATTGTAGGGTATTCATTTTTTTCTCCAATTGAAGATCTTACTTTGCTTCCGCTAATTTCTTTTTCTAGAGACAGCGTTTTTTCTCTCAAATCAAGTAATTTATAATTTAAAGAATCATCTATATTTTTAGCTCTTTCGTATGATACTAACAACATATTGATTTTATTTTTTAGATCTTTAATATTATTTGAAAGATCTGAGGTTTTGCTTCTTAATAAGTTGACATTCTCCCAAAATTGAACTGTTACATCTGAGCTGCTTGCCTCCAAGGCTCCATTGTATAAAGGGTTTACTTTGAATTCAACTTTTTCTGTAAGAACTGTATAATTTCCTTCTATTTGTTTAAATAGTTGTGCAGAGTATTTGCCAGTATTTACCATAGTTCCGGAAGCATCTTTTTTAACATTTTTTGAAGAAATTGTATAGTTAGATTCTGACGTTAAATCCCAACTAGTTCGATTGTATCCTTTTTTGTTTTTTCCTTTTATTTTTCTAATTAGTTGATTATCTTCTGAGAAAATAAATATCCATAACATAGGATCTATTTCCATTTGCTCTTTTTCTAGAGTTGACCATTCTGGAATTGTTACATCTTTATTTTCTTTTTCATTTTTCTTTTCTAATTTTATACGCTTAGCTTCTCTTGATAAGTATTTTTCTTTAAGATAGTATGTAAATTCAATCCCAAATGGTGGGTTGTCAGCTACAAAATAGCCATCTCCCTGTGCTGCTTTTTTTCTTCCTCCAAGTGGTCTTTTTTGCATATACCAATATCCATCTCTAGGAGTAAATAAAGCTGCTTCTTGTTCATTATTTGAACCGTTGAATTGTCTCAATGCAGAATAATCATCTAAAATATATATGCCTCTTCCAAAGGTCCCTAAAACAAGGTCGTCTTCTCTTTTTTGTATTGCTAAATCTCGTACTGATATATTTGGCATCCCCCCTTTTAATTTCGTCCAGTTTTCTGCATTATTATTACTAAAATAAACACCAAATTCTGTGCCTAGGAACATTAATTTAGGGTTTTTATGGTCTTGAATTATTCGCCATATTAAAGTGTTCTTTGGAATACCATCTGATATTTTTTGCCAGCTTTTACCTTTGTCATCACTTTTAAAAAGGTATGGATTATAATCTCCATATTTATGATTATCAAATGCTGCATATACAATATTATGATTGTATAAATCTGCTTTTATATCATTAACAAAGGCAGTTTTTGGAAGGCCAGGTATTTTATTGAAATTAATCTTTTTCCATTTTACTCCTCCATCTTCTGTTACTTGAATTATTCCATCATCTGTTCCAGCATATATTAGGCCTTCTTTAACTGGAGATTCTGATAACGAAGTAATAGTGCTGTAATTTGACATTGCACGCACATCCCATGCATTGTCCCATTTTTGTGTTGCTCCATAGAAAGGTGTAGTCTTTCGTTCAATATTTTTAGTTATGTCATCTGAAATCGTTTCCCATGAATCACCACGATCTTCAGATTTCCATACTCGTTGTGAGCCAAAGTATAATCTTTTTGAATTATGCGGGCTGACTAAGATAGGAGCATCCCAGTTGAATCTTTCAGTTTTCTCTCCAAGCTCAGGTTGGGGTTTAATGTTAACATTTTCTCCTGTTATTCTGTCATGACGATTCAGGTTTCCTTGTTGCCATTGAGCGTAAACTATATTTGGATTGCCCGGTTCTGTAGCTGGCTGGTGCCCATCACCTCCAAGAATAATAAACCAATCTGAATTTCTGATTCCATGAATGTTATCAGTTCTTGAAGGGGCTCCTTGTGTATTATTATCTTGTGTGCCACCATAGATATTATAAAAAGGCTCTGCATCATCTACAGCGATTTTATAAAATTGAGTGATTGGAAGATTGTCAATAAATTTCCAATTTTTTGTGTTATCAAAACTTTCGTATAATCCTCCGTCACATCCAACAAGAATATAATTAGGGTCATTTTTTTTAAATCCAACTGCATGATTGTCAACATGTTTTTCAGCTTCATTCATACGTGTAAATGTTTTTCCCCCATCATAAGATACTTGCATGTAATTATCAGCAAGATAAAGTTCATCAAGATTATGTGGAGAGACATAAAGCTCTTGATAGTAATGAGGACCAGTTCCTCCTGCTACAGCGTCACTCATTTTTTGCCAGCTTGCACCTTGATTTTCACTTCTGAAAACACCTCCAGTTCTCCTTTTCAGTTCAATAGCAGCGTAAATTATATCTGGATTTATTGGCGATATAGCTAGCCCAATTTTACCTAAATTTTCTTTCGGTAATCCATTTTTTATTTTTTTCCAATTATCACCACCATCCTTTGATTTGTAAATAGCGCTTCCTGGACCTCCCCCTAGATATCCTGCAACAGTTCTGTGTCTTTGCCAGGTAGCAGCATATAATATTTTTGGATTTCTTGGGTCGATTAATAAGTCAGTAGCTCCTGTCCATTCTTCATCTCCTAGTGTTTTTATCCAATTTAACCCTCCATCTGATGACTTATATATTCCCCTTTCTCCTCCTTTACTCCACAAAGGTCCTTGAGAAGCAACCCAGATTATATTTGAATTATTAGGATGAATAATAATCTTTGAGATATGTTCTGAATTTTCAAGACCCATTTTTTCCCATGTATCTCCACCATCTTCACTTTTATAAATACCATCTCCGTAGCCAACATGTCTCCCCCCAACATTTTCCCCTGTTCCAACCCAAAGAATATTAGTGTTTTGCGGGTCCATTGCGATACAGCCAATTGAATAACTTTTTTGATTGTCAAATATAGACTTCCAAGTTGTGCCTGCGTTATCTGTTTTCCATACTCCTCCAGAACCTGCTGTAACATACCAGATATTTTCATTTTCAGGATGAATAAGAATATCTGAAATTCTACCCGACATAAGAGCCGGACCAATATTTCTGAATTTCAATCCTGAATAGATTTCACTTGTATCTTCTCCCTTTTTGGTGTTAGGGTTTTTTGGACTTTGAGCGATTATACTTGTATATGCCATTGAAAAACAGATAATTATAATAATTCTTAATGCCTTCATCTTATTAGTTTTTTTAATTTTAAATTGATTCAAGAATGCTAACTTATACTCTTATTTGTAATTTGAAGTTAATTTACTGACACAGAGAAAACATCTGTTTCTCCGTTAGCTTGTAGTTGCATTTGTTTTGACATGTCACCCATAATAGCAGGACTTAGGTTATAGATGTTAGGATTTTCATACCAATTATTTATTTCCATGTTGATATTAATTGTAACATCCCCTACATTATTATCAACGGTTAGATTAATTGGCATATCAATAGTGAACGAATGATCCATTCTTATTATTTCTCCCATCATTTGTAATGCTCCTGTATGGGTGGCATATCCTTTCGTTATTGTGTCAACATCTCCTTCTAATTTCATATAGTGATATCCTCCACCCATTATATCTGGCCATGCCATTGTTGGATGCCAATTCTCATTTAGGTGTGTATTGGTTATATTATTGGAATTCTCTAATCCCATTGTAAACGTAATTGATGTGTATTCTGCGTTATCTAATTCTCCCATGTCAATACTTAGTGTTGTTAAATCTTCTAAATCTGCAAAATGGATACTCTTTAAAAGGATAGATTCTTCATTTACTTTATTTAATTTGATATTTGAGATGATATATTGTAGTCTCCTAACATTATATTGTTCTCCAGCTAGGTTTGTGTAAGGAAGTAGTGCTCCACCTATAACAAGGTTAATATTATCAACAGTGTGAGTAAGATTAATAGTAAGATTTGTGATTTGGTTGTTATCTTTTGTGCACGAAGTAATTATAATTAGTATCAGTATTAGTGATAAATGATGTCTCATAGCTCTAAGATTAGATTAATTGAATGATACAAAGATATTTAAAATAGTATTGTATCGTTGTAATTTATTCAGGTTTTTTGGATTCTTATATGATTTTATTTTCATTAATTTATAAATTATTAATTAAGTTTTTATGAATAAAATTGAAGCAATCAATATAATGGATAAATTTTCATTATTTAATGAAAAATGGAATCCTAAAATTATAGGGGAGCTAAACGGTCAGTATGTGAAGGTTTGTAAACTGCAAGATGATTTTGTATGGCACAGTCACGCAAATGAAGATGAACTTTTTATGGTTTTTAAAGGCGTTCTTTTAATTGATTTTAGAGATGGTAGAACAGTTGAGGTCAAAGAAGGTGAAATCTTAATAATCCCAAGGGGGGTAGAGCATAGGCCGCATACTAATGGGGAGATTGTATTTAACTTGTTGTTTGAACCAAAAGCTACTCTACATACGGGTAATATTGAAACTGACATGACAGTTAAAGAAATAGATTGGATTTAGTGCATCCTACAATTTGAGTTTAATAATAGAATTTTTTAGATTTTAATTAATTGTAAATCAAAAGAATACGATTTGTTTAATTTAATGCAGCTATTTTGATTGCATTTCTAGATGATAATCTTATTTTTCATTACGAAAATATTAAGTAAATTTGCCGTATGAAAAATTTATTATTGTTTTTGTTAACTGTTTTCCCTTTATTTGGATTTTGTCAGATTTGGGACCAAACTTCTAGCTTTATAGGTGATGGCAGGCATCACCCCATCACTTTTTCGAATGAAGATTATGGATTTGTTGTATCAGGAAGTTATTTAGATGATTTTTATAGGTATGATAAGTTAAATGAAACATGGTCACAGCTTGCAGATATTCCATTTTCGGGTAGAGGCTATTCTTATGGAGTGGCCATAGAAAATAAGGCTTACATGGGTTTTGGTTCTACTTCAAACGGACAGTATCCAACCGATTGGTGGGAGTATGATATGGATAATAACACATGGAATCAAAAGTCAGATTTTCCAGGTGATGGAAGGCAGCATCCTGCAATGGTTGTTGTTAATAATAAAATATATGTAGGTTGTGGAGGTAATGATAATGGCAATCTGGGGGATTGGTGGGAATACGATGTTTTAACAGATGTTTGGATGCAAAAGAGTGATATTATAGGTAATAATAGACATCATCCATATTATTTTGGGATTGGTAATTATGCTTATGTTGGATTTGGACATGGAAGTTTGCCTGGCCCTGGAAGTAATCCTGCATCTCCTTCATATATATATAATGATTTTTACAAATACGACCCTTCTATTGATACTTGGTTTCAGCTTGCAGATTTTCCTTCTGAGGCAAGAGTTGCTGGAACACAATTCTCTTATAATGGAAAGGGCTATGTTCTAAGTGGTGACGGGGATGATCATGGGCCGTTATCTGCTGGAGAGTTTTGGGAATATAATCCGGTGAATGACTCTTGGAGTCAACTTTCTTCTCACCCTGGTGGAGCTATATGGGCACCTGGGAATTTTGTAATAGGTTGTGATGTTTATTTTCTACTTGGGCAAAATTGGAATAATAATTCGGGAACATATCCCATATCTGTTTATAAGTATAAGTTAAGTGAGGATTGCGGTTGTATTGACCCTTTAGCGTATAATTTTTCTTCACTTGCAATTTATGATGATGGTAGTTGTTGCTATTCTTCTGGCTGTACAGACCCGTTAGCATTGAACTATGATAGCTTGTCCTGTTATGATGATGGTTCTTGTATAGCTCCTGTGCTGGGTTGTACTAATCCTTCTGCCTCTAATTTTGACCCGCTTGCTAATACAACAATAGCATTTGGAGGAGCCTTAGATAATTCTTTTGCAAGTGGAGGTTATTTTAATGGTAATCAGCATTTGGTTTTTAATTCATATAAGGAATGTATTATTAAGACATCTATTATAGATTCTGAGTTTTCTAATATGATTACTTTCGAATTGAGAGATAATGTAGGTAATGTGATTGATGACACTACTTTATCTGTTGTTGCTGGTTTGCAGAGGATAGTGTTAAATTTTAACGTCCCAATTGCTAATGATATGCAGCTAGGTGTGGCTAATAATTCTTTGCAGACAAATGGCCTCTATAGAAACGATGCAGATGCTAATTACCCTTATGACATTGCTTCAGCTATAACTATTACGGAATCTAGTGCATACAATCCATCTACAGGTCAGTATGCTCAGTATTATTATTTCTTTTATGATATAGAGGTTGAGATTCTTTGTGATGATATTTCAACAGAAAGCAATAATATTCTTATTCATGATAAGATATTGATTAAATCGATGGATATGCTGGGAAGAAAAATAGAAAGTTCTAGCAATATGCCAGTAATCTATTTTTATGATGATGGGACAGTAGAAAAGAAGATAATTTTTGAATAAATTGAAAAAATATTCACACATCTATAACTTCTTTAATGTTAATATTTGATTATAGCAAACGTAAATTCATTTGTGTTTGTATCTTATTTTTGTGTCGTACTATTATAAAATTTAATTATGATAGATTATAAGTTAATTTTAGCCAAACATGGTCTAAGCAGAACTGAATATAGAACAAAATTGTTAAAATTCTTCTATACATCAAGAGGTTCTTTGTCAATTGAAGATATTTTGAAGAATTTTTATAATTCAATTAATAAGGTGACGGTTTATAGGGCTCTGGAAAGTTTTGAGAAGAAAGGATTGATTCATCAGGTTCCGGATTGTAATAATTTAAAAAGATACTCTTTATGTAGAGAGGATGAATGTAGCGTAAACATACATAGTCATAATCATGGGCATTTTATATGTCATTCTTGTAGTCAAACCTTTTGTTTAGATGATGTTAAATATCCAGAGTTAGCATGTGTGGAGGGGTTTTATATTAAAGAGTTAAAACTAACTCTTGAGGGATATTGCAAGGATTGTTATGTCCCTTAATTGGAAAGAACTTTAAAGAATATATACAAAGATATCTCCATAAATTTCTTTTTTTAAAGTCTTTTTGTAATCTAATTGTTATTTTTGAATTTATGAAAAAAATCGTTGTATTATTATTATTGCCTTTATTTTCGTTTTCTCAAGTTGATAAAAAATATAACTCAAAAGAAGAGCTATTTACTGTGTTTTATAATTTAGAGAATTTGTTTGATACAATTGATAGCCCTAATACTAGTGATAGTGAATTCCTTCCAACTAGTAGAAAACAATGGGATACTTACAAATATAATCATAAGTTAAGCCAATTGACTAAAGTTTTTTCTAGTATTATAGAGACTGAAAATAACAATGATATGCCTGATATTATTGGCTTATGTGAAGTTGAAAATAGGCTTGTTATTAATGACCTTTTAAGCACCTCAATTTTTGCTAATCAAGATTATACGATTGTTCATCAAGATAGCCCTGATAGTAGGGGGATCGATTGCGCATTATTATTTAATAATAAATTTCAGATATTAGAGTATGATTTTATTGCAATAGATAATCCTGCCTTGAGTAGGCCAACTAGAGATATTGTATATGCAAAATTAAAATTTAAGGATAGAGTATTTAATGTTTTTGTTAATCACTGGCCATCTAGATGGGGGGGGCAGCTTGAAACTAACCATAAGCGAGTATTTGTTTCAAAAGTTTTGCGAGATTACATTGATACTAATATATCAGAAGATGAGTATACTCTAATAATGGGTGATTTTAATGATTACCCATCTAACGAGAGTTTAGCAAATGTTTTAGTAAAAGAAGACTTGGTTAATCTTATGGCCACTGATTTAGTTTTTGGTCAGGGCTCTTATAATTATCGAGGTGATTGGAATTGGTTAGATCAGATAATTGTATCAAATAATTTTAGAGATTCTAATGTTCAGTTATTATCTGTGGGCTCATTTAAAAAGGACTTTATGATGTATAGAAATAAAAAAGGAGAGATGTATCCTAGCAGATCTTTTGGAGGAAATACTTGGTATGCAGGTTTTTCTGACCACCTTCCAATTTATTTCAGGTTATCTTTTCTGTCCTTTTAGTTCTTCACCCAGCCAATCTAGTACATTCTTGTGCCAGATATTTTTTCTTTCTTGCTCTGTTATGATGCCAATTCTCATAGCATCATCTGCAACTTTTCCTGGATATGAATCCCCGACGCCTTCCATTTCTCCTAAAGGGAAAGGGTCATCTAGCCCCATAATGATTTGATTGACTCCTATGCGATTCTTTATTAGCTCTAGCGTGTACGCATCATGTACTAATGTATCAAAATATAAATTTTTATGTCCCAATGTTTTTCTTGGGTCTTGTAAATTTTCGAAGATATCTGGACGGCCATCAAATCCCTGAACTCTTCTTCCATAGTTAGCTATTCCTAGCATTCCTCCGTGTGCAAAACTGGTTCGTATATTTGGATATTTATTTGGCAAATCTCGTAATGTATAAAGGTGTAGCGCATCAGCACACTGTGCCATCATCCAGACTAAATGAAATCTCCAATATTCATTTTTTAGAGCAATTATTTTCTCTCCATCATATGGATGAATTTGAACTGCTAATCCATATTTATTTGCTAATTCAAATATTGGATCCACTTCTTTTTCAGCAATAGATAACCATTCTCCATCTGCATTTAAGAAATGTGTAGGTAAACAAAGTAGCCTTAAGCCAAGCGTATTAACACATCTTTCAATTTCATTAAGGGCTTGATCCATATACAATGGTTGAACTACAAAGCCACAAGTAAATCTTTCTGGATAATCATTCTGAAGAGAGGCATTGAAATCATTTTGAAACTGGATTCCTCCAGCACAATCTTGTTTGTCCCAGCCGTTGCAGTATAGTTGTGATAGGCATAGCATTACACTATGGTTAATATCATATTTATTCATCCATTCTATTTTTCCCTTTATGAAAAAACTAGCGTCGGTAATTGGTCTAGCCCAGTTTCCTTGTCTCATGAATTTCTTATCATCATCAATCCAGAAAAGTTTCTTTTCTTTTAGAAATTTGGGAATTTGCGAGGGTTCCGGTAGAATATGTCCGTGTCCATTTATTCTCATGTTGTACTCTTTCAGGGCTGTTGTTTTATGCAATAATATGAAAACCTACCCAAATAAGGGGTATTATTTTATTTTGAGCTCTAGCCTATTGTTTAGAGATTTCTTAGCGGTTATTTTTTCCTTAATGAATAACGGTTTGTTTAGTTATACATCTGCTCTTCTCATACCTACTATTGTTTTTACTTTCCGCATTCTATGCCTGAATATATGCACTAACTTTTTTCTAATAAATATCTTATGAATAATCCGGCTAAATGGATGTAAGTAGAGTTTATATTTTATTTTTTCAATAATTATTGTTGTGTTATTTTTTGTTTTTTGAAAATGATGTTCGTGATGCCATATTTTGTATGGACCAGAAATTTGTTGATCAATAAAGTGTTTTTCATGTGATATGCTTTTTATCTCTGACACGATATTGATGCTATAGAAAGGGAGAATTTTTGTATTAAACGTTATAATCTTACCTTCATAGATGTTTGTTGGATTTCTAGAGCTAACATTAAAATTCAGTTCGGTTGGCATTATCCTTTCTATATTTTTCACATTAGTGAAAAAACTCCATACTTCGCTGATTTCAGCATTTATCTCATATTTTGTGTTGAGAGTATAAAGCCCCCCTTTTTGTTTTGTAATTCTCAATCTCATTGCATCACTTTTTATTAATAATGTTATGCAAATCTACAAAATAATAACTTTGTATAGTTATTTTATCAAAAAATTATATTTTTGCACAATGTATTATAGTATAAAAGAATTATCTAATATAAGCGGGATAAATAAAATTACATTAAGGTCCTGGGAGGATAGGTATGGTTTTCTTGTTGCTAAGAGGACTTCTACAAATATTAGGCAGTATAGTACTAATCAATTACTTTGTGCAATTAATACATCTGCACTCATTTCTTGTGGACTAAAAATATCAGCAATTTCTAAGAAGACATCTTCCGAAATAAGCGCATTAGTCGATGCTAATTTTCATTCTAAAGAAGTTCATCATAATGTTTATGTTTCCAGAATATTATCATCTGCAGTGTTAAATAACAGGGATATTTTTGATTCTACTATTTATAAGGGGTTTGTTGAATTAGGCTTAGTTGACTTTTATAGAGATGTAATGTTTACATCTCTACAAAAGATTGGTTTGATTTGGAGGGTTAATAGTAATGAGCCAAACCATGAAAGTTTTGTTTTTAGTTTATTGCAAGAGAAAATTAATGATATTACTGCAGAAATAGTAGAAAAAAAGTTTAGTAAGGATATTTGGCTTTTATTTATTATGGCTCCTTACATATTTCTTGATAGAGATGATGGACATTTTGTTTCCCTAAATAATACAGTAAAAATGGTTGCGGAAGCATCTTTTGGACATATTAAAAGATAATTGATATTTTTTAGATTCAATTATATTTTTTCCCAAATATTATTTGCTCTTAATTTAAATTCTCCAATGCATTTATGACTCCATTCTTCTGGTCTTATTATGCTTAAGAAGTTATTTTTTTCGTTTTCATATAAATAATATGACTTGCCAATTATAGGCTTGAAAGTATACTTTGATTGATAAATTAGTTCGTTCCACTCAAGCTCTTTTGTTAAGCTGTAATACTGTTTTTTTATTTCAAGTAGGCGTTCTTTAAAATATGGCTGTGAATCTATTTTTAATCTTGATATTCTTTCTGGTGCAAAGTTTTTAGAGTTAAAACTTGTAGGATACTCTTTTTTGAAAGAGTCGTATTCTTTCGTCTTTGAGTTAAATACTATATTATCTGGTTTTTTCATTTTGCGAATCTATAAAAATATATATAATGCATAATATTTTTTTAAAAAAAGTATGCATTTATTTTTATATTTAAAATAAATATGTATTTTTGCATAGAAATTAATTATAAAAGTTATACAAAATGGATAGAAAAAAATATAAAAGAAAGAAACATATTAGAAAAGCTCTAGAAAAGATTGAAATTATCAAAAAAAGCGTTCCAAAAATTGTTTTCAAAGCTAATAATATAGTTGTCACTCTTAAAAATAAAAGCCAGTTAAGTAGATGGCTAGAGCTTTACCCAGAAGGTAAATATCAAATTAACTATTAACTAATCAATTAAAAATTAAAAATTATGAAAAAACTAAAACTATTTATGCTGTCTTTAATTTGCTTTGCCGCAACTACATTAAATGCAGCTGTCCATACTATTAATACCGGATCATATTATTATACACCATCATCTCTTAGTATTAACCTTGGTGATACTGTAGAGTGGGTTAATGATGGTGGTAATCATGATGTAAATGCTG
>MDSW01148369.1_pt1 | contig 14513 bp, 7 predicted proteins | sample 811171 | NCBI WGS metagenome assembly MDSW01 (sample SAMN05326641, study PRJNA326480) | marine metagenome | isolation source: seawater | place: Atlantic Ocean: North West | collected 2012 | reverse complement strand
CCCCCCCCAACCCCCCCCCCCCCCCCCCCCCCCGCGCTCTTCGAGGCGGCCGCCCCGTACCCACCCCGGGAAGGCGCCTTCCTCCTCTCCCACTCCGCGACCCCGGGGCACAAGACCGCCGCGAACGGCACGAACGCGCAGCAGCACCCCCTCCGGTCCTCCCCCGTGCAGATCCCCAGACGCGGGAGCCCCTCGCCGTCGCCGGGCGCGTCGTGGCCGGCGTCCGACAGGTCGCGCTCCAGCGCGAACGTCGCGTTCGCGAGGTGCACCCAGCTCCACACCATCATCGTGAACCCCGCGGCGACGACCGCGAAGATCACCGGCGCGGCCGCGCCCGCCGCCATCAGCGCGGGCGCGGACATGATGGCGAAGTCGAACGTCCCGTGGTACACCCAAGACGCGGAGATGCACGCGAGAAAATCCCCCGGCCCGAACGAAGGCGCGGAGGGGGACCGCGTCAGCCACAGCTTACGCACGTACCGCGTCGACGTCAGCCCGGCCCACACCGCGTGCATGGGCATGATCCCGCGCAGGACGGTGACGGAGACCGCCGCGCCGCGCTTGGACGCCTCGCTGTACGGGCGGCGGCGCACCGTCACGTTCACGGGAACCACCGTCGCCGCGCTCGACATCCCCGCGACGCGCAGAGGGGACCCGCCCTCGTCATCCCTATAAAGAGGAGACCCGCCCTCGTCATCCTCGAGCGTCGCCTTCGGGCCACCGTGAGCGCCCTCGCGGCCGCCCATGGCCGCCGCGGCCCACGAGCGCATCGTTCGAACACCCGCGTTCGAACCGCCGTTCGAAGCTTCGATCGAAGCGCGGCGCGCCGTCGGACGACGCGTCCCATCCGCCTCCGACAAAAAACCCCGGGTCCCTCGCGAACGAGAGGCGGCGGCGGCAAAAAACAACGCTCGGTGCGCCTCCTCGACGGCGGCCGCCTCGACGTCCGCCTCCCCTTCCGGCGGCAGCGCCGGAGCGACTCCGCGGAAGAACCACTCGCCGAGTCCCCCCACCGCGGACGCGCGCCCCGCGGCGAGTCGCGCGAGCGCCGCGGCGTCCCCGCCGACGGCGACGACTCGCGTCGCCGACGGAGGAGACGACGCGGGAGACTTTTTCGTCACGCGAAACCTCGTCTCATCCTCCTCCTCGTCGTCGTCGCCGAGCGTCGCGTCGTAACTCCCGTAGTCCGCGACGGCGGCGTCCCCGTAATCCACGAACGGTTCCATGACGGCGTCTATAGTCACGTTCCTGGTCGTCGTGACGTTCCCCGCCTCCCCCCACGCCGTCGCCGCGGCGTACACGCTCGCGCCGTACTGAATGTTCTCCGTGAAGGAGAAGCCGAGGCCGACGACAAAGGCCAAGTACACCGCGACGCGCGGGTTCCTCGCCGGCGCGAACCATCCGAACGCGGGGTTCGTCACCGCCGCTCGCCTGTACCGAAGCTTCGACGCGTAGTCTACGCTCTTCGGGTCGTTCTTCGGGACAGCCGGCGCGGGGCCGTGGAACGCCTCGAGGTCGCGCTCGGGGTAGTATCTGGCGACGCCGAAGTACTTGGCCGACTCCTCGCTGAACCCGGCGCTGACGTACGCGACGACGAAGGCGACGGCGACGGCGGAGTACGAAGACCCGCCGCTCTCGGTTCCGTCGCCGCCGAAGAGGACGTCGCCCGGGGTCGCGACCTCGGAGAAAATCGGGAGGAAGCTGATGGCGACGCCGACGACGCCGCGGACCGCGTAGACGCCGACCGGGCACACGACGGCGCCGACCCAGAAGGTTTGCAGGATCTTCCCGAAGGGCACCTCGCGGTACAACAGCCGGTGGTTCCGCGAGCCGACGAGGACGAAGACGCTGAACCACGTCAGCGCGGTGAGGCACGAGACGAGCAGCACCAGCGCCGCGACCGTGGGGTTCGTCGCGGTCGCGATCGCCAGGAACTTCATCAGGAGCAGCACGCACGTGATGCCGCCGTACGCGCCGAGGCCCGAATCGCCGCACAGGGAGGCGACCGGGAGGGCGTACCACGGGAGATCGTCGTGGAACCGCCGATGCGCCTCCGCGGGGACGCCATCCACGAGCTCGGAGGAGCCCGAGTCGCCGTCGGCGCGCGCCGCCGAGCGCGCCGAGTCCGCCGAGCTCGACATCCCCCCCGTGCGAATCGAGTCGGTGGGGGCGCCGCCCCGCCGCGTCCGCGAGTGCGAGCGCGAGGCGCGGGGTGGGGCGTACGTTCCCACCCCAACACCCCACTTCGGCCGAAGGTGGAGTACGAAAAATGAAGGCTTTTGGATGATGGGATATCCAGTCGGAAAACCTTGAAATCAAATGTACAAGACTCTTTGCGCGTGGCTTTATGGTCCCGATGCTGCCCCGATGAACGCTCCGCCACCTCGCGTCCATCCTAAGCTCCATCGGGCGGACGACGTCCCATCGGTCCCGCGACGATCGAACGCCGCGACGAAAAACGCCCGGCGCCCTCTGCTCCGTTTGAACGAACTCCTCGGCGCGGCCGACGCGCGCGCGAGTCCGCCCACTTCTCCGCGAGGCGGCGCTTCTCCGCGCGGGGTCGCGCATCTTCGCTCGGGCGCGCTCGCGGGCGGTCCCTCTCGCGGGGTCCCTCTCGCGCTCGCCGGCTCGAGCGCCTCCTCTCGGGGGCCGCTCGTGGGTACCCGCGGGCCCGAGGGGCGGTAGTCATGTTGTCCGCGAACGATAACAGCTACATGAAGGAGTACGTGCGCCGCTCGCGCGCCAGGTCGAGCCGCGGGGGCGCCGAGAACGTCCGCCCCGGGGGCGCGGCGGGCGAGCGTCTGCTGACGGACCGCGGGGAGTACATCAAGTTCCTCGAGTCTCAGCTCGACGCGGTGACGCAGGCGTGCCTCACCGCGCAGTCCTTCGACGAGCGCATCGTCTCCCTCGGCGCGGCGGCGGTGGCGCACGACGAGAAGATCCTGAACCTCGCCCGGCTCATCAAGTGCAGCCAGGGCGTCGCGGAGGAGCAGGAGTCCGCGTACAGCGACGCCCTGAAGCGCGTGCACGATCGCGTGCGCGAGTGCGAGCGCGTCGTCGGCGAGGTTCGAGCGGTGGAAAACGCGCGGGTCCTCGACGCCGGCGCGCTCCTCCGCGACAAAGGCCTCGCGGGTGGCGGAGGCGGAGGCGGAGGCGGAGGCGGACCTGGCGTCGACCCCTCGGACCAAAAACGTGTCCCCCGGTCGTCGTTCGCGTCCTTATCATCCTCCTCCGCGCGACCAGACGGCGTCCAGCTCTCCCTCGGCGTCCTCGACGCGCAGTTCCGCGCGTGGGCGGACGGCGTCGAGCGAAAGATGGACGCTCGCCTCGACCGGCTCGAGAAGCGTCTCGCGTCGCGCGTCGACGCCGCCGCCGCCGACGCGCTCGACGCGACGCGCCACGCCGAGCGCAGGCTCCGCGAGGACGCGCCGAGGCTCGCGCAGGACGCGGCGCGCAGGCTGTGGGGCGCCACGGGGGGCGACCGCGGCGCGTTCCCGCCGCGGGGGGGCGTGGCGGGCGCCGGCGACTTGGCGGCGGCGCTCGACCGCGTCGGCGCGCTCGAGGCGAACGAGGACGAACACCGCGCGACGCTTCGGTCCGTTCGCGAGCTCCAGGCGACGCAGCAGAGGGCGATCGAGGAGGCGAGGGACCGCGAGCGCAGGCGGGAGAGGCGCGAGGCGAGGGGGGAGGGGTTCTTCGAGGGACCACCCGGGGCGGGCGGAGGCGGCGGCGGCGAGGAATCCTTTTCCGGATTCTGGGCCGACCGCGGCGGCGCGCCGGGGGGGCTTCGGGACGACGGCGGCGGCGGCGCGTTGTCCGAGGCGCTCGCGCGGAGCGTCGAGGCGAGCGCGCGCGGGTTCGAGCGGCTCGACGCGCAGTTCGCGGAGCTCCGCGCGAGGCTCGACGCGCGCGAGGCGGAGGCGTCGCGGACGTCGGCGGCGATCGAATCCCTGCGTCGCGCGGCGGCGAAGGCGGAGGCGGTGAGCTACCGAGGCGGCGCCCTTTCCGCCGCGCCTCGGCCGGGGGAGACCGGGGACCGGCGCCCGGCGGCGATGATCATGGCGGAGGCGGAGGCGATTCGACACGCGCGGAGCTCGATGGACCGCGCGTTCGGGCTGACCCGGCGGGACGCGGAGAGGGAGGGGGTGAAGCGGGGCGAGGACGAACGAGCGGAGGGGGGGGCGCGCGAGAGAGAGCGCCGCGACGAGGATTCGGATGAGGAGGAGGGGTATTCGGCGGCGGCGGACGCGGCGGCGGCTTCGGCGCGTCTCGGGTCGTCGAGCGCGGCGGACGCGAACCGGGCGCCTCCTCGCGCGCCGACCCTTGCGGACGAGACGGACGCGCGGCGCGCGAAGCTCAAGCAGCTCTACGAGCGCCTGGACGACATCGTCTCCCCGGGAAAGCAGCGGTAGCCTAAATAAAAAATTCTGTATCGCGCGTCCGAGACGACGTCGCGTCGCGTCGCGCGCTCCGCGTATCCTCCTACGGGTACCCGTACTGCGGTAAGCTCATCGGCGGCCAGCACGTCTTCCTCACCTCCTCCAGGTCCGCGTCCGTCTCGTGCACCGTCACCTCGAACAGGTTGGGCCAGTTTTTCCCCGTGACGAAGATCCTCCCCGATTTCTCATCCGCGGCGATGCCGTTGAGCACCCCCGCCTTGGTCGGCGCGCCCGGATCGAGCGCGTCCCGCAGCCCCGTCATGTCCACCCACCCCACCACCGCCCCGCTCCGCGGGTCCACGCGCGCGATGCACTCCGTCTCGATGACGTTCGCCCACACCTCCTCGCCGATCGTCTCGAGCTCGTTCGTGAACCGAATCGATCGGTCGCCGTCTCGAACCGGGACGGACTCGGCCAACGCCAGACGCGACGCGACGCGCGAATCGGAATCCTCCCCCTCCGCATCATCTTCCGCTTTGCCCCTCGGTCGCTCCACGAAACGCATGTGCTCGCTCGCGTCCGTGACGATCCACCGGTTCTCGTCGTGCGGGTCGACCGTGAGCCCCCACCCGTCCTCGAGCGGGGTGTCGAACGCCTCGATCGGCTCGAGCGTGGTCCGATCGTACCGAAACCCGCGACCGCTCCGCCACGTGATCTGCGCCAACTCCGCGCCCCCGGAGACCAACGCGAGGCCCTCCGCGAAATGCTCCCGGCTCAGCTCGCGACGATTGCGAACCGCCCCGGTGGTCAAATCCACCTCCCGGACCGTGCTCGGACCCCCGACCGAGCCCGTGGACTCGAACAGAGTGTCCGGCGCGAGAAAGACGAGGCCCTGCGTGAACGCGAACGGGTCGTGGGGGAACTTGCGCACCACCGAGAAGGAGTACGTCTTCGGCGGCGGCGAGGGACTACTCGGGGACGCCTCCTCTCGCGCGGCGCCGGCTCTCGAGGCGGCGCGGGTTCCCGTTCCCGTTCCCGCGGCGGCGGCGGCGGCGTACTCCTTCTCGCTCGCGCGGCGGGGTTCCGGCGGGCGGACGATCTGCCTGGGCGTCGCGAGGGAGTCGCGCGTCGCCGCCGCCGCCGCGCGGGCGCCGAGGCGGGAAGAAGACAGGGTAACACCCGAGGGTCCCGCGTCGGCGCGCTCGGTGAGCGCGCCGTGGCGCGCGACGAGCGCGATGACGAGCGCGGTCAGGGCGAGGCCGACGACGCCGCCGACGCGGAGCGCCTGCGCGCCGCGGCGCTGGGCCATCGTGTGCCCGCTGGAGTCCGCGTCGGTCTTCCGCATGGAAAGCGCGCCCCGCCGATGATGGTCGACGAGGGGGATGCCAGCGCAAGGAGAACGACGGCGGGAAATGGTGCGCGTCGGATCGAGCGCGACGCGGACCCGAGACGCGCGACGCGGACGCGCGAGGGCGAGCGGTCCGACCCGGGAGAATCCGGCGCGAGCGCGGCGACGAGCGCGAGCGCGCCTGGAAGTGCGCGCGCGTTCGAAGCGACGAGGGAGGGCGATCTCGAGGAAGGGAGGATCCGAGACCCGGGAAACGCCAGCACCAGCACTTCAGATCAGTGCTCTCACGTCGTCGTCGTCATCGCCCCTTGCTGAAAAAACGCAAGAGCCGTTCGCGAATCACGAGTCTGACGCGCACACCACGATGGTCGCCCGCAGGCCCGAGGCGTCGCGAAAGCGCGGCTACACGAATGATGAGCTACAGGAATGCGTCGACATGGTCCTCAAGGAGAACATGACGCAAGCCAAGGCGCGCGCCGCGATGAACGCTAAGGGCGTCGTCATTCCCAAGGGCACCCTCCACGGGTATGTGTGCGACGTTCGTAAAACGCACGGCATGGTGAAGAAGAAGCTCACCGTCGGCACGAGGTCAGGCGCTCCAACCCTGTTGACCAAATCGCAGGAGCAGAGGCTGTACAACTCGATCTTAGAACACAATCTCGCTGGGGAGCTGATCACGAAGGAGCGCGTGAAGGAGGTCGCGTGGGTGCTTTCGGAGATCGACCACCTGGTGTGGAAATTTAATCCGTTGCCGAACCAAGGCCTCTGCACCGGGCAGCTGTTCGGTCCGAGCGGGCCGAGCGACAAATGGTTCCGGAACTTCGCGAAGCGCTGGAAGCTGAACGTGCGACGTGTGTGTGATCAAGTGAAGTGTTGATGTCGCAGATCAACGCTTCTCTCTCGAACACGCCGCTGATATGTATTGATATTTCGCGCTTCTTTCCTTCGCCTCGCGCGTTCCTTCCTCCCCCCCCGGCGTCATCCGTCCTCACTTCTTCTTCTGCGGCGCGACGAGGTTGAGGATCTTCCCCGGCACGTAGATGATCTTCTTGATCTCCGCCGCGTCCGGGACGAACTTGGCGATGTTCTCCTGCGCCATCGCCTCCGCCACCGCGTCTTCCTGCGCGGCGTCTACGGCCACCTCGATCTTCCCGCGCATCTTCCCGTTCACCTGCACCGCCATCGTCACCGTGTCCTCCACGAGCAGGCTCTCGTCCGCCTCCGGCCACGGCGCGTACGCGTTGCTCGTCTCGTGCCCGAGCTCGGCCCAGAGCTCCTCGCTGAGGTGGGGCGCGTACGGCCCGAGGCACAGGACGAACGGCTCGAGCGCCTTCTCCGGCCTCGTCTCCCACTTGGTCGCCGCGTTGACGAACTCCATCATCGCCGCGATGGCGGTGTTGAACCGCATCCCCTCCGTCTCCTCCGTCACCTTGGCGACGCACGCGTTGATCGCCTTGAGCTGCTCCGGCGTCGGCTCCTCCGCGGTCCTCCGCTCGGCGTCGCACACGAGCCGGTGCGCGCGGGCCAGGAATCGGCTGCACCCCTCGACGCCCTTCGTCTGCCACATCTTCGTCTCCTTCAGCGGCCCCATGAACATCTCGTACAGCCGCAGGGAGTCCGCGCCGTAGTCCCGCACGACGTCGTCGGGGTTGACGACGTTGCCGCGCGACTTGGACATCTTGTGCGCGCGCGCGACGACCCGAATCGACTCGTCCGCCGCGAGCGCGAACCCGTCGCCCTTCTTGACGACGTCCCGGGCGTCCAGCTTGACGGCGTCGAGGCCATCCGTCTTTTCCTTGGCGCTGACGTATCCGCCCTCCGCGTCCACGAACGCGGTGTACTCCATCTCGCCGAGGATCATGCCCTGGCTCACGAGCCGCTGAAACGGCTCCTTCGTGCTCACCGCGCCGATGTCGTACAGCACCTTGTGCCAGAACCGAGCGTACAGCAGGTGAAGCACCGCGTGCTCGGCGCCGCCGACGTACAAATCCACGGGCATCCAGTACTTCTCCAGGTCGCCGTCCACCATCGCGTCCGGGTTCTTAGGGTCGATGAACCGGAGGTAATACCAGCACGACCCGGCCCACTGCGGCATCGTGTTGGTCTCGCGCCGCGCGGGCGTCTTCCCGTCGCGCGGGTCCACGGTCGCGACCCAGTCCTCGACGTTCGCGAGCGGGCCCTCGCCGTCGCCGCTGGGCTTGAAGCTCTCCGTCTCGGGGAGCACGAGGGGCAGGTCCGAGAGCGGCACGGGGACGATATCGTCCGAGCCCTCGGGGTACACCACCGGGAACGGCTCGCCCCAGTACCGCTGCCTCGCGAAGAGCCAATCGCGGAGCTTGAAGTTGACCTTCTTCGCGCCCGCGCCCCGGTCCGCGAGCCAAGACGCGATCTTCTCGCCAGCCTCGGCGTTCGGAAGACCGTTCACGTCCAGGTGTTCGCACGCGCTGTTCACCATCGCCCCCGCCCCCGAGTACGCGCCCTTCCTGTCGGAGGAAGCCTCGTCGTCGTCGGCCCCCCGGACGACCTCGACGATCGGCAGCCCGAACGCGGTGGCGAATTCGAAATCGCGCTCGTCGTGCGCGGGGACGGCCATGATCGCTCCCGTGCCGTACGTCCCCAGGACGTAGTCCGCGACCCAGACCGGCACCGCCTCGCCCGTGAGCGGGTGCGTCGCGTGCGCGCCGGTGAAGACGCCCGTCTTTTCCTTGGAGAGCTCCGTTCGCTCGAGGTCCGACTTTCGCGACGCGCGCGCGACGTACTCGTCGACGGCGTCTCTCCGCTCCGCCGAGGCGAGCGCGTCCACGAGCGGGTGCTCCGGGGCGACGACGAGGTACGTCGCCCCGAACAGCGTGTCCGGCCTGGTCGTGTACACCTCGAGCTTCCCGAGCGTCTCGTGGTCCACCCCGGGCACGTCGAACGCGAGCTGCGCGCCCTCGCTCCTCCCGATCCAGTTTCGCTGCATCTCCTTGATGCTCTCCGGCCAGTCGAGGTCGTCGAGGTCGTTCAGGAGCCGGTCTCCGTACGCGGTGATCTTGAGCATCCACTGCTTCATCGGCTTGCGGATCACCGGGTGATTCCCGCGCTCGCTCAGACCGTCGATGACCTCCTCGTTCGCGAGAACCGTCCCGAGCGCGGGGCACCAGTTCACGGGCACCTCCGCCTGGTACGCCAGACCGCGCTCGAGCAGTTTCGTGAAAATCCACTGCGTCCACTTGTAGTACGACGGGTCGCACGTCGCCACCTCGCGGTCCCAGTCGTACGAGAAGCCGAGCGACTGGAGCTGCTCGCGGAACCGGTTCACGTTCGTCGACGTCGTCAGCCGCGGGTGCGTCCCCGTCTCGATCGCGTACTGCTCGGCGGGGAGGCCGAACGCGTCCCATCCCATCGGGTGCAACACGTTGTGCCCGGTCATGCGCTTGTACCGAGCGACGATGTCCGTCGCCGTGTACCCCTCGGGGTGGCCCACGTGAAGACCCGCGCCGCTGCGATGAGGAGGTCGACGATGAGAGAAGGTCAGTTTATAGACGGAGTGATGAGCGATCGCGATCGGACGGAAGGGGGACGCGTCGTCGGCGAGTGGAGCGCGCCGAAGGTTCTCTTTGACGGACATCTCGGCGTCTCGAGAGGGTTTAGGGTATCGGGGCGGGGTCTCGTCGTGCATCGATCGAGAAGCGCGACGCGGCGCGCTCCTGGGGTAGTATACGCGGCGCACCTGGGGTAGGGGAACATGTCGAGGGCGTAGAACTTGGGCTTGGACGTGTCCACCAGGTCCGGGGTGGCGAAGGTCTTGTTCTCCGCCCAGTGCTTCTGCCACCGCGCCTCGATGTCCGCGAAGGGGTACCCGCCGGTTCGCACCTCCGCGCCCGTCTCGGCCACGTCCGCGACCGCGCTCGCGCGCGTGGAGCCGGCGCGGTCGGCGCCGCAGGGGGACGGCGCGGGGGACGCCGACGCGCGGAGGGGGAGCGCGGGAGGGGAGGCGCGAGCGCGGGACCACGGGACGGCGGCGGCGGCGCGCAGGCGGTGGCGACCGATCGCGGCGAGCGCGCGAGAGCGGGACGCCATCGCGGCGGAGCGGCGGGCGGCGAGTCCGGCGGGCGCGGACGCGGCGGTGACGGGCAGAGCGCGCCCGGCGGGAAGACGCAGCGCCATGCCACGGGGGGTGGGGGCGCGGGAGACTCGAGCGCGGTCGCTCTAGGCGCGTCGGAGGGACCGCGGCCGGAAGGCGCGACGAGGTGGAGCGGGCGCGGGGCGGCGCGCGGGCGCGACGCGGAGTGCCGAGACGAGGGATAAGGCTGCGCCGGTGGTGATGGGAGACGTCGACGTGCGCGTCAGGCTGATGCGCGCGAACTGATGCGCCGGGGGCGGAACAGTTGATCGAGGGAAACAGACCGCGGATCTCCAATCACAGAGCCGTCGCGGGCGCCGCGACGACTGAAAAACAGACACCCGCCCGCGAAAATCGGGCCCGACGAAGCGTCGCGTCTGCCGCGACACCATCGTCCGCCGCTATCGCGCGACGCCCCCGCCACACATCGACGCCGCTTCCTCCGCCGCGTCGCTCGCGGCGTCTCGACCAGCGCCTCGCGCTCGCGCGGGACCGACCCTCGCGCGCCCTCCCCGCCGCCTCGCCGCCTCGATGGCGCGCGCGGCGAGCGCTCCCGCCGTCGCCTCGGCGACGGCTCGCGTCGCCGCCGCGAGGCTCGGCACCGCGCGCGCTCGCGCGCTCGCGCACGCCCGGCCTCGACGCGCCGCCGGGGATCTCGCCCGCGCGTCGCTCGCGATCCTCCCCCGCCGCCGTCGCGCGAGCGTCCGATGCGCCGCCGGTGCGTCCCCCCCGCGCGTTACCAGTAGTCCGCGCCCCTCCGCGCCGCGTCCCGTCGCGGGGGAACAACAACAACCTTCGCTCGCTCGGCGCGCCCGCCGATCGCGTCCTCCTCCTCCTCCTCCCTGACGTCCCCCTCCCCCTCGCTCCCCCGCGCGTAGCCTCGCCCGGGACCCCCCGTGGCGAGCTCGACGTCGTCGCGCTCGGGAACATGTGCGTGGACATCCTGTTACCCCAGGGCCCCATCCCCGCCCCGGACGCGTTGAAGACGGCGTCCTTCCTGGACGATCTCGCCTCCCGGGACGTCCCGACGAGCGCGTGGGAGATTGGGGGCAACTGCAACTTCCTCGTCGCGGCGTCGCGCGTCGGCCTCCGGTGCGAGTGCGTCGGCCACGTCGACGACGACGCGCACGGCCGGTTCCTCGTCGACGCGCTTGCGGAGGAGGGCGTGCCCTTCCGCCGCATCTGCAGCCGCGAACTCGTCGACGCCGCCGTCGCCGACCGCGAGAAGGCGCGGGGCGAACTCGGGAACTCCGACGCGCGCGCGCGGGACGAAGAAAACGCCGCCGACGCGTTTTCGACGCTCAAGTGTTTCGTCCTCACCGACGGCGCCGGCGGCCACGCGTTCTGCAGCCGGTACGACCTCGGCCCGTGGCCCTTGTTCCCCGACGTGCGCGCGGTGGACGACGACGCCGCGAGGGCGCTCGGGCGGTGCAGGGCGGTGTTCGTGAACGGTTTCGTCTTCGACGAGATGGCGCCCGCCGCCGTCGGCTCCGCCATCGCCATCGCCAAGGCGAACGGCGCGGACGTGTTTTTCGACCCGGGCCCTCGCGCGTTCACGTTCGTCAAGAAGGATTCGGAGCGGCGCGAGGCCCTGGACCTGATCCTCGGCGCCGCGGACGTCATCCTGGCCACGCTCGACGAGGCGGCGGCGCTCGTGGGCGGGGAGGAGGAGGGCGGCGGCGGCGGTGGTGGGTCGGCGGACGGCGCGTTGGAGTCGAGCACCGCCGTCGGCGCATCGTACGCCGAGGCGGAGGGCTACGGGAAGATGGATCCTCTGTCGGCGGCGACGGCGCTTTTCCGCCGGCCGGGTTGTGTGGCGGAGTGGGTCGTGATCAAGTGCGGCCCGGACGGCGCTTCGGTTTTCACGCGGCGCGGGGACCAGGTGTACGTCGGGAGCCCGCGGGTCGAGGTCGGGGACACCGTCGGGTGCGGGGACTCGGCGGCGGCGGCGGTGGTGCTCGGGTACGCGGAGATCAAAAAGGCGAGGAAGAAGCTCTTCGACGCGTCCAGCGGAAAAATCGCGTACCTGCCCAACGCGAAGCTCGCGGGGATGATGGAGGCGACGCTGACGCTCGCGACCGCGGTGGGCGCGGCGACGGCGACGAAGAAGGGCGCGGGGAGGAACGTCGCGGATCTGGAGACGGTGGAGGCGCTGCTGGATAAGTGCGCGGAGGACGAGGAGGCGTGCGCGGGATTCGGGGGGAACGCCGACGCCAGTGAACGCGCGAAGAAGATGTTGGACGAGAGTTTGAGGAGGGGCGGGAAGAGATGACTTCCTCTCGGGAGGGGCAAGAACTTTGGGAGGGGCGTCGATGAGCGAAAGGCGCTCCGAGTGGAATGAGGGGATGTCAGAGCCGCGAGCGTTCGGACGAGTACGCAGAGAGGCTGTCGTGTGTGGACCATTCGAGAGCGGTCCGACGACCCGCGTCTCATCGTCGCGCCGACGACGAAGAACCGTCCTCGCGGCTCGCGTCATCGCCGCGCGCTCGAATGAGCAGTTCGATCGTCGTCGTCCGCGAAAATTTGTCTCGAAACGCCCGCGCTGGTGCATCTGGGCAGACCAACCCTCGCGGGGGCGCTGCCCCGCCCCCCTCCCTACTCCCCTCCTCCGCGTTTCCCCGTCTTCGGTCGCGGTCTCGCGCCCGCTCCGGGCGGCTCGATGTCCGCGCTTACTCGCGACCGTCGCTCGGCTCGCGCCGCGCTCGCCGACGCGGCCCCGAACGCGCTGACGCTGTGCCTGGTCGTCGCGGGCGGCGCGGTGTTCCCCATGGCGTTCGCGTTCCGCCTGACCGGCCTCGCGCTCGGCCTCGCCGCGGTCGTCGCGGTCGCGGCGCTCAACTACTACACGTGCGCGCTGCTGATCCGCGCCGCCGCGCTCGCGCACGCGCGCGCCGTCGCCGCGGGCTCGCCGCCGCACCGGGGCGCGCTCTCGTTCGAGGTGCTCGCGAAGCGCACGTTCGGCGAGGCGGGCGCGACGCTCTCGCGCGTCGCCCTCGTCGCGCTCCTCTTCGGCACCAACTGCGGCGGCCTCGCCGTCATCGCCGAGGCCGGAGGAAGGGCGCTCTGCGGCATGGGCCTCGTCCGCGACTGCGGCGTTAACGGCGGCGGCATTGTGAGTGGCGACGGACCGTTCCTCCTCCCGAACGCGAACGCCGCGGGCGCGTGCGCCGTCGCGTCGCTGACCCTCGTCGTCCTCGCGCCGCTCTGCCTCATGCGCGACATCACGCGCCTCGACCGCGCGGGCGCGCTCGGCGTGGTCCTCCTCCTCGCGCTCGTCGTCGTCGTCGTTCGGAGGGCCGTCGCCACGAACGCGCCGTTCGCGACGGAGGCGCCGATGGCGTTCGTCCTCGGCCGACCGAATTGGGAGTGTCTGCAGGCGTTCCCCGTGCTCGGGTACGCGCTCTATGTCCACCCGGTGCTCCTCCCCATGCTCGCGCAGATGGTCGCGAGGGAATCATCCGACGAAGAATCATTGGAAGCGGCACAAGCAGAAGCAGATGCGGAAGGAGGGGGGAGCCGCCTTTCCGGTACCGCGAGGAGAAGGAACCCGAGGGAAGAACCGGGGCGACTCCGCGGGTTCGACGACGCGGACGGCTCGGAGGACGGCGACGGGACCCCTTTCGTCTCCGGGACCCCTTTCGTCTCCGGGACGACCCCTTCCGTCTCGGTTCCGCTTCTGGCGACGCCCGCCACAACCCCCCGCGCGGTTCGGGTCGCGCGCGTCTCGCGCCGAGGCGTCGTTCGCGTGTTGATCGACGGGGGGGCGGACGAGGACGCGTCGTCGGACGTCTTCCACGACGCCGAGGAGTCGCTCCTCGGGACGCGCTCGGGGTCCGAAGCCTCCAGCGTGGGATATCCCGGGGATTTGGCGTCGCTCACCCGGGACGGGGACGGGGACGGGGACGGGGACGGGGACGGGGGCGGGGACGGGGACGGGGACCTGAACCTCTCGGCGGCGGTGTCCCGGTGCGCGTCTTCGCTGGAGACGTCCGTTCTTCTCTCGCTGGGCTTCGCCGTCGTCGCGTACGCGCTCGTCGGCGCCGCCGGGTACGCGACGTTCGGCGACGCGACGCGGGATAACGTCCTCCTCAACCTCGGCTCGCCCGCGTTGGACGCGGCGATGGCCGTGTACCAGGCGATCTGTTTCCCGCCGACGTTCCACTCCCTCCGCGGGGTGGCGTACGCCCTCGTCGACGGCGGCGACGCCGACTTCCCCGCCCCCGGCGCGCACGCGGCGCGGGTCTTCGCGATGCTCGCGGCGGCGGCGACGGTCGCGGCGACGCTGCCGCACTCGGAGCGGATATTCGCCGTCACGGGCGCCGTGGGGGTCGCCGCGGTGTGCTACGCGTTCCCGGTGGCCATGTGGGCGAGGATGAGCGGCGGCGGGGTCGGAGGAGGCGGGGTCGAATCCCCGAGGGCGCGGACGGATCGGACGGCGCCGGCGGCGGCGCTCGCCGCGGGGGTGGCGCTCAGCGCGCTCGGGCTCTGGGCCGCGCTCGAGGACGAGGAGGGGTAGGGCGGACGCGACGGTGGGGTATTTTTATCGCGCGCGCAGAGGCGGGGTGTGGGCGGCGCGGGGCGCGTGGGAGTGGGCGGGGCATGTTCCACGGGCACCCGTTCTCGTGCGCGTACTGCAACACCTCCAGGTGGCCTCTCCGCGCCGCAAACGCGCACGTTTTCT
>MDSW01157659.1_pt1 | contig 14514 bp, 14 predicted proteins | sample 811171 | NCBI WGS metagenome assembly MDSW01 (sample SAMN05326641, study PRJNA326480) | marine metagenome | isolation source: seawater | place: Atlantic Ocean: North West | collected 2012 | reverse complement strand
TGTAAAGATTTTTTTTGAATTCCAGGTACCAATCCAGACACTAGTCACTGCTAGGATCGGTAGCCACCCACTTTGTTCAATTCCAGAGTTCTATCGCATAAACTGCCTAAATTCTTACTTTCAGGACTTCTCACCAGATTTTCTGCTACTTTTACTTGCTCTTGGTTTGGTGCTTTTTAAGATATTTTCAAGTTCTTTTACTTTGTTCTCCAAGATCGCGGTTCTATCAGCTGTTTCTGAGGCCATAATCTGCACAGCTTCAAACTCCTCTCTCGTGACAAAATTTCGGTCTGCGAGCCACCTCTCCATCGCAGAGCTTATTGCCGTCTCCATCTCTGATTTGGCACTTTGCGCAACACCCAGTGCACTGGTCATTAAACGCGCTATATCATTAATAAAAGGATTTTTACTTTGCATAAATGTATTCCACTATTCTATTGTCTTAAATATAAATATGGACTTTTTCAGTAGATTCGCCAACCCTTTATAGAATATTAATGTTTCAGAAATAAAAGAGGTCTACTTTTGAACTTATATCTCCCAGCAATCGATCCTGTGATCTTTAGCTTATCGATCGGAAGCATTAATTTTGAGCTGAGGTGGTATGCTGTGGCTTACGTTGTAGGTCTTTTAATTGCATGGAAAACAATGGCTGTAATTTCGCGAAAAGGTAGCTTGTGGCCCAACTCATTTTCACCCATAAATTCAACCAACGTGGATGATTTGATGACGCTCATGATCCTAGGCGTCATCTTAGGTGGAAGATTAGGCTACGTGTGTTTTTATCAACCATTATTTTATCTTAATAATCCAGTAGAGATTTTTAAAGTTTGGAATGGCGGAATGTCATTTCATGGAGGGTTTCTAGGTGTAGCTATAGGAACCATCATATATGCGAGAAAGAACAACCTTTCTGTTATTAGCCTGGGAGATCTGGTTGCCGTCGCTTCACCGCCAGGGCTTTTTTTAGGTAGAGTTGCAAATTTTATCAATGGTGAGCTCTGGGGAACACCAACGAAGTCCAATCTTGGAGTACTATTCTCGTCGCCATCGTCGCAAATTTGTCCTGATGATTGGAATGGCCCTTGCACAAGGCATCCTTCACAGCTTTATGAGGCTTGCTTAGAAGGCATATTGCTTTGGGTAATAATGCTAATTGGATTACGGTTTTTTAAAACGTTAGAACGCAAGGGGCAAAACATAGCAATATTTTTGATGGGTTATGGCATCTCAAGAGTAGCAGTCGAATTTTTTAGGGAGCCTGACCCTCAATTTGTCACTGCTATAAATCCAGAAGGTTATATTTTCTCGATAAATGATTATATCGGGGTGTCGATGGGACAGTTGCTGTCAGCACCTATGATTATGATTGGGGCGGTAATTTTATTTTCAATATACTTTGTAAAATCGGAGAGAAAATGATTTTGTCAAAACTTAAAATACTATAATGTCACCAAGGGAAAAAATTTTTTCCGAAATATACAGTAAAGGTCCAATTACTGTAGAAAGGTACATGGACCTTTGTCTTTACGATAAAGAGGTTGGATATTACTCCTCATCGGAGTCAATTGGAAAACTAGGTGATTTCGTTACATCTCCGGAGATATCTCAAGTATTTGGGGAACTTCTGGGTTTATGGTTAGCTGAAACGTGGGCGAGTCAGAGTAGTCGATCAAAATTTAACTTAGTAGAACTTGGGCCCGGCAATGGGACACTTATGGCCGACATTTTACGTTTTACTAGGAAAATAAAGCAATTTTCAGAGTTAGCCTCGGTTTATTTAGTTGAAACCTCCAAACGGTTAAAACTGATACAAAAAAATCATTTAAAAAAATATTCAATCAATTGGATTTCCTCGATACGAGACTTACCAGCCTTACCTACTTTTGTAGTCGCAAACGAGTTTTTGGACGCGCTGCCAACCAGACAGTTCATAAGGATTAATGATGAGTGGAAGGAAAGACACATTGATGTTGGCCCAGACGGCAACTTAATTTTTGTGAATTTAAGCTCTTCTCATCAGCGGGAATTACGGTTTCTTTATGGTCACTTTCCAAGCAATAGGATATTGGAGATTTGTGACCAAGCTACAAGTTTGATTACTGATTTAGCCAATCAAATAAATTTGTATGGCGGGGTTGCTTTATTAATAGATTATGGATCTTACGGTGGTTTCGGAGATACACTTCAAGCAGTAAAGAACCATTCGTTTATTGATCCACTAAAGAAACCTGGGACATCAGACCTAACAACACATGTAAACTTTGAGGCTATAGGTGACACCGCGACATCTAAAGGTCTTCGAACATCGAAACTAATATCACAACGGGATTTCTTAATTGCCTTAGGTATCATGGATAGGGTGCGAGCTCTGGAGAGAAACATGAGTGAAGCTGAGCAGAAGATACATCTAAGCGCCGTCGCTAGATTGATTGATAACAAATCTATGGGCCAACTTTTTAAAGTCTTAGCAATTACTAATCGTAACTCTAACCCATTGCCAGTTTTCGAAAAACATGATTAAACACCTAAAGTCACCTCTCATATCGTGTCCTCACGGATTTTTTACATTTAAAAGGCAAGAACCTGATGTTAAGAAATCCAGTGCGAGTTTCGCCTTCTCAAATTTTGATACGAATTCAGAAACTATAGCGAACAAAAGACTTATTAGTAAAAGCTTAAATCAGAAAAAAACAATCAAGATTTTAACGATAAAGCAAGTGCACTCAAACAGAGTTCTAGTTTTGGATGAAAGTAGGATAAGCGATAAGACGCAGGAGGTAGATGGTATTGTCACAAAAATACCAAATATTGCAATAAGTATCCTAAGTGCAGATTGCGCGCCCATTCTGTTTTTTGAACCTACAAAAAAAGTTATTGGGTGCGCCCACGCAGGATGGCGTGGCGCTTTGGTAGGTATAACAGACAATGTGATTAAGGAAATGGTCAGGCTGGGTGCAAATAAAAGTCTCATCACAGCTATAATTGGGCCTTGCATAAGTAGACCTAACTACGAAGTTGGAGACGACTTCAAAGAAACTTTTCTCGAGCAGGACACGTCCAGTAAAATGTTCTTCACCAGTAAAGAAAAAAATAAATATACTTTTGACCTTCCAGGTTATCTCGTTAATCGTTTAAAAAATATGGGTATAAGAAATACTCAGTGGATAAATCTTTGCACTTATTCTAATGAACACCTTTTCCATTCGTACAGAAGAGCTTGTCATAAAGGAGAGCCAAACTACAAGAGAAATATCTCGGTCATCTCACTTGACTAAAGATAAATTAACCCAGTTCAAAAGAACTCTTGTATACTTCTATCATATTATTTAGGTTTCTTTTTAAAAGAGAGAATAGTAACCCCCCTACGCAGATAAAAATTTACCAATGGAAAAGACCAAACATTCGCGTGTTATGATAATTGGCTCAGGACCCGCCGGGTATACAGCTGGAGTATATGCTGCTCGTGCATTGCTTGATCCTATCTTAATTCAAGGAGTGCAACCAGGCGGGCAACTTACAATAACGACTGAGGTTGAAAACTGGCCTGGCCTTTGTGAAGTTCAGGGCCCTGAGCTGATGGAGCAGATGGCTGCTCATGCTCGCAAAGCAGGTACAGAGTTAATCAACGATCACATCAAAAAGCTTGATTTGAACAACAAACCTTTTGTAGCCCATGCTGACTCTGGTAACTTGTATTCCTCTGACGCCATAATATTGGCTACAGGCGCTCAAGCAAAATGGCTTGGCCTACCCTCAGAAGACTACTTTAAAGGCTTTGGTGTTTCAGCCTGTGCTACATGTGACGGCTTTTTTTTTCGCGGCTCAGATATAGTTGTAGTCGGTGGAGGAAATACAGCGGTCGAGGAAGCGTTGTTTTTAACAAAGTTTGCAAAGACTGTCACTTTAATCCACCGTCGAGACTCCCTACGAGCTGAAAAAATCCTTCAGAAACGTTTATTTGATAATCCAAAAATAAAAATAGTTTGGTTTAGTGAGCTTGTTGAAGTGTTGGGATCTAGTTCTCCTAAAAGTGTGCAAGGTGTTAAAATAAAGAATGTTAAATCAGGTAAGGTCAGTGAGTTGGAATGTAGTGGCGTTTTCATTGCTATTGGGCACGCCCCAGCTTCCGAGTTAGTCTCAGACCAGTTAGAGTTGAGAGCCGGTGGTTATGTGGTTACGAAAGCGGACTCCACTGAAACATCAATTCGAGGGGTGTTTGCAGCAGGGGATTTGACAGATGACAAATACCGTCAGGCGGTCACTTCGGCGGGTATGGGTTGCATGGCGGCATTAGAAGCGGAAAAATATCTTGCCGACTTGAATTAACCAAATAGTTTCTGATCGTTTTCTGATAGCTTAAATACATGTTAAAAGTTACCCAAGCCAAACCCATTATAGGAGCCGAGATGTCTTACTATTACAAAGTGTTTTAGGGGCCAGATAGCTTTTCGAAAAAAATCCAAATTTTAATAATGGGAATTTCAATGGTTGGGGAGAAGATCGAGATAGACAAAAAATGTTTGTCTAAGAAAACGCATCATTTGACTCACTTACCTCGAAACGATTAGAAAAAAGATAACCTTACTTTAAATGATGAAATTAATAGTATATTAACCAATTTATACCCAACATAATTGTAAAAATTATAGGCTAATTACAGGGAGAAAGTCATGCAAAATGTTTATGTTGGCGTTATAATGGGAAGCCAGTCGGATTGGCCTACCATGAAAGAATCAACCAAAACTTTAGACTGCATCGGCGTGAAATATGAAACAAGGATTGTTTCTGCTCACCGCACCCCAGACAGACTTTACGAGTATGCAGATGGTCTACAACGACGCGGTTTAAAAATTGTTATCGCAGGTGCAGGTGGGGCGGCTCATCTGCCTGGCATGATAGCGTCGAAAACCACATTACCAGTGATTGGAGTCCCAATCAAGTCAGATGCACTAAACGGTATAGACAGCTTATACTCAATTTTACAAATGCCCAAGGGTTACCCCGTAGCTACCATGGCAATCGGCAAAGCAGGAGCAATTAATGCCGCTATTTTAGCAACCTCAATACTAGCGCTTGAAAATAAAGAGATAGAAGAAAGTTTGAAAGAGTGGCGTAAAAAATTGTCCAACTCTGTTCCCCAAGAGCCACAAGAGCCTTAGAATGTATCCGCAAGGAAGTAGAATCGGAATTTTGGGCGGCGGTCAGTTAGCGAAATTTTTGTCTATTGCTGCTTCCAAGTTGGGATACCGAACTCATATTTTTACAAACCAAAAAGACTCACCGGCGATTGCAGTGTCTGAAAGTTATACCATAGCTAGCTATTTAAACTACGCAGCACTTAAAAATTTTTCCAATAGCGTAGATTTGGTTACTTATGAGTTTGAAAACATACCTTCAGAAACATTAGATTTTTTAGTGCAGCAATTACCTATATATCCCGATAGGAAAGCATTACTTGTTAGTCAAGATAGAATGACTGAGAAAAAATTTTTAAATAGCTTAGGGATAGAGACTGTAGATTTTGCTAGTGTGAACAGCTTAGGTGATTATAATGATGCTATATCAAAGATAGGCTATCCCGCCATCCTAAAAACAAGAACACTTGGCTATGACGGTAAAGGGCAGATTCATATCAATAAACAAACAAAAGAAACAAAAATATTTGATCATTTGGAAATTGGGCCATGTATACTTGAACGTAAAGTTCAATTTGATAAAGAAATATCGGTTATTATTTGCCGTAGTAATAATGGAACAGTCATGGGTTTTGATCCAGGTGAAAATGTACACTCTAACGGAATCTTACGTGAAACAACTGTACCTGCGAAAATTAGCAATGATTTAAAGCTATCCGCTATTTCAGTCGCTGGGCGACTAGTCAATTCGTTAAATTATGTTGGCGTGATGGGAGTCGAGTTTTTTGTTCTAAAATCAAAAAGGCTTTTGGTGAATGAAATAGCTCCTCGTGTCCATAACTCTGGTCACTGGACACAAAATGGATGCATGATCGATCAATTTGAACAACATATAAGAGCAATTACTGACATGCAACTGGGAGACGGCTCGCGGCACGCCAATGTCCGAATGATAAATCTCATTGGTGACGACATAAACCACCTTGGAGAGAAAACAATGGGGTCTTCTTATATATATGGAAAACAAAAAAGTACGCCGGAAAGAAAAATGGGTCACATAAATTATGTGACCCAATACAGTGTGTAAGCTCACCTTGCATAACTAAAAGTAGAATTGCGAAGCGAGTTGGGAATAAAAATTCTACATCATTCCGCCCATTCCGCCCATTCCACCCATATCAGGCATTGGCGGCGCTCCAGCACCTTTAGGCTCAGGCTTGTCAGTAACCATTGCTTCTGTTGTTATTAACAACCCCGCAATAGATGCTGCATCCTCAAGAGCGGTCCTCGCTACTTTTGCCGGATCGATAACGCCATAGTTAAACATGTCGCCATATTCCTCTGTCTGTGCGTTAAACCCAAACGATAAATCACTCGACTCTCTAATCTTTCCCGCTACTACTGCTCCATCGACACCAGCATTTTCTGCAATTTGTCGGAGCGGTGCTTCAAGAGCTCTCTTGACTATATTAACACCGGCTGCTTGGTCAGGGTTGGCTCCTTTGACTTTGCTTAAAGTTTTCGCAGCTTGTACCAGTGCTACACCACCACCAACTATTATACCTTCTTGAACTGCCGCGCGAGTAGCGTTTAAAGCGTCGTCTACCCGATCTTTTCGCTCTTTCACCTCTACCTCAGTCGCGCCTCCCACGCGAATGACGGCTACTCCGCCCGCAAGTTTAGCAAGTCTCTCCTGAAGTTTTTCTCTGTCATAATCAGACGTCGTTTCTTCTATCTGAGCTTTGATTTGCGATACACGAGCTTCAATTTCAGACTTTTCTCCAGCACCATCGATTACCGTTGTTTCATCTTTAGTAATCGCTACTTTCTTTGCTGTTCCAAGCATCTCCATGGTCACGTTTTCAAGTTTCATCCCTAGATCCTCAGAAATCAGCTGTCCTCCAGTCAACACTGCTATATCCTGAAGCATTGCTTTCCTTCGATCTCCAAACCCCGGCGCTTTAACCGCAGCTATCTTTAAACCTCCACGCAACTTGTTAACTACAAGCGTTGCTAATGCCTCCCCTTCAACATCTTCGGCTATAATCAAAAGAGGCTTTCCGGACTGAATAACCGTTTCAAGTAGTGGGACCATCGGCTGAAGAGACGATAGCTTTTTTTCGTGAAGAAGTATCAGACAATCTTCCAAATCCGCAATCATCTTGTCCGCGTTGGTGATAAAATAAGGAGACAGATATCCGCGGTCAAACTGCATACCCTCTACAACTTCAGTCTCAGTCTCTAAACCCTTATTCTCCTCAACCGTAATTACGCCTTCGTTTCCAACTTTTTGCATGGCGTCTGAAATTTGTTGACCAATCTCAGATTCTCCGTTTGCTGATATAGTCCCGACCTGCGCTACCTCGTCAGAGTCTTTAACCGGTCGCGACATTTTCCCAATCTCTGCAACAATCTTTTCTACTGCGGTATCAATTCCTCGCTTCAGGTCCATTGGATTCATTCCAGCGGCCACAGACTTCAAGCCTTCATGAACTATCGACTGAGCAAGAATCGTGGCGGTAGTCGTGCCATCACCGGCAGTATCATTTGTTCTAGACGCTACCTCTTTTACCATTTGAGCGCCCATGTTTTCAAACTTATCTTCCAATTCGATCTCTTTTGCAACCGTTACGCCATCCTTGGTGATCCGCGGTGCTCCAAAGGACTTGTCTAAAACTACATTCCGCCCCTTTGGTCCGAGTGTAGTTTTTACTGCATCGGCTAGTACGTCTATGCCCCTAATCATTTTATTCCGCGCATCAGTACTAAATTTTACTTCTTTAGCTGCCATTTCTTCGGCTCCTATTCAAAATTCGTTTAAAAATGTTTCGCATTAAAGCTACGCAATAATGCCCAAAATATCGCTTTCTTTCATGATTAACATGTCTTCATTGTTAATCTTCACTTCGGTACCCGACCATTTTCCAAACAACACTTTATCGCCGGCTTTTACGTCCATTGAAATGCGGTTGCCTGCTTCATCTCGAGCTCCAGCACCCACAGAAACAATTTCTCCTTCAGCTGGTTTTTCTTTAGCCGAGTCTGGGATTATTAATCCACCGGCAGTCTTTTCTTCGCTTTCTAATCTGCGAACTACTACACGATCGTGCAAAGGTGTAAATGACATGGAAGACGCTCCTTTTTGAGTTTTCCAATAATTAAGGTGACAATGCAAAGCTGCTAGCACTCGCCACCGTTGAGTGCTAACTGTAGCGCATATAGGTACGTTATGACTGGGAGTCAACATCTACTGGAAAAAAATGTTGAATTTATTACAATAGAAGAGTTTGCAGTGGTTTTTTTTTTGGTTCAATAATATACAATGGATATGGTTAAACTTATACATCGGTTCAAAGAAATTTCCAATCAATACAAGGCAATATTTTGTGATCTGTGGGGCTGCCTTCATGACGGACAGAATAGCTTTCCCGAAAGTCTCGATGCTTTAGACCGTTTTCGAAAACAAGGTGGTACTGTAATTTTACTTACAAATGCCCCTAGGCCAAAAAAAAATGTAATAAACTTTTTAAATCACTTAGGCATAACGAAGAAACATTTTGATGACATAATTACATCGGGAGATGCTACAAAAAGTGCCTTGCTTTCAGGGTCTTTTGGGAAAAACGTTTTCCATATCGGACCAAATAAGAATTTATGTTTATTCGATACGAGTTCCACTCTGAGCACTGATACCCTTGAGGTAGATCTAGTCGAATTACAAAAAGCATCTTGTATAGTATGCACAGGTTTAAAAAATGATTTAATTGAAAAACCGTCCGACTACGGGAGTATTTTAGCAGAGGGCATAAAAGCGAACCTTCCAATGCTATGTGCAAACCCTGATATTCAGGTTGATTATGGAGAAAAACGACTTTGGTGTGCAGGCGCATTGGCTGCCGAATATGACAAAGCTGGGGGGAAATCTGTTTACTTTGGCAAACCGTATAAGCCTATTTATGACCTGGCAATTAAAAATTTGCAAAGATTTAAGCCTGAAATCAAAGCATCAGAGATCCTTTGCATAGGTGATGGAATTCATACTGATATTTGGGGAGGCATAAATAATAAGCTGCCCACACTATTTGTTTGTGGGGGGTTGTCTCGTAAGGAGACTTCTCTTGATGGATCTGCTTTAACGCCTGATATCCAAAAATTAAAGAATTTTTTTTCTTCGGAAGGTGTAGAACCTACCGCATCTATCTGGCATCTACAGTAACGCGAGGACCCCTATTTTAACAAACATGCGCCAAGACAAGAATATAGATATTTACATTAAAAGAAAACGATGATTAGAGAAAGTGTGGAATTTTTTTGCTGACATAAAACAGCAAGATTTGGGAGAATCGGTTAGATTTATAATAAAGTTGTTTAAAGATGAAAATTTTTACTTACAACAAATTTGAGATTTGTGGTCTCAAAGGTCTTACTGTGGCACTGGGAAATTTTGACGGGTTACACAAAGGTCATAAAAAAGTTATTGAGCTTGCTCAGCCGATCATAAAATCAGAGTGTTTTGGCTTAATAACTTTCGAACCCCACCCCAGACAGTTTTTCTCTCAAAAATCAGAGCCTTTCCGTCTAATGAATCGAACTGGAATGGTGTTAGAATTAAAAAAAATGGGCCTGGACGTTCTTATAGAAATTCCCTTTAATAATGAAATTTCATCACTTTCCGCGGAACTTTTTGTACGCGAAGTACTTCACAAATATTTCAATTTGAAAAGACTGGTAGTTGGTGAAGATTTTAGATTCGGATTTAAAAGAAGCGGTGACGCCAAACTTCTAAAAAACCTGTGTGATAAATTTGGCATCGAGGCAATAATAGCGAAAACGGTTAAACAGGACCACGACGAAATATCGTCTACGGCGATCCGCACTGCTCTCTCTGATGGTAACCTCGAGCTTGCTGAAAAGATGTTGGGACGCAGGTATAAGATGGTAGGGAAAGTGCTAGAAGGGGATAAAAGAGGGCGTAAGCTTGGATATCCCACGGCCAATCTTAGTTTAGAAGATCTAAAGTTGCCAAAATTTGGAGTATACTCGGCAATTGTCGAAATATTTTCTGGCGAATATAAGGGGAAGTATAAGTCTATTGTTTCTATAGGCAACCGGCCCACCTTTGGAGAAAATAAACCGAATTTAGAAGCACACCTATTTGATTTTTCAGGTATAATTTACGGTCAGGAAATTAGTATTGAACTAGTTGATTTTCAAAGAGAAGAACTGAAATTTACTAACGCTGAACATTTGATAAGTCAAATGAAGGAGGACTGCTTAATTGCTCAAAAAAAATTGAAATATTTTTTTTGATTGTCAATTAGTTAAAAAAATGTTTCGGATTCGTTAATTTATCAGATAACACTTTAACATCAAAAAAATAATTGCTAGTTACATTTGAGAATCGTTCGGAATTGTTTTTGGATTGGTTAGGTATGAGCCTCGCTCATCCAGTTCACAATCAAATTTAATTAATGGTGGTAAAATTATGAATGGAACAGGAGAACCAAAACTAATTGCCGGAAATTCAAATATGAATTTGGCCAAGGGCATTGCAAAGCGAATGTCAATCCATCGAGGGTCAAAAGTGTCACTCGTCAGTGCAAGAGTGGAACGGTTTAGTGATCAAGAAATTTTTGTGGAGGTGTTTGAGAATGTGAGGGGTGAAGATATGTTCATTATTCAATCGACGTCGAACCCTGCAAACGATAACTTATTAGAACTCTTAATTATGACAGATGCGTTAAGGCGCTCCAGCGCAAAAAGAATTACTGCGGTCATCCCATATTTTGGTTATGCACGGCAAGATCGACGAACTAAAGCCCGAACCCCAATAAGCGCAAAGCTAATAGCAAATCTTCTAACTGAAGCAGGGATTGAGAGAATCCTAACCATGGACCTGCATGCTGCCCAAATACAAGGTTTCTTTGATATTCCAGTAGATAATCTTTATGCCTCTCCAATTTTTGCTCTTGACGCAAAACATTACTTTAAAGACTTGTCGAGGATTACTGTAGTTTCGCCAGATGTCGGAGGAGTTTCGAGAGCTAGAGAACTAGCTGAGCGGATTAATGCCGATCTTGCAATCGTTGATAAAAGGCGGTCTACAGACGGTGAAGTATCTCACATGACGATAATTGGCACCGTAGAAGATAGAATATGTCTAATAGTGGACGATATTTGTGACACCGCAGGAACTTTAGTCAAAGCGGCTCAACTGCTCCTCAATCAAGGCGCTGTCGAGGTTCATGCTTACATAACTCATGGAGTACTGTCAGGCTCTGCTGTAGAAAAAATAAATGATTCTGATATAAAATCTTTGGTAGTTACTGATACAATCGAGTCTACTAGTGAAGTTTCTAAATGTACCAAAATAAGATTTGTTGCTACAGCACCAATGTTAGCTCAAGCAATGCTGAATATAGCTCATGGCAGCTCAGTCTCCTCACTATTTAACGATGATACACTCGGACCAATTTACGAAGCTTTCTACCCAACATAAAATTATTTACAGTTTTTTTTCTGTCATCGCCGACCAAAGAGGGACAATTGTTAGTGTCAACAAAAGGGCAGCAAATATGAATGGTGCCCCAGGAAGATATAATTCACTTTCGGGAGAGGAGTAAAACTTAAATATTCCCGCCATAATTAGTGGACTAACTATGGAAGTAACCGCTGACAAACTACTTAACACTCCCTGAAGTTCTCCCTGTTCAACATCAGAAACCTTATTCGAAATAAAACTTCCTAAAGTCGGAGTCAAAAGTTCGGATAACGCTGAAAATGGAATTATACAAAATACCATCCATCCGACATCAACAAACCCTAACCAAAACAATGCAACAGCGCCAACAGATAATGAAAAAGTAACAACGAGTCTGGGACCTAATTTGGTAACCCAAGCCAACCTTATAATATAACCTTGAACAACTGATATACCAATTCCATAACAAGCTAGAGAAAAGCCTATCATACCCGAACCCCATCCAAACACCTCCTTCGACCAATAGCTCCAGACGGCTGGGTACACCCAGTGAGCTACAGAAATGACAAAGAAGCAGCAAAAAGGAACTTGTAGTCCTTTAAATCTTAAAACCTTTAGAATTGTTCCAAATGGATTAATCGAGGATATTCTAAATTTCCTTTTGTTTTCCGGCGCAAGTGACTCTGGAAGAACAAAAAATCCAAACAAAAAATTCAGGCCAGTTAGAAATGCAGAAAGAAAAAATGGAGCACGAGAGTTTATTTCCCCTAAAACACCACCAAGCGCGGGTCCGAGTATAAAACCTACCCCAAAAGCAGCACCTATAATGCCAAAATTTTTTGCCTTTTCCTCTGGCTGAGATATGTCAGCCAAATAGGCGGTGGCTGTTGGAACAGTCCCGCCTGCTATACCGGCGATAATTCTTCCTACCAACAGTACCCATAAAGTAGACGCAAAGCCAAGAATAAGATAATCAACTGACAACGTTAGTAAGGCTACCAGAAGAACTTTTCTTCGACCCGCGGCATCTGAAATGCTTCCAATAATTGGAGAGAACAAAAATTGTGTGATAGCGTATGAAGTGGCTAATATTCCACCCCAGATTGCGGCACTCGCGACATTTATCAGACCAAGCTCTTGAAGCAAGTCTGGCATTATCGGGAAAATAATTCCAATGCCAGTTATATCAAGAACAACAGTCAGGAAGATGAACGTAATTGCTTTTTTACGCGACGGCATCAACCAACCTTCCGATTTTGTGTAAAACTAATACAAAATTCATAGATAAAGCTTAAAAAATATTAAGGCCCGTCACTGGTATTTGTTTTATTTGTTTCAAGCAAGTTAGCCAAAAAGTTCGTCAAGTTTTAGTATATCATTTAATCTCAAACCTGCCCCAGATTTGCTCTGTTCATTGGCTGTACCATACTCTTCTTCTGCTTCGCTAATCAACGCATTTAAAAATTCTTTAGTGATTTCCTCCTTAGGTATCGCGCGCTCCGCCAAAACAGTCGTAGTTAAGCCAGAAATCTCCGCAAACCCGCCTGTGATCACATATTCATGTACACCATCTGTGGCATTAATAGTCAATATACCGGGCCTGAGGCTCGTCAGGAAAGTCGAATGATTCGGCAACGCCATCATATCTCCCTCCATACCTGGTAGAATAATTGAGGCAGCTGTCGTTGATGCTATTTTCTTTTCGGGGGACACCAATTCTATTTGAATTTCATCAGCCATCAAGAACGTCTCACGCTACTTTTTCGTCCATGGCGGCTGCTTTGGCGATTACATCATCTATACCTCCTACCATATAGAACGCGTTCTCTGGTAAATGATCAAACTCGCCAGCAACAACCCTTTTAAAACTATCTATGGTGACATCTAGTGGCACTTGAATCCCATCTGAACCCGTAAAAACCTTGGCCACATCGAAAGGTTGAGATAGAAATTTCTGTATTTTTCGGGCTCGAGAAACTGTAAGTTTATCTTCTTCCGAAAGCTCGTCCATTCCAAGTATCGCAATGATGTCCTGTAAAGATTTATACCGCTGTAATACTCCCTGAACATCCCTGGCAACTTGATAATGCTCATCACCAACGATTTGTGGATCCATGATCCTACTATTTGAATCGAGCGGATCAACAGCTGGATAAATACCTAGCTCAGAAATTGCTCGGCTTAAAACCGTAGTTGCATCAAGGTGTGCAAAAGATGTTGCTGGAGCAGGATCGGTAAGGTCATCCGCTGGCACATAAATTGCCTGTACTGAAGTTATAGACCCCGCTTTGGTTGAAGTTATACGCTCTTGAAGCGCTCCCATATCTGTTGCCAAAGTTGGTTGGTAACCAACAGCAGAGGGTATTCGCCCAAGGAGTGCAGATACTTCTGAACCAGCCTGAGTAAAACGAAAAATATTGTCGACAAAAAACAATACATCTGTACCCGATTGATCTCTAAATTGTTCGGCTAACGTTAACCCTGTTAATGCAACTCTCGATCGCGCACCAGGAGGTTCGTTCATCTGGCCATAGACCAGCGCCACCTTAGATTCTTCTAACTTATCAGTATTTATTACACCAGACTCAATCATTTCATGATAAAGGTCATTTCCCTCTCGAGTTCGTTCTCCCACACCCGCAAATACAGAAAAACCAGAATGGACTTTTGCGATATTATTTATTAGTTCCATGATAAGTACAGTTTTTCCAACACCCGCGCCGCCAAATAGTCCTATCTTTCCACCTTTTGAATAAGGGGCAAGTAGATCAACCACTTTTATTCCTGTAACGAGTATCTCCGTTTCAGTTGCCTGCTCTGAAAAATCTGGAGCATTCCTATGAATGGGTCTCGATTCGTCCGATTTCACTTCCCCTTTTTCATCGACCGGCGCAC
>MDSW01079453.1_pt1 | contig 14515 bp, 8 predicted proteins | sample 811171 | NCBI WGS metagenome assembly MDSW01 (sample SAMN05326641, study PRJNA326480) | marine metagenome | isolation source: seawater | place: Atlantic Ocean: North West | collected 2012 | reverse complement strand
TCGTACCCGGAACATTCTCCATTGAAGAATCGGTTGTACGCTCTGACAAGGATGGAGAAAGAGACTCTTCGATAACAAAGGAGTCAGCCAGAGACGGAACTCAGGTAACTTGGGCCATAGGTCGGATTCTTCAAGGAGAGAGAATAGAAGTGTTGTATACGATACAGGGGGACCCTGAGGCAGAGTACAAGGTCTCCGATGCTCAGGATTTCCATGGCGCAACATTTGGGGATGAGGTGGACGAGGAGCCGAATGTACCACAATGGCTGGAACAACAAGAGGAGGACATGCCATCGGCATCCGAGGACGCAATAGAAGTAGACCATCAAAGTGAACCAGTCGTCGAACAAGAAACTGAGGATGATGGGGGGGATGCCGAATCAGGACCAGAAACAGAGACCGAGAAACATGGGGAAAAAGAACAACCAGCGGATCCGTCAAACACATGTCCTGCATGCGGATTCGAGGTAGGGATCGGCTCTTCGGTATGCGTCGTTTGCGGAAATACACTTTCCTGACATTTTGTAGTAATCATCTCTTCATCACCGAAGTGTTATTCTCACTCCTTCGTGTCGATGTGATATGGCACCTGCAGAATCGGGAGGAGACGCGCAAGCAGATGCCATGGCATCGATGATGCTCCCGATGTTGCTACTTCTTGGGATGATGGTCATGTTGATGTTCTATCCCGGTCTTAGGGTGGGCCTATCGGATACTGCAGGATCGGTACTAGAACCGATGCTGCCGTTCCATCAGACCTACTTTGTCCCTACAGTTTTCATTGTCGGTTCATCAATCATGGTCGTGAACACAATCATTCGCTCATTCTTCATGGATCCTCTACAGCAAGCCCACTTCTCGCACAGAAATAGGCAGATTGGGAAGCAGCTTAGAGAGGCAAGGATGGCTAGAGACACGGCCATGGCAGATAAGATGCAAACCATTCAGCTAGAGATGATGCCCGAGCAAATGAAGATGCAATCCTCGATGATGAAGCCCATGGTTTTCACAATGGTATTCATCATTGCCATATTCAGTTGGATGGCAGGTTCAGTGGAATCATTCAGAGTTGGTTTCGTCAGCTTACCATGGGATCCAATGTGGAGTTTCAATGCCCGAGTATTGTGGATATTCCCTGCATGGATTGCGACTTACATAGCTATGAGCGCTCCCTTGGGTAGAATTCTGGACAGACACATCAAGATCGTACGTTACTCCCGACATCCTCTGGTACTTTCAGGCGAGACCATTCCCGAGCCACTACTCCACATGCTAGATGACGCAAAGAACAAGTCAGCATCATCGACAGTTCGAAGATCACAGAGGAGGGCAGGACCTAGAAAGACAGGAGGAAATTCCAAGAATACAGAGCAACGACGTTCGGGAAACAAGCATGTAGCACCTCCTCGAGAGGGTTCAAAATGCAAAATTTGCAATTCCGATTTGATATCCAGAACCCCAAAGGGACTCCTCAGATGCGAAGTATGTAGAAGCGAGTGGAGATGAGCACTTTGCTAAAGGTGACGATTAGCGGACCCCCAGGGAGCGGAACCTCGACACTGGTGGCAAAGATTGCAGAATCTAGAGGATGGAGGTCTATGAATGGGGGTGACGTTTTCAGGGAAGAAGCCCGATCCAGAGGCCTTTCTGTGGAGGAACTAAGCTCGGTAGCAAAACAAGACTCGGATGTAGACGTACATCTCGATAATCTTCTCAAGAAACGCATGTCATCACCAGAATCTCCTGAAATTGTAGAGAGCAGGCTCAGTGGCTGGTGGGCCCATAAGAACGAACTCGAATGCCTGAGAGTTTGGGTCAGTGTTTCCGATCAAGAGAGGGCAAGGCGAATCCAGAAGAGGGAAGGGGGAGAGTTCTCCGACTGTCTTGAGCGCTCCCAGCAGAGACAGGAAGACGACATGGCTAGGTACTCGTCACTTTATGGTATAGATCTTGATGACATGTCGCCATACCACCTTGTTATCGATGCAGACAGTAAGGACGAGTTTGAAGTATTCAACGAAGTAAACTCTAGGCTGGAAAGGTGAAATTATGGGTTCAGAGATATGGTCAATAGATCCCTCCGCCAAAACCAACAATTCATTCGGATGCAATCCAGAGGAAAGGCCATTGGAAGAACTTCTCGAATGTGGAATAATTCTGGTAGACAAACCACCCGGCCCGTCTAGCCACCAACTAGCAGCATGGGCTCGTTCGATGCTGGGGATTAATCGAATCGGACACGGCGGGACTTTGGACCCTTTTGCCACGGGACTTCTGACCCTGCTTTGTGGCAGATCCACAAAGATAACCGCAGAACTCCTCAGGAAACCGAAGAGCTACGTTGCAGTGATACGTTTCAAGACGCCAGTCTCTGAAGACAAACTAAAGACTCTGGTAAACAATATGGAAGGTGAGATATTCAATGTTCCACCAAAGGAATCTGCAGTAAAGGTCCAAGTCAGGACAAGGGAAGTTTCCGAATTGAAACTGGTTCAGACAGAAGAGGGAGATAGGGTTCACTTGCTTTCAATAAGCTGCGATGCTGGAACCTACATCAGGACCTTGGTCAAGGATCTAGGACTTCTTTCCGATAACAAGTGCGAGTTATTGGAGCTACATAGGTCACAGAGCGGCTCCCTTGAGGATAAAATGGCATGCTCCATGCAACAGCTGGCAGACGCAGTCTTCCTGTGGAAGGAGCATGATGATCCAAGGGGGCTAAAGAGACTGGTCTGCCCGGTAGAAACAGTTCTCAACGACATTCCTACGATAGTGATCAAGGATGGGGCGGTGTCTGCCCTGTCACACGGAGCCCCACTGGCTAGGCCTGGAGTCGTCTCAGTCCCGAAAGGGCTACCAATAGGGTCGACAGTGCTGATCTCTAGCCTCAAGGGTGAGGCTGTAGCTATCTCCGAACTTTCTGTCAACTCCGACTCTATACCAGAAATGAGCTCCGGCCAGATAGCCACGCCCAGGGCTGTGATAATGCCACCTGGGACGTATCCGCAGACCTGGTCGAAGGATTAGACGCCTAAGCTGTCTCATGCTCTTCGTATATCCACTCGTCTGTTTCCAGCCTTATTTTCAATACCATCATTTTTCACACACACCACCGCATTCGTGACCTAAGCCACCAGCGCGGTAGTTTGGTTTCGCTTTCGCTCCTTGTATAACCATTGCCTATTTTGCTCAGATTATCGGCCAAACGTGAGCCAGTAGCGATGCCTTGCCACTACTTCCTACGCTGGAACTCTTTCTTAGGAGATTTAGGTCCCATCTGGAATGCTGCCAGAGAAAACAGGACTGCCATCAGGGATATCGCCACTATGATCGAACCCGCGCCCCCATCCTCTGATCCAGTACCCGGCTCTCCAATGGGAAACTCCACCGAACGAGCGTTATTTCCTTCCACGGACTCTTCAATAGAGTTTGTTCCGTCTATCTCAACTGTGAAAGTGGCAACTCCTGATGACTCAATCAGTTGGATATCGCAAACCGCCATCGTCAAGCCTCCTGGACCTAATTCTGAAATCGCGCCCGTCCCTACAAGGACACCGTTCAGAGTACAGTAGAATGATACATTCTGAGCAGACGCCCTACCTTGGTTGCGAATGAATCCAACCACCTCAACAACATCGCCATTCTCCAGATCATCTGCCTCCACACCGCCGATCCTAATTTCCAATGATTCTACTAGCAGGTCAGGTTTGGAAGTAACAACAATTAGGACATCTCTCGTAACAACCGAATTTCCGTCAGTCACGGATAAAGTTAGAGTGTGCTCTCCGGTTTCTACCGGTTCAAGAAATATCTCTCCAGAATCGTTTACCGAAGCCCACGATTTGCTGGTGGATATGGTGAGGACTCCCGTGTCGGGATCGAAAATATCGGGAACTATGACTCCAGAATCTCCCAGTTCGATGTATAATGTCCCTGGGACATAGACAAACTGCGGAGGGTCTTGCACGGGCTCTACTTCTACCAAGAAAGAATCCGTCCAAGAGTTTCCAACTTCGTCAATAACCTGCAAAAAAACCTCAGCCGTGCCACTCGCCTCATCTTCTGGCTCTATCTTCAGTAGCCCCCCTTCACCGTAAGCCAGGAGGGTGCTATTGTCAGAACTATGTGCCACAACTTCCAGGCTCTGAGGGTCGGTGATATCATCGCTGCAAATTGAATAGACGGATATTATCTCCCCGCCCTCATCCTCGATGAGGCTCATATCGGAGATTTTTTCACATTCCGGGCCCCTATCCCATTCCAATGAGTATCCGCCGGAAATCGACATCGAACCTATGTGGGCAACTGTTCTCTCAGAAGTTCCGTTTGAGGACCATTGGAACCTTGCAGCCACCCCTACGCTTAGCGCCTCATCTTCGGATGGGAGTGCGTGACCAATGGGCACAGCAAACTCGAACGCTCCCGGGTCCATTTGCTCGGTGTGAATCAGAAATCCCCCTATTGCGAATTTAATGTAACTGGACTCAGCTGAGAGGCCAGAAAAATCTCCTGAAAACCTGCCACTGACGATTAGGTGTGGATCGTTCAAGTCAACCCTTGTACCGGAGATGCAACCATCTTCGACCAGAACTCTGAAATCAACGGTTTCAGCCTCAATTTCCAATCGATCTCCAGAATTTATCTCAAAATACTCCCCTCCAGAAGTCCCATGAGAGAACAAAATACTGTAATTCCCTACTCCTGAGACATGCACTCTTCCCAATTTTTGATTGGGCGGAACCGAAACCTGGAAATCCCAAATCCCCACTCCCCCGCCTTCTGGAATTAAGCCACACGTACTATGTTCAAGTCCAGAAATCTCTCCTTCGTAGGTGCTAATGTCGATAATCGGGACCTCTTCCAAAAAAGAAGTATGATCGGCTCTCGCATTTTCGAAAGAGAACCAAGGTTGGTGATACTTGACCCTCAAACCAACAGCATCCACCCTGACCTCAGAGTCATCTGCTCCTTGGTTGTCAGAAACGTAGTCTACATTGAACTGAGTTTGCTCCAATTTTGACCAGTCCCATTCCAAATGGGCGTCTAGATTCAGAACAAGGGGGTTGTTCATGCGATTAACCGCGCCCAGAGTTCTCGCGAAAGTGCTCACTAGAATGTCAGACCCATGGCTCTGCAAAATCACATTAACCTCATCCGAAGGAAGGGCATCAGGGATGGAGAAGTGCAGCACTAATGAGACATTTTCAATTTCCATGGAATGTAGGCCAGAGTAGCTGTATCCGCCCATTGTGATGTCAGGGCCCCTGGACCACGAGTAGAATCCATCCGCTTCCCCGAAAGTAGCGTTACAGGAACCACAACCACTACTTGCCCAAGAAGTGTGTTCAGCAAAGTTATCCGGCCTAGAATGGGTGAATGACATCTCATCATCTGCTACCATTCCGATGGTGTACTCTGCCTGATCAGTAGAGAAACCGGTAGTTGTGACGAAAGACCAATCCGAGGGGCTTTGGAAACTCCCAGCATCTAGTAGTTCTACTTCGTCGGAAGAAATCACAGTATCGCCATAGGCAACGGGCAAAGTCAGAGAAGATAGGACCAGAGTTACGAGAACTGAAGCCACCCTGTAATATCCCATGGGGGCAACGACGGCCTTCTCTGCTTCAAGGCGTTGGTGTTCGGCTTCTAGCATATCTTGCATAACTGTTGAAATACGGGCTGACTCACGCCCAACTTACTTCTGGCTGTGATGGTGTAGCGGTTAGCACGGTGGGTTGTGGTCCCGCCGGCCCGGGTTCGAGTCCCGGTCACGGCCCCAGAACTACTCCTTCTCCAGGTTCTCTTCGCTGATCTGGTGCCCCATTCTCCTAGCCTTCGTGGATAGGTAATCCAAGTTACCTTCACCTACTCCGGCAACAATCTCCATCCTTTCCACGACGTTAATCCCATATTCTGAGAGCTGCTCAACTTTGTCTGGATTGTTTGTCATCAGGTTCACCTTATCTATCCCCACAGAGTCAAGAATCTCCGAGGCTATTCCGTAGTCTCTAGCATCGGCTGGATGGCCTAGCATTAGATTGGCATCTAGGGTGTCAACTCCCCTGTCCTGGAGGTTGTATGCCTGAATCTTAGCGTGCAATCCTATTCCTCTCCCTTCTTGACGCAGGTATACCAGACACCCCCATCCTACCTCTTGTATCATTCTGAGGGCTGTTTGTAACTGAGGCCCACAGTCGCATCTGAGACTTCCGAAAGCATCGCCAGTTAGGCATTCAGAGTGTACCCTCACTAGAACAGGGTCGGGCCCACCCATATCCCCGAGAAGTAGGGCTACATGATCTAGGCCAGTCTCTTCTTCATGGAATACTCTGATTCTGAAATTCCCATGCTCTGTAGGAAGACGAGCGTCGGCAGGTACCTCTCCTAGCTCGTAAACACGCGCGCTGTTCATGTCTTTTCCAATTGAAGCGACCATTTCAATACTACAGGTCCCAAGTCACTTGGCTATGAGGAATCTGAATTCTCCATCAACCTCTTCCACACTCACGATCATTACTCCCATTCTGTCACATAGTGCTGGGATGTCGTGCAGGGTTTCCGGGTCGTCGCATAACACCTCGATAAATTCGCCTTCGACGCAGTGTTGCAGTACTCTGCGAGTCTCATGGACAGGGATAGGGCATAGGAAACCGATAAGATCGATTCTCCTGATTTTCCCCTCGTCCATGACATCGCCATAACGGAGTTACGCTTCAACCATACTAGTTCTTGGAGAACTTGAACTCCTGATGTTCCCATTTCTTCATGTATTCTATTGCTGTGATTTCGTCGGGAAGCATTTTCTCGCCCCTCATCTTGCTTCCATCCTCTGCATCCTTCCATCTCTCTATGAACTCCTCGTTAACCCAGTCGTCCATGAATAACGGCCTGATGTACGAGGATCTGCAGACTGCCCTCGTGTTCCCAAGATCGGCTGCTACCGTGTCTATCACTGCCAGCATAGTGGCCATCCTGTCCTTCTCATTTTGACCGGGTAGCTTCCCTGACTCTGCTAACTTTGCCAAGCCGTCGGTACCCTTGAGGAACCTCCCACACCATTCAATGTAGGGTGGGAAGCCGTCTTTCTCCGATCTCTTGACTGCTTCCTGATGTAGGCCGGGTAGCTCACCAATCTCCTTCTCGCTAGCGTTGGAGACCATAGCAAGTCTAGCACCGGTCTTCCATGATGCAGCCCATGTTCTGAAGTCCTTGGCAGTGTACCCGCTGTTCTCCAACTTATCATTCAGGTATTCGTTGATATGTTCAGCCTTGACGTCGTAGTCGTTCCCCTTGTCATCCAGGTATCTGAAATTGTCCTGCTTCTTGTCCTTCCCGCCGACCTTTCCGGATTCTTCGATCAACTTGGCAATTTCAGGGTGCCTGATGTATATTTTCCAGTCCTTTCCTGATTTCCCGGTGAAACTCAACATTGCGTTTATCTTTGGCAGCGGATCCTTGTTCAGTTTCAGTACTCTCCATCCATCAATTATCGCCTTATCCCCCCTTACGTAGGAAACATGGCTCTCCTTGAGCGTCGTCAAGCCGTAGGATTCGTTCTCCATAGCATACTGATCGGACCCCACTCTTATGTGGTATCTGTCGATTAGCCATATTACCAAAGCGACCACTTTGTCCTTCCCCATTCCCTTGGTATCCAAGTCCGCCTCAATCTCCAGCCTAAGGCCATTCAATTCGGTCGCGAACTCGTCTATATTGGAATACTTGATTATGGATTTGTACTCTATCCACTTTGGGTGGTACCTGTACTGGAGTCTACCGTTTCCATCCTTTCCAGTTGCTTGGATATGCCCTGAATCGTCCGAGCAGAACCAGACATCAGTCCATGCCGGGGGCACCGCCAGTGCGTTGAGGAAATCTATTCTGTCCTTGTCACCCAACTTTTTCCCGTTCGGTTGGAAGTATTCCCATGAGAAGGAAGGCTTGTCGCCCTTCTTCTCGGGAGGTATCTCTACCTTCTTCCTTGTTATCCCAGGCTTTTCCCTGTCGCTCAATTTCAGACCTGCTCCTTTGGCGGAAGCACCAGAGTCCTCTGTTTTCATGAATCTCAAAATGGCAATAGGCTTGAAGAGGTTTCGACGACCTATTCAGTGAACTGTGCCAGCAAAGTCTCCAGTGCTCTGATGTCATTCTCCAGCGTTTCCCTCTCCACTTTCCTCAAGTCACCCTCAGCTAGCCTCGTCTGCAGGACCTCCAGTTCAGCTCTAGCCGAATCTCTCTCTTCTTCCAGATCTGCCTCATCCTTCAGCATCTTGATTCTAGAAACATGCTGCCTTGTGGCCTTCATTCTCCTCATCCTCTCGCCCGCCTCTCCTTCTGGGAACGGACTTGGCTTGTCCTTCAGCTCCACTCCTACTGGGTATGGGATGCTGATCCCCTCTCTGCCAAACGCAATGTCAACTTCCCGGAGCAACCAATCGGTTGCTAGGAACTCTTCGCTGTAGTCGCTAATCCAGGCGTATAGCCGGTAGTTCTTGGAGAAGTCAGCTAGCTCTCTCAGAAGGACCCTTGGAGGGGGGTCATCCTCCACTAGTGGACACTTCTTCGCCACATCCATTATCACCTGCTTGACATGTGCAGAGCGCTCATCGTAGTCCACCCCTATATCGAGCGTCAGAGTTACCCTAGAGCCCAAGCCATCGCCACCGCCTCTTGCATAATTGGTTATCGTGGAGTCCACGAGTCTGTTGTTAGGAATCACGACCAGCTCCTCAGTGAGGGTCAAAATCTTCGTTGACAGGATTCCGACTGACATGACCGTCCCAGTCACCCCTTCCACGAGGATCCTATCCCCTACTTCGAATGGCTGGTCCACTGCTAGCATGAATGAGTTCAACATGTTTCCAAGCGTCTGCTGGACCGCCAGCCCAATGATTAGCGAGAAAACCGCCAGAGACGCGAGAATACCTAGCAGCTCTATCCCAACCTCCTGTAGGGCCAGGTATATCCCCATGAATCCGACAATCCCCCTTGACGCGAACGTTAGAAGTGGGTTCCCACCAGTCACTGTGACGCTCTTGTTGGTGTTGTACCTCTCCATTGCAGCGGGCACTATGAATTTGATCGCAACGCTGATGATGGATGCAGAGAGGAGTATGTATATCGCTGAGAAGTATGGGGCTACGGCGGTGTAGAGTCCGTCATTTCTCCCCAACGTCCACATCATCGTCACCTCCACTCCTGCCATCAGAACGAAGACGTAGACCCGATTGAATAGGGGGTCAAGGATCTCGTTATCCCACTCTGCCTCTGTCCTTCTCACAACCCTCCATGCTGCCTTCAGTAGGATGTATCTGGTGAAAATAAGGGCAAACAGCGTAATTCCCAGCGAGACTCCAATCTGTGCAATTACTCCGATATCCTCTATTTCATCGAGTAACTCGGCCAGAGTGGAAAATCCTTCTGTAATCGGGTCAGCCATCCACTTGCCTCCAACCGTCCATGTATCAAATGCTTATCGTATCAGGCGCTTTGCCTGGAGGACCCATTCATCCCTATCAATTCTGCCGGGTCCTAGGCCTATTGCCCTGTTCACCTCTTCCGAGATTTCATCTGTCATGCTCGCTATCTGTGATATCTTGTATATCCCGATTCCATTCAACTTCTTCTCTACAGATCTCCCAATTCCGTCTATCTGCTGGAGGTTGTCCCGATCGTCCTCGGATCCGAATCCAATCACTGAGAAGTCTATTCCAGGATCGTCTTCCTGCTTCCTCTCAGTAGACGAATCTGAACTGATATTGCTTAGGAGCTCCGCAGCCTTCTCCTTTCTCCTTTCGATCTCCATCCTCTTCTCTTCCTCTTGCTCCTTTTTCCTCAATTCCTCTCTGGCCTGTTCCATGAGGTCGTTCTGGGCAATTGTCGTGCTGTCCCGCTCTACAGTTCGGGAGACTTCACCCCCATCTGCTTGACTCACCAGTGCTCTGGCCTGCATCGCCCACTCGTCTCTCTTTATCCTTCCAGGGAAGAACTCTATTGCCTCGTTTATCTTGTCCTCCAGGTCTGAGTTCATTCGCGATATCTGTGCGAAAGTGTAGATGCCTAGTGCGTTCAACTTCTCTTCGATAAACGGGCCAACGCCCTTGATTTCCTGAAGTTGATCTTTCTGATCCGCTGTTGCGAATCCTAGTACTCCGAAGTCGATGTCCTTCGACTTCTCTGCAACCCTGAGTAGGGCAGTCTCCTTCTTTTTGGTCTCTGCATCTAGCTCTTCAAGCTTGGACTTCCTATCCTCAAGCTCCTTTTCCATGGCTGCGAACCTCTCCGCAGCCTGATCCCGAGCGACCTGGTTCTCCTTCTCTTCCAGATCCATCTGGCGCTTCCTCTCTACCGCCCTCTTCCTCAGCTTCTCCTTTGCCTCCATTGCCTTAATCTCCGCCTCTCGCTCGAATTCAGCAGCCTTTCTTGCTGCCTCTCGCTCGACTTTAGCTGCCCTCTCTTGGGCCTCTCTCTGAAGTTTTTCGGCCCTTTCCTGGGCTTCCCTCTCGATTCTCTCCGCCTCTTCCTCTGCTGCCCTCTTGGCGGCCTCTTCCTCTATCCTGCGCGCCTCTTCCTCAGCTCTCCTCTCTTCTGCCTTCTTTCTGAGCATCGCCCTAAGCTCGGCGGCCTCTTCCTCAGCCTTCCTCTCCTCCTCTGCAGCTTCCTCGGCCTCTATCCTACTCCTCTCTTCTTCCTCGAGCCTCTTCTCACGCGCTTCTCTTTCCAGGCGCTCGCTATCTTTTCTACGGGCCTCGCTCTCTGCTTCGGCCTGCTTCCTCTCCGCCTCCCTCCGGGCCTCCTCGGCCTTCAAGACAGCCTCCTCGGCTGCAGCGGCTCGCTCCTGAGCATCCTTCTCCACCTCTGCGACCTTTGTCTTCAGGTCTTTCTGCATCTCCGCTGCCTTCTTCTTGGCATCGATCTCTGCCTTCGCGACCCTTTCCTCGGCTGCCTTCTCCATCTCAGAGGCCTTCCTCCTCGCCTCTCTCTCGATTCTCCTAGCCCTCTTCTTTGCGATCTCCTCTTCGGGGGTGTCTCGATGCACCTCCACCTCTACGGCCCACTGGAAGTATACCGTGGCCTTTCCTAGTCTGATGAGCCCCACGTATTCAGTGGTCTCTGTGGTTTCTCCGTTGTCGCTAAACTCCAGCCTGAACTCCAGATTCCCTCTCGAGTTTGACTTCTTCGATTTCATGCTGAACCGGGTCCCGTTCTCCTCGGATGACATATCGGTGAAGTCGCAGTCGAGCCTGGGCGTTATGTTGGAAACCTGGATGACCTCGTGGCTCCTGGCGAACGAGCCCCTTCTAATTCCCTTCACCGGCATCAGGACGTACGGGTCGTCATATTCCCCCGTACCTTTTTGCCAACCTAACTCCGTGGTAGTGTACTCTGGCTCCGGGCCAAGTATCTCCTCTTCCCTGACTGCGAAGGGATTGATTACCCATAGGAGCAATAGCAGTAGTAGGAGTATCGGGAAGCAGCATATCCAGAGTATCCTTACGGCATCTGGTACGTATTCCTCCAGTAGGTTGCAAACCCCATCCCCATCATCGTCCTCCGGGACCGACAGGTTGTCCTTCGGGTTCGTCGCACAACTGGTCTCATTGAGGTCAGGCCAACCGTCGTTGTCGTCATCCAGGTCCTCCTCCAATTCGAAGGTGCAGTTCGCAGAGTCAGTGAGGTACTTGCAGGTCAACTCGTCGGGCATGGTGTCGTTGTCCGTGTCGTCCCATGCGGTGGGGTCCTTGGGGAATCTATCAATCACGTCCCCTATGTTGTCCCCGTCATCGTCCTCGTCGATATGGCTGCACAATCCGTCCAGGTCGATATCCTCTGGGACCGATAATGGGTCGAGGGGGTCGGTGTTGCATTCCAACTCGACTAGATCAGGCCACCCGTCCCCGTCCTCATCGGCATTGTCATCAATCGGCATGAAGACGTCAAAGTCCACTCTGTAAGAGAAATCCCACTGGGAGTTCTCGGCGGTGAACCTGTGAGAGTACTCCAGAAGCATGTGATTGAATGGCTCCTCTGGCGTGCCTGAGATGACCCCGGTGCTGTTGTCAAGGACTAGGCCCTTCGGTAGGTCTGGAATCACGGTGAACAGGAGTACACCTCCGCTGTTGGGGGCGATTAGTGGATGCAGTGGTTCCATCTCCTCCCCCACAGTGAGCATCAGCTTGTCATTCGGGTAGAAGAAGACGATAGGCGAGTCATCGAAATCGTCCAACGGGTCGCACAGCCAGTCCCCATCGTGATCCTGCGGACTCTCGACGATGTAAAGCGGGTCTGTTCCGCACTCTATCTCCAATGTGTCGTTCCAACCGTCACCGTCATCATCCGGATCAAACAAATCCGGCACCCCATCCTCGTCGGTGTCCAAAAGGCTGGCTGTGATCGTGATTTGGAAGGTATCCAGGAACAGAGAGTTGCTACCTGTTACGGTGTAGATGGTATCGTTCATCTCAACTGCAATGATTCCAGTGAGTAGTCCGTTTGTTTCATTGAAATCTAAACCATCGGGAGCCGAGGGGGATATGGACCAGGAAGATACGTTCCCTCCGAATATCTGTGGCTCCAAGTACACCTCGTCCAGATTGGTGGTTAGATTGAGGAACTCGTCAAGGTAGATCAGGTCGAAGTCGTCCTCGTCGGGATCAGGTGTGACGGATTGGAGGGTTATCTCCACCGAGCTGTGGTACTGCGAGTTGTTTGCCCACACAGTGAAGACCTGCATCTCGAATTCGCCCATCGGTGCTCCTGAGATGGTCCCGTTGACAGGCGTGGTCCTGGACAGTGCCCCATTGAGTGTCAAGCCATCTGGCAACTCCGGCCAGACCTCCCAGGTGCGCACGTCTCCGCCGTAGGTTATGCCGACCATCGGCTCTATCGGCTCATTGACGAACAGTAGTTGGGATGTCGTGCCGTATACCAGGAATATCTCCGAGTCGTCCACTTGATCCAGGCCGTCGCACAGCCCATCTGCATCTCCGTCCTCTGGGAATGAAGTTGGGTCCAGCGTCCCTGTCAGGCAGTCGCTCTCGTCTCCATCGCCCCAGCCGTCGTTATCGTCGTCAGGATCCGTCTCATCGGGATCCCCGTCCCCATCGGAGTCAAGCAGCCACGAGGATATCCCCACGGTGAACTCGGACCCATGCAGGCTGTTGTTGGCCCAGAATGTGAAGTTGGTATGGGCGAACTCGGTGCTGGGAGTGCCGGACAGAGCTCCGGTGGCGTTGTCGAGGGAGAGGCCAGGGGGGAGGTCGGGAGACACTTCCCATGAGACAACGTCCCCGCCGAAGACTATCGGATAGATTTGGACGATCGACAAGTTGGTCGTAAGGTTCAGCAGGGGGTCCGGGTATGCCAGGAGAACGGGTGAGTCGTCCACTGGGTCGTTTGCGTCGCATATCCCATCCCCGTCCCCGTCCTCTGGGTAGTCGTTGACCTCTAGTGGATCCGTGGCACAGGATGTCTCGTTAGCGTCATCCCAGCCATCATTGTCGTCATCCATGTCTGTCTCATCTGGTATTCCATCCCCATCGGTGTCGAGGAGGGACGAGGATATGTTGAGGCTGAAAGAAGCGGAGAATGCGCTGTTGTTGGCCCATATCACATAGGTGGTCGCGTTGAATGCCTCAGTGGGGGTCCCCGAGATCACTCCCGTACCGTTGTCTAGATTGATTCCGGATGGCAGGCCTGAACCCGTCTCCCATGACGAGATGGTGCCTCCGGATGTGATTGGGGATAGGTCAACAACCGAGAGGTTGACCACGAGGTCGAGGCTATTGACAGAGTAGGCGAGAGCTATCGCCCGATCGTCAGAATCATCCAGGGAATCGCATATCCCATCGCTGTCCGTATCGGAGGGGGTGCTTGTGGAGTTCAGGGGCTCTGTGCCGCAATCCAGCTCCGCCGTGTCGTTCCAACCGTCATCGTCATCGTCATCGTCATAGAGGTCCGCTATGGAGTCCCCGTCCGTATCAACAAGCACGGTGATAGTGATGACTACCGAGCTGGTCTGCGCTCCAGACGCATTCGCCCATATGGTGTAGTTGGTCTGGTTCTGCACGTTCGCCGGAGTCCCCCAGACTGTTCCGTTCTCATCCCCGAAGAGCAACCCGTCGGGCAGGCCCGGGGAGATGTCCCAGCTCTCTGGCGTCGAGCCGGAGGTCTGTCCCGCGATGGGCTGCATTGCCACTCCCTCGGTCAGCATCAGGTCGCTGGTCGGGAAGCTCAGGAAGATCCCGTTCCCCACTATCCACAGGGTCACCTCCGTGCTGGAGGTCCCTCCGGAGTTGCTCGCAGTGACCGTGTAGGTCGTCTGGTTCGTGACCAGGAGGGGGATTCCCTCGAAGTGTCCGTTCGTGGTGTTGAAGGTGAGCCCGAGCGGGAAGGAGGTCGAGTTGATCGCGAAGCTGGCGACGGCTCCGCCGACGATGGTCGGGGCGATGTCAACCAACGCGTCCCTCGGAATGATGTAGGTCCCATTGCCGTAAGAGATGTTGGCGATCGGCTC
>MDSW01206042.1_pt1 | contig 14517 bp, 12 predicted proteins | sample 811171 | NCBI WGS metagenome assembly MDSW01 (sample SAMN05326641, study PRJNA326480) | marine metagenome | isolation source: seawater | place: Atlantic Ocean: North West | collected 2012 | reverse complement strand
TGAAAAATATCATGATTATGCAGAAAAAGTATCTCAATTTCTAAAAAAATACGATATTTGCGGCCCCATTGACTATAGGGCTGAAACTACCGGTAGAAAAATAAGAGATGCCGAAGTTTCGAAAGTTCCTTATATCATTATTGTTGGAGAGAGAGAAGAAAAAGAAGAAAAGATCTCGGTGCGTAGACATGGAGGGAAAGATTTAGGAGACAGCTCATTAGAAGAGTTTAAAGATTTAATAAAAGAAGAAATAAATAAATTAATTAGATTTAATAACTAAAAAAAGAAAAGAAATCGCACAAAGGAGACCTTATCGAGGAAGAGTAATACCAAAGAAACTACACAAAACTAACCAAGAAATTACATCTGCATTTGTAAGAATGGTAGGAGAGGAAGTAGAATCAAAGATATGTTCTATTGATGAAGCAATAAGAATAGCAAAAAACCTAGGTTTAGACTTGGTGGAAATATCACCTAAGGCAGACCCTCCAGTTTGTAAGGTAATTGATTATAAGAAATTCATATATGACCAAAAAAAGAAACTAAAAACAATACAGAGCAAAGCACAGAAAGTTGTTATTAAGGAACTCCGATTTGGCCCTAACACAGGAGAACATGATTTTGAATTCAAACTAAAACATGCCAAAAACTTCCTGCAGGACGGAGCAAAAGTAAGGGCATTTGTGTTTTTTAGAGGACGAACGATCATATTTAAAGAACAAGGTCAAATACTACTTCTAAAACTAGCACAAGCTCTAGAAGATGTAGGTGTTGTAGAAGAAATGCCCAAACTAGATGGGAAAAAGATGATAATGATAATAGCACCAAAGAAAAATAAAAAATAAAAAACAAGTAATATGCCGAAAATGAAAACAAAGGCTGGAGCCAAAAAAAGATTTAAACTTACAGGCTCTGGAAAGTTAAAAAGAAAACAAGCTTTTAAGTCACACATCTTAACTAAGAAAGAGACAAAACAAAAGCGCAACTTAACTAAAACAGAATATGTATCAAAGGCTGATACTAAAAGTGTAAAATTACAGTTAGGTATTTAAAATAAATAGGTTATAAACCAGGCACATAGTTCAAATTAAGAACAAGTTAAAAGTCACTATCTGCCAAAAAAAATAAATTATGCCAAGATCAGTAAATTCAGTAGCTGCAAAAGCTAGAAGAGATAAAATCCTAAAAGCTGCAAAAGGATATTTTGGAAGAAGAAAAAATGTACATACAGTAGCAAAAAATGCTGTAGAAAAAGGGATGCAATATGCATACCGTGATAGAAAAAACAAAAAACGCAGCTTCCGTGCATTATGGATTCAAAGAATTAATGCCGGGACAAGGCTACACGGAATGTCTTACTCAAACTTTATGGGTAAAATCCATGCCAAAGGAATTATGCTTAACAGAAAAGTATTAGCAGACCTAGCAATGAATCAGCCAAAAGCCTTTAAAGCAGTTATAGATAAAGTAAAATAACTCTTACCTATTCATTTAAATCGCTCTTTAGGTTAATAGCTTACGAAAGCTCCTCCTTGACTAGTTTTGAGATTAGTGCTCCATCTGTTTTTCCATTCAGTCTATCTATAAGGAGCGGCATACATTTTCCTATATCACTTATGGATGAGGCTCCAATTTTAGATATAACCTCTTTAACAACTTTCTTTACTTCTTCTTCCTCCATTTTTTTAGGAAGATAAGACTCTAAATATGCTAGTTGAGTTATCTCTTCATCAGCAAGATCTTTACGATTCTGCTCAATAAAGATAACTGCTGAATCTTTTCTTTGCTTAACTAATCTAGAAATTATCTTTAAAGAAACATCATCAGATACTATAGGGTCACCTTTCTTAGTTACTTCTAGCATTATAGCGGCCTTTACAGCTCTTAATGCTGCTAACTTATCTACTTCTTTAGCCTTAATTGCATTCTTAATATCATGATCTATTTTTTCTTGTAACCTCATTATTTATTATAAATTCTATTTTTCTCAATTAAATCTTCTAATGCCTGAATCGCATAAGTATACTCCGGATTTATTTCAACGGCTCTTTTATAGTCAGATTCAGCCTGTTTAACATTGCCTAAAGTTTCAAAACAATTCCCTCTTGAATAATACGCCTCATAGAAATTAGGATTAGAATAAATAGCATCTGAGAAATTATTCACCGCTATATCATATAATTTCAACTCCATATGAATAAAACCTAAATTATAATGACCATCACCATGAAAAGGATATACGTTATGTAAATCAGCATAAGCATCTAATGCTTTATTCCATTCTAATTGATTTTGAAAGAATAATGCCCTATTATAAAGCACTATCTCGTTAGAAGAATCTAAATCTAATGCATTACTATAATAGATTAATGCAGTCGTATCTTTTAGCAGATGAAAAATCTGACCTAATTGTATATGTGACTCGATAAAATCAGGATTTATATTTACAGAATTCCTAAAACAATCAATTGCATTCTTACTATTCCCCAGTTGTTTAAAAGCATAACCCATCAGCATATGTGTCCTCTCTTGATTATATTCTAGTTTTAATGATAAATTAAACAATTTGATAGCATCCTCATATTCATAATAAGCTAAGAGCAATTCTCCCATCAAAGCATATGCAGATGAATTTTTATCATCTATCTTAAGTGACTTCTCAAGATGATATCTAACTAGAGAAGGATATTTCGACTTCCTATTATTACTTTTAGATAATTCAAAATAAATCTCTGCAATATTATAATGATTAATAGCATCAAGAGAATCTAATCGTACAATCTCTTTTAAATCATACAAGGCAGACTCTAGATTACCTTCTAAACGATTATAATCTACTCTAGCATATAACAAACTAATGTCTACTGGATTTTTAGTAATCTCCTCTGATATTCTTTGGATTTCTGATTTCTGTTCTTGTTCCTCTGGAAGATGACAAGAAGAAATTATCAAAAGAACAGAAAATAAAATCTTACGAATCATTACTACTAATCTAATGGAGATTCTTTAATTCTTACCTCAATCTCTTGCGAAAGCTCAGGGTTATCAGATATAATTTTCTTGACAGCATCCCTACCTTGTCCAAGCTTTGTATCATTATAAGAAAACCAAGAACCTGATTTAGTAATAATATCTAAATCTGTTGCCTTGTCCAAAATTTCTCCAGAACGCGAAATACCTTCACCAAACATTATATCAAACTCAACCTTTCTAAACGGAGGAGCAACCTTATTCTTTACGACCTTTACTCGAGTTCTATTTCCAATAATATCATCCCCGCTTTTTATAGAAGCAATCCTCCTAATATCTAAACGAACTGAAGAATAAAATTTTAACGCATTACCTCCAGTAGTTGTTTCAGGATTACCAAACATAACCCCAATCTTCATCCTAATCTGATTAATAAATATAACTGTACAATTTGTTTTATGAATTGTTGCTGTGAGCTTTCTTAAAGCCTGAGACATTAATCTAGCATGTAAACCCATTTTACTATCCCCCATATCTCCTTCAATCTCTGATCTTGGAGTAAGAGCCGCAACTGAATCTATTACAACTAGGTCCACCGCACCAGAACTAATTAGATGATCAGCTACCTCAAGAGCTTGCTCTCCATTATCAGGTTGTGAAATATATAAATTATCAACATCAACACCAAGTGCAGAAGCGTAAGCCGCATCGAAAGCATGTTCAGCATCAATAAAGGCAGCGACTCCTCCTTGCTTTTGAACCTCTGCAATTGCATGTATTGTTAATGTAGTCTTTCCTGATGATTCAGGACCATATATTTCAACCACCCTTCCTCTAGGATAACCTCCCACTCCTAAGGCTATATCTAGGTTCATAGACCCACTAGGAATTGACTCGATATCTTCAACCACTCTATCCCCTAACTTCATTACAACACCTTTTCCATATGTCTTCTCTAACTTACCTAATGTAAGCTCTAATGCTTTTAATTTTGCAATTTGTTCTTTATTACTCATAACTAATATTATTTTACACAAATTAGAGAAATTCTTACACAAACATCAAAAAAAAACAGTCTGATTTATTAACAAAATATTTCTTATGAAGAAGACATTATCAATTATATATTTTTATTTAAAACTGACTTCCTTCCAATCTTTAATGTAATAAAATCATTACTTATATCCCATCCCCTAGCTGGAGAGAACTCTCTGCCATAATAAATAATCTGCAAATGCAATTTGTTCCATAAATATTTAGGAAAAAGCCTTTTAGCATCCTCCTCTGTCTTCTTTACACTTCTCCCATCTGTAAGTCCCCATCTATACATTAATCTATGGATATGTGTATCAACAGGAAAAGAAGGGATCCCAAATGCCTGGGACATCACAACACTAGCCGTTTTATGGCCAACAGATGGGAAAGATTCTAAAGCCTGAAAAGTATTAGGCACTTTTCCATCATATCGTTCAACGATTATTTTGGAGAGTCCATGTATACCTTTACTTTTCATCGGAGATAATCCACACGGGCGTATAATGTCCTCAATCTGATTAATACTCATTCTTATCATATCCTGCGGGCAATCAGCATAACTAAATAAAATAGGTGTAATTTTATTTACGCGTTCATCTGTACATTGTGCTGACAATAATACGGCTATTAATAATGTATAAGGATCTTTATGGTCTAAAGGAATTAAAGGATTTGGATATAATTCCTCAAGAGAATCAATTATAAAGTGAACCTTTTCTTTCTTCTTCATAATTGCAAAAATAAAGAATAAAAAGGGGTGACACACCTAATTTATTAACTAAGATAACAACTAATTTAAGGAGACTAGCACTCTATCACCTGATTGCACTTTAACTCCTCTAACTGACCTGGCATAGGCAATAATTTCATCAATAGTTTCCCTTTTTGGTTCTAACTTATTATTATAATCATTCCTTAGTAATCTTGCAGAGAATTGACCTTTCTCTTCTAGAAAATGGCCCCAAAATTTTGTAGAGTTTTTGCTCATATATAATATTTTTGATGTTCATAATAAAATATTAACGTTAAATATACACCTATTATTATATAACAAATTGACTATTTTTGAGTTAAATCAATTTTTTGTTCCTCAGCTAACTTCCTTAAGTTAATAAGAGCATAGCGCATTCTTCCTAGTGCAGTATTAATACTGACCTCGGTTATTTCTGATATTCTCTTAAAGGACATATCCTCAAAATATCTCATTCTTAACACTTCCATCTGATCTTCAGGAAGGAATTTAATTAAACGATTTAAATCAGCGTGAACTCTCTTACGAATCATTTCCTCATCCTGCCCCCTATTACCATCATTTATTATATCAAATATATTAAACTCATCAGTTTGTCTCACATTTCTCATTTTAGATTCTTTCCGAAAATGATCAATAACTAAATTATGAGCAATCCGCATCATCCATGGCAGAAATTTTCCTTCTTCATTATACTTTCCTTTTTGTAAAGAATTAATGACCTTCATAAAGGTATCTTGGAAGATATCTTCACTAAGATCTCTATTCTTAATTTTAGACATTATAAAAGCAAAAACCCTGCTTTTATGACGCATCAATAAAATCTCAAATGATGTATTATCACCATTTAAATAACTTTTGATTAATTCTTGATCGGATAAGACGCTCGTTAACATGTACTCAGTTTTTAGTTAATAAAAATTTAAAGTAGATGTTATTCTATAGGCGTGCTGTATTGATTATGAAAGCAAATATAGAAAAACATTTCTAATTATACAAACCGAATTGTTTAAGTTTGCAAATTCTGCAGACCTCATGATGACTAAAAAAGTAAAAAATTCTAGGGAAAATATCACTATTATAGGTGCTAAATTACACAACCTAAAGAACATCTCTATTAATATCCCAAAAAATAATCTAATTGTCATATCTGGAGTATCAGGCAGTGGAAAATCCTCATTAGCTTTTGACACATTATTTGCCGAAGGACAAAGAAGATACATTGAAAGTTTATCCTCATATGCTCGACAGTTCCTTGGCAAACTACAGAAACCAAATGTTAATGAAATATTAGGTGTCTGTCCAGCAATTGCTATTGAACAAAAGACAACTACTAACAATCCAAGATCAACCATCGGAACATCTACTGAAATCCACGACTATCTAAAACTTCTTTTTGCTAGAATAGGAAGGACATATTCTCCTATTTCAGGTAAAGAAGTAAGAAGTCATCAAGTAAGCGATGTTGTGGACTTTTTAAATAATCAAAAAGATGGCACCATTGTTATAATACTATCCAAATATAAAACCAAAGAAAAAAACATCTTATCTAATCTCACACAACAAGGATTCTCAAGAATTTATTTTGACAAAGAAATTTATAAGATTAACGATCTAGCAAAAAAAGGTGTTGACGTCTCAAAAAAAGAAATATATATTGTTGTTGACAGATTGATTATTGACCAAAAAAACAATGACTCTAGGATTGCTGATTCAGTACAAACAGCTTTTTTTGAAGGCAATTATGAATGTTCAATACTAATAGAAAAAGAAATAACCAAATTCTCTAATAGATTTGAACTTGACAATATAAAATTTGAAAAACCCTCAACCAATTTATTTTCTTTTAATAATCCATATGGGGCATGCAAATCATGCGAAGGTTATGGATCAATACTTGGAATTGATAAAAAAAAAGTAATTCTCAATGAAAGCCTATCGCTCTACGAAGGAGCGGTAGCCTGTTGGAATGGCAAGAAATTAAGCAAATGGAAAGAACGATTTATTAACCAATCTGAAATATTTAATTTCCCGACGCATAGAGCTTATAATAAGTTGTCAAAAAAGGAAAAAGAAATATTATGGAATGGGAAAGAAAAATGCAAAGGAATTAATCAATTCTTTGAAAAATTAGAAGCAAAAAAATACAAAATACAAAACAGAGTCCTTCTTGCAAGATATAGAGGGAAACAACAATGTATAGATTGTGAAGGAAGTAGATTAAGAAAAGATGCACTATATGTAAAGGTTGGAGGAAGAAATATTGCAGAAATTAATAAAATGAGCGTGTCATCAGCAATGAACTTCTTTAGTACTATTAAGTTAAATAAAACTGAGAGAGAAATTGCAAAACAATTGCTTCTAGAAATTAAGAATAGACTTCACTACCTCAATGAGGTTGGATTAGGATATTTAAGCTTAAACAGAAAATCTAACACATTATCTGGGGGAGAATCTCAAAGAATCAACCTAGCAACATCAATAGGGAGCGCACTAGTTGGAGCAATGTATATTCTAGATGAACCAAGTATAGGGCTACATGCGAAAGACACAGAAAGACTTATTAAAATATTAAAAAAACTAAGAGATATTGGTAATACCGTAATTATAGTAGAGCATGATGAAGAAATTATGCAAGGAGCTGATCAGATAATTGATATAGGACCGGAAGCAGGAATTAATGGCGGGGAGATAATGTACCAAGGTCATCTGAAAGATATCTTAACCAATAAAAAAAGCTTAACAACAAAATATCTTTCAGGAGAATTATCAATTCCAACTCCGAAGAAAAGAAAAAAACTCAAAGATAAAATCACCCTGACAGAGATAAATCAACATAATCTGAAGAATATAGATATTGACATACCAATTGGAGGACTAACGCTGATTACAGGGATGAGTGGCTCAGGAAAATCAACTCTAGTTAGAGATGTCTTAAAACCGGCTGTAAATAATTACCTAGGGAATTACTCAGTAGAAAATAAAAATTATAGGACTATCGATATTAGTACTGAAAGATTAAATAAATTAGAATTTATCAATCAAAATCCAATTGGAAAATCATCAAGATCAAACCCCTCAACCTATCTGAAAATATACGATGAAATACGAAAACTATTTGCCAATCAGAAACTAGCAAAAAACAGGAATTACAAATCTGGATTTTTCTCATTCAATGTCGATGGAGGAAGGTGCAATAACTGTAAGGGAGAAGGGGAAACTACTGTTGAGATGCAATTCATGGCTGATATACACCTAGAATGTGAAGAGTGTAGGGGAAAACGATTTAAGGAAGAAATACTAGAAATAGAATTCTCTAAAAAAAACATTGCTCAGGTTCTAGATTTATCTGTTAATGAAGCAATACGCTTTTTTGAAGAAAACAATGAGTCTAGTATCGCTAGCAAACTAAAACCTCTAAAAGAAGTTGGACTAGGATATGTAAAATTAGGACAATCATCAAACACATTAAGTGGCGGAGAAGCTCAAAGAATTAAACTAGCTCTATTCCTAAGCAAAGGACACACACAAGAGAAAACATTATTTATCTTTGATGAACCTACAACTGGACTTCATTTTCACGATATAAATAAACTCCTCAATTCCTTCTACGCATTAATAGAAAAAGGACATACCATTATCTGCATTGAACATAATATGGATGTCATAAAATGTGCTGATTGGATAATTGACCTAGGGCCTGAAGGAGGAGAAAAAGGCGGGAAAATTGTTTTTGAAGGGACTCCTGAAGAATTGATAAAAAATAGAAAATCTATTACTGGAAAATATCTGAAAGAGAAATTGAATCACCGGGAATCTAAATAATCCTGTAAAATAATAGTTGCACTTACCTCATCAATAAGTAATTTGTTTTTTCTTGCATTCTTTTTAAGCCCACTTGCTAAAATACTTCTTTTAGCTATCTTAGAAGTAAATCGTTCATCAATCCGATGTAGCACAATATCTGGATACCGTTCTTTTAATCTTTTTACAAATACATTCGCATGACTTGTGCTATTAGTATCCTTTCCATCTAAATTCTTAGGTTCTCCAACTACAAAGCATTCAATATCTTCCTGCCTTACAAGATTAGCAATAAATTCATCAAGCTGGCATGTCAAGACTGTAATCAAACCACTAGCAATTATCTGCATAGAATCAGTAATTGCTATACCTGTGCGCTTTGTACCATAATCAATACCAAGCGCCTTTCCCATTATTGTTTTACAATTTGATAAGTAATATTCTCAGGAGATATTTTAATGGTATAAGTCCCAGATGAATATTTTTCCAAATCAACTATTGAATTGATTGACTGGTTAGCTAAAAGAACAATCATCTTTCCTTTAGAATCGAATATCTCAACAGTATGGCTACTAGCATCATTAAATGTTAAATTAAAACTCCCCATAGTTGGATTAGGGAAAAGTTCAAAATCAAATTTTGACTCATCAATATTAGTAGGTTGTCCCAAATCAATTGGAGGAAAAACAATATAATCTAACCAAGCACAATCTTGACCCTCTGAAACAGCACCATCTTTATCATACTCCCATTCAAAATTATGGTTACCTACTGCTACAGGAAATGACACAAAACTCCAGGCATTATCTATTCCAGACCATTCCCCTTGTTTATTACCATCAATATAGAATTGCAGGAAATCATAATTCTCCTCAGAAGAAACAAACTTATAGAAAGATATATCACCAGGGGCTGTCACATCAACATCAATATTAAGATGCGAAACCTCTCCATCAGGAAGACCTATAAAAGAAATAGTTGAATTAGTTCCTTCGTGAACGTTTATATTATCAATAGTCCAAGGCCAATCATCATCATTTACCCAATCATATTGCGTAAAATCACCTGTCTCATAATCTTCATTAATAATACCTATTGTAAGATTGAAGGTATTATTATGAGAATAATTCCCATTAGTAACATCAAAAGGAAACTGTGCTAAGGTACCATTAGGAGTATTAGCATCAATAGTAACATTAAATGTTGTAGATTGCTGACTATTTACTCCCAAGTTACCAATATTAGAAGTTGCTGAATTAACCGTTACATAAGATGATAAGCAATTCATAGTAGCCGTTAGGGCATCAATAGCTGCATGACCAATATTTGTCACATCAACAATCAAATCAAGTGTCTCCCCTGCATCTAAAACTCCATTACTATTCCCATTTGTATCATCAATAGTAAAAGTAGTATGATTCAATACAGGTGCATTTACAGTAACATTTATTGTAGAATTCCAAATATTTCCTTGATTATCTGTCATATTCAAATCAAATATCACTACATGCTGATCTGGAATATTATTTGCAACCTGATAAGTAAATGGATTATTAATAGCTATGATTTGTTGTGGTCCAATAAGGCTAATTACATCAGAATTATTTATTAACGTGATATATGGGTCATTTGTAGTCATTGTAACTGTAACCGAAGTAGCATCGGCTGCCCCTACATTTTCCAATTCAACATCCATAGCAATTAACTCACCATAATCTACCTGCTGATTATTATTACCTGCACTATCATCAATAGTATTTGAAGTATAAATAACATATGGTCCCGTTGGAGAGATTATCTGCAAAGTACCAATGTACGGCTGTTTAAACTGTTTGGTAACTACTATATCAGCAACACCAACGTTAGAGATTGGGAGAAAATCTAAAGATACAACTCCAGAAGCATCGGCAAGTTGAGCATCTAAAAGATTACCATTCATTGATATTGCAACATATGCATTCTCTTCAGTATTAACGGTTAATGTAGTTGTTCCAACAGGAGTTGCTGCTGCATGAGAAACGGTAAGTATTGTCGGGATACCAATATATGGCATTAATGAGGGATCTCCCATAATATGATAAATTTCCCAATAATATTGAACATAACCTCCTCCGGCCTCTGTAACAGCTAAATTTCCTGAATGTAAAATTTGGCCTGTAGTAATAAACCAATCTTCCTGCTGTTCTCCATTTTCATGCATCAAACAATCATAAACTGCTAATCCAGTACCTGCATATGTTGGATTAGCAGTAATATTTGATGTATTACCAACTCCCCACCAAAAATCTTCATCCCAATAAGTATTATTTGAACCTCCAATATACCCTACAGCTCCTTTATTACTTGCCCTTAAAAGTCCTTCCCCAAAACATTCAGCACTACCAAACGCATTGGATTGACAACAATTTCCAATCAAAACTCCATATTTATCATTATTCTGCAAGCCATTAATATCAGAACTCTCAAAAGAAGGGTCTGACCAACCATAAGGACCACAATGAGCAGTATAATTTGCAAGGCTCACGCCAGCACTTATATCATCTATAATAGCAGCTGCAGCTATATTCTGATCAGAAGTAATAGGTGATCCTGAACCATAAAGATAAGTATGAACATTAAGTCCGTGAGCTGTATTAAAATAATAATCTGTTCCATAGTTAATTTGACCATTACCATGTGTTTGAGCATAATTACCATCAACACCAGCTACCAGCACAATATCATTTAAAAATGTTGGATCAGTAAAAGTATACTGCTCATGAGTTAAAGTCTTATTAACTTGCGTTTCAACTTCACCAGCATTAGTAGCAGAAAATCTACCGTAATACATCTCTGGCAAAAAATCTCCTCCTCCATCAAACTCGCAATAATACATATCAGAAAGATGAGTATTCGTTACTCCATCAAAAGAAGGGACCTGTGCATCATCTCCTACAATTAACAGATAAGTTGGTGCCGGATTAATAGCTGTAGCGTTATCATACATATCTTTAATAAATGTACGTATTGATGTAGTAGTATTTCCAACATTAGGGTCATTAGTATATCCTTCAACTACCATAAAACCTTTCTTGGTTTTCCATTCAACAAGAGGCTGTAAAGCTGCTTCAAAACTAGGATCGGATATAATAACATATTTCACTGGATAAGTAGTAATAATATCTTTCTCTTGCTTAGGCAGATAATTAATACAAGACTTAAATAGATTTTCAAACTCTGGGGAATAGTACTTTTGCTTATTAAGTTTGTGCCCCTCAGTATCAATATTCTTAAAAATCACTTTTACCTCTAACTTCGTAACAACCTTCAACTCATTTTTTACAGGGTTATAACTAAAGGGGGCAATAGATAATCTTGCTAATTGCTGACCTCTCATCTTTCCTAGAATTTCTGTAGAAACTAATTTGTCAGAATGAAAACGATTTGCATTATAATAATCTGTATTAAAGTAAAAAGGAATATCCTCCGCATTTTCTGACTTTGAAAGTGATGGCTGAGAAGGAAAAATAAAATTATTTATTCCATAATCTGATAATGCAATAGTTTCCACCTCCTTATTAAGAATCTCAACAGATATCGTTGAGCCAAAAGGAACATTTAGTAATTCTTCTAAGACTGGTAATTCGGCATTTCCTTTTTTAGCATTCTCTCCATAGCCAGGTACTACTAACTTCACAAAGTTATCTGCATCATTTTTTACCTTCATTATATTAATCTCAGAAAGATAATTAATAAACGTAACTTCCGAAAGTGATTTAGAAGTAATCGAGAATTGATTAGAGGTCTCGTTTAACTTAATATCCTTTGCGTGTATTGAGAAGGACAATACAGTAATTAATAATAGTAATACTCTTGATATTTTCATGATGATTTTATTTTACTACAAAAATATAACATTTATATTTGAAAGGCTAATTTTCCGTATAACAATCTTACGAATTAAAAGAATAAATAAGCAACCTTCCTATTTCAAAGGAAAATAAGAAAACACATTATTGTACAAAATTTAATTTATGATTACACCATTCACATTCTTTCAAATGAGGCTTCTGACTAAATGAACTATGTTTAATTTTTGAAAGCACCTTAATTAATTGTAGTTCAAATTTATCAATTACAGCTTGATTTATCATAAGAATCTCTGACTCCTTGCTGCTAATCCTTCTGCTAATTTTTAACAATCCCGGCTTTAGGTTTTTAAAAGAAAAATTACCTGCAACAATATCTGTTCCCATATAATCAGGATAATTTTTCAAATATAAATATGCATACATCAATAATTGAAATGCTTTTGACTTAGCGGGGTCATTAATTAACTCATCAAACTCATTAAATATAAGTTCTTTCTCCTCAACCTTACCTGTTTTATAATCGATTATCCTTAATGTATCCCCTTCCAAATCAACCCTATCAATCTTTCCTCTCAACCTAAAATTAACCCCATCAACAAGCAAATCAGAAAACAATTCCAATTCCTTCGAGAGTATCTTAATGTTTTTATTCTTAACCTTAGCTTCCGAAATTAATTTTCTTTCAAGCTTCAAGAAGTTCTTGGTTAATCGTTGAGCAATTTTCAAACTCAGATAATTTTTTCCTTCCTTCATTGCTTGATTAGAGAAAACCTTAACAAAATGGTCTCTAATATCAAGCAATATCCCACTTGTCTTATCAGAAATATACTTATCAGTTAGAATTCCTATTGGATAATTATCGTCTAATACATCATGAATTACTGTTCCCATCATACTTGCATCAGCATACTCATCTACTTCATTATCAATTCTTATACCTACCAAATAATGATAATAGAAATGCAAACTACAATTATTATAAATATTTAAAGCAGAAGGTGATACTCCTTTTAAAGCCCAAGATTTAATCTTCTCTTCTAACCCTTGACTATTAATAACAATTTCATGAGAAGACTGAAATTCTATATCAGGACCTTCATAGACATAACTATCAATCTTGCCCTTATACTCTGATAAGAGCTGAGTAATGAACCTACTCCTTTCACCACTACCAAAATCATCAGTCTCTGAATTGTGAATGAGAGTAATATTATTAGCTCTCTGTAATAATCTATAAAAATGGTAAGCAAAAACAGCATCACTATCAGTATAGGTTGGAAGCTTAAAATACTTTTTAATATCATAAGGAATAAAAGAGTTCATCGATTTTCCTTTAGGCAACTTTCCTTCATTTAAACTTAAGACAATAACATTTTTAAAATCAAGTGTTCTGCTTTCTAGTATACCCATAAGCTGAACCCCCTCCAGTGGCTCTCCTTGGAAAGGAATAGATTCTTTAGCAACTAATTGTTCCATAATTACTTGCAAAGTTCTTAATTCTATATCAAAATGATTTTCTTCAAGAAGATTTTGCAGAACAATAAGGTTCTTAAAAAAGGCCGAAAGGACTTCTGACTCAACAGTAGCTGATTTTCCTACCAAATGTCTTTTCAAATATCCAATCAATCTATTCAATATCTTAATAACATCATTAGGGTCTAACCAAATTGAAAGCAACTCAACTATAAAGTCATGGCTAAATATATTCTTAATATTACTCTGAGTTATAAAAACAATATTCCTCTGCATAATACACTCTCTGAAGTGACTTACCTCTTCTTGTGTTGCAAGCTTGAGAAAATATGGATGTTGGACTAATGCAATAACATCTTTGTAATAAAACACATGATTTTCATATTTAAGAGCATTAACATGAACATTAAACAAGGTTTCAAGAAAAGAGAAAAGAGCAGTATTCTTTAGAGGACTACCCATTGTAACATTTAACTTTTTTACTTGAGAAGGAAGATTATAGAGCACTGGATAAAGAAGAGATTCATCTGCTAGCACTACTGCAGTATTGCTATCTTTCAAATCCTCTTCAGAAAGACCTGTGAGTATCTCCGATGCAACCTTTGCTTGACTAATATTCTTTGGACAAGCAAT
>MDSW01106195.1_pt1 | contig 14517 bp, 12 predicted proteins | sample 811171 | NCBI WGS metagenome assembly MDSW01 (sample SAMN05326641, study PRJNA326480) | marine metagenome | isolation source: seawater | place: Atlantic Ocean: North West | collected 2012 | reverse complement strand
TGCCCGAGTGGTGGAATTGGTAGACACAAGGGACTTAAAATCCCTCGATAGAAATATCGTGCCGGTTCAAGTCCGGCCTCGGGTACCAAGTTTAAACTAGATTAATATTGTGAAAGTTTGGATGGTTGCAACATATAAAGGTAATGAGTTAAAAAGACTCAAAGACAATCTTCAAAATCAAGATCTTGAATATTATCATCCCAAAATTAACACAAAAAAATATAATTTAACACCAAAAGAAGAGCCCTTATTTCCTGGCTATATTTTTATTCATTCCGACATTGAAAATTATTCAAAAATAAAATATACAAGGGGAATTTCTAAAGTTATACGATTCAATAATAATATTGCAATGCTTGAAGATGATGAGATTTTTGAATTAAAAAAAATAGAATCAGAGTCTTTTTCAAAACCCATAATTCAAAAAATATTTGTTGGACAAGAGGCTACAATGTCTAAAGGACCCTTAAAAGGATCATTTATTTCAATTGCCTCATTGCCAAATAAAGATAGGGTAAATATTTTCATTCATATTCTAGGAAAAAAAAGAAAGGTGGCAGCATCTTTAAATGAAATTAAGCTCTAAAAAAAATTCATATCTCAAGTACTAAGATTTTTAAATTTTTATAATAATTTCATATTTAGTTGTTTTTTTTGTACACAAGTTATATAGTTCATCCGTTGAACGGTGTAAATGATCATTTTTTCCGTGCGGTAGCTATAGTGCATTCCAAAACTATTCACAACTTTACTTATGTCAAATAATAAAAAAATCAATGAGGACGATTTAAAAGTACTTCACTTGGTTCATAACAATCCAAAAATTTCTCAAAGGGGTATAGCTGAACAAATGGGTTTCAGCTTAGGTAAAGTTAATTATTGCATTAAAGCTTTAACTGAAGTTGGGTTCATAAAATGCAAAAGCTTTTTAAATCACAAAAACAAATTGGGTTATTTGTACATATTAACTCCAAAAGGATTAAATGAAAAAACTGCTTTAACAAAAAGATTTTTACAAAAAAAACAACTTGAATACGAAAAACTATATAATTACTTCCATGAAAAATAGCACTGATTTAAATAAAAATAACGAACTTGGTGATGAAATAGATATAAAGGCATTATTTAAGAGAATTCTTATTAACAAGCATATAATTGCTGCTTCCACTGCATCTTTTGCAATAATCGCACTAATTTACAGCCTTACTCTTTCAAATATTTATCAATCAACTGCACTTTTGAGTCCAGTTGATGACCAAGGTAGCTCAAGCCAATCTTTAAACAATTTAGGAGGGTTAGCTAGTCTTGCTGGTATAAGCATACCATCATCGTCCAGTGGTAATTCAACTAAAGCAATAACAAAAATAACTACTCTAAGTTTTTTTGAAGAAAATATTTTACCTAATATTTTTCTACCTGATCTTATGGCTGTGAGAACTTGGGATAAGGAAAGGAACTCTGTTATATACAACAATTCTATGTACAGTGTGCAAAATGAAAAATGGAACGAAATCCCTCATCCTCAAAAAAGTTACAAAGCTTTTATAAGTAGGTTACAAGTTTCTCAAGATTTTGAAACGAAATTTTTAACTATTTCTATTAAGCATGAGTCACCTTATATTGCTAAAGAATGGACAGAGTTAGTAGTAAATCAGATAAATGATTCTTTTAGAGCTAAAGATAAGCTTGAAGCCGAGTCAGCTATGAATTTTTTGAATACTCAGATGGCTTTAACTAACTATACCGAAATAAAGCAAGTTGTAGCCGAGATTCTCAAACAAAAAATGCAACAACTTGCATTAATAGAAGCAAATGAATTTTATGTTTTCTCATATTTAGACCAACCTGCGGTTGCAAGAAAAAAAACAGAACCATCAAGAACTTCTATTTGTATACTTGGCACATTACTAGGATTTATGCTTGGAGTGCTCTTTGTCCTTATTCGTGACTATTTCAAAGAAGATTAAAGTAACTAACATTTTATTAAACAAAATATCGTTGACATATAAAAAACACTGCTTCTCGGTGCGATTTAAGTAAATTTTAAAGTGACGAATCTAAAAAATGTTTAAAATTGTAAAGCATCTCTTTAGCATATTGAAAACAAGTCAAAGAAGGCAGTTTTACCTTCTTCAAGTTTTGGTTATAGTGATGTCATTAACACAGATAGTAGGTGTTGCCTCAATAATTCCTTTTATGGCCTTGGTTGGTGATTTAAGTCAGCTTAAACAAGACACCCTTATTGCACAAGTTTATATATTGAGTGGCTTGAACTCAGAATCACAATTCGTATTTTGGTTGGGACTAAGTGTTTTAATAATGTTATTTTTTGCATCTGTTATCTCTATGTATACAACATGGAGAATAACATTATTTGCAAATAAGATTAGTGTTGAAATTGCTGATAGACTATATACACATTATCTAAAACAAGATTGGTTATTTCATGCATCAGGCAGTAGCGCTCAATTAACAAAACAAATCGCTACTGAAACCCTAAGGATAAATCATGGTATTTTGATGCCTTTTATGCATTTAAATGCAAATGTTGTATTCGTTACATCTATGAGCATAAGTATTTTTATTTTTGATCCAATAGTTGCGATTGTTGGTGTTGTAATATTTGCATTATCGTATTCTTTCATTTTTAAACTTGTCAGCCTTACATTATTAAAAAATGGTAGGTCAATATCGGAAATGTATGAAAAACGTTATCGCTTAATGAATGAGGGATTTGGTGGCATAAAAGATGTATTGTTATTAGGAAGACATAGCGACTTTATAGATCGTTTCTACAAAACTGGAGTCGTATTTGCTTATAGCCAAGGCGTAAATAATGCATTAGGACATGCACCACGTTACTTTATGGAACTAATTGCTTTCGGCTCGATGATAGGACTCGTACTTTATTTATTTACAAGTTACGATGCAGATTTAAGCACAATACTACCAATACTTTCTGTATATGCTATTGCTGGTATGAAATTGTTGCCCGCATTCCAAGGAATATATAATAGTTTGGCATCTATTAGGGCAAGCACAGGAGCCTATGAGGCAATTCATCAAGATTTAACTGATTCATCAGAAATTAAACCCGCGACAAATAAATCTAAGACAAGTAAGAAAGAAAAAAGCTATCTAAATCCTAAAGAAAAAGTATCGCTAGAAAATGTCTCATTTAGATATCCTGGTAAGAAAGAATTAGTTCTAGATCAAATGAATATATCAATACCAGTTAAAAAAGTAATTGGAATAGTTGGGCCATCTGGATCTGGAAAATCAACACTTGTTGATATTTTGCTTGGTTTGATAGAACCTCAAAAAGGATTCTTAAAGATAGACGGTAAAATTATAAATAATCAAAATCGTAGATCTTGGCAAAATAGTATTGGTTTCGTAGCACAAGCAATATTTTTATCAGAGGGCACTATTGCGGAAAATGTGGCTTTTGGTCTTTCAAAGAATCAAATTAACCTAAAGCATGTAGAAAATGCATTAAAGTTAGCTAACTTGGAAGAATTTGTTAAAGACTTAAAAAATGGAGTTCATACTAAAGTTGGAGAAAGAGGAGTTCAGCTTTCTGGTGGACAGCGCCAGCGAATTGGAATTGCTAGAGCTTTATATCATAAAGCAGAGGTATTAGTGTTTGATGAGGCAACTAGTTCTCTTGATGGAATAACTGAAAAAATGATTATGCAAGCCGTACACAAATTTAGTGATGAAAAAACCATTATCATGATTGCTCATCGCTTAAAGACAGTAGAAAAATGTGATCAAATATTTTTTATTGACGAAGGAAAAGTTGCCGATCAAGGTACTTTTCAAGAATTAATAGAAAAAAATGAAAAGTTTAAAAATATGGCTAACCATACTTAATTGACTTATTTTGAGTATTTATGAATAAAAAAATATTAGTTACTGGTGGTGCAGGTTTTATAGGATCAGCTCTTATTCGAAATATTATTTCTAATACCAATCATAGCGTAGTAAACATTGACAAACTTACTTACGCTGGAAATTTGGAATCATTATCATTAGTAGAAAGCTCTGATAGATATTCTTTTGAGTTAGCAGATATCTGTGATCCAAACAAAATTAAAAATATTTTTGAAAAACATCAACCTAACCTAATTATTCATCTAGCTGCTGAATCTCATGTTGATAAATCAATAAATACACCTTCAGAGTTTATGCAATCAAATATTATTGGTACATATGTTTTGCTTGAACAGTCTAGAATGTACTGGAGATCTCTTGAAAATAACAAAAAAGATAAATTTAGATTTCTTCATGTATCTACCGATGAAGTTTATGGAGATCTTGAAGGCACAAATAATTTATTTACAGAGACAACGCGATATGCTCCAAGTTCTCCATACTCCGCCTCTAAAGCTAGTTCTGATCATTTGGTTCGTGCATGGAATAGGACTTATAAATTACCAACATTAATAACAAATTGTTCAAATAACTATGGACCTTATCAGTTCCCTGAAAAACTTATTCCTAATACCATTCTAAAAGCATTGAATGGAGGTAACATTCCTGTATATGGTGATGGAAAACAAATACGAGATTGGTTATATGTTGATGATCATACAAGAGCACTTCTTGAAGTTGGACTAAGAGGTAAAATTGGACAAACTTTCAATATTGGAGGCCATAATGAAATTCCAAATATTGATGTTGTAAAAACCATTTGCAATATATTAGATGTATTAAAGCCAAGCAAACATTATAATATTGCAAAATACGAAGAATTAATCACTCATGTTGAGGATAGACCAGGCCATGACAGTAGATATGCTATAGACGCTAGCAAGATTGCAAATGAGCTTAACTGGAGTCCAGCAGAATCTTTTAACACAGGCATCAAGAAGACTATTGAGTGGTACTTAGAAAATATCAATTGGTGCAATCAAATAATAAAAAACAATAATCAATCTAAAAGATTAGGAGTTAAAGATTTATGAAGGGAATTATATTAGCCGGTGGTTCTGGCACTCGTCTTTATCCCGTAACTAAAGCAGTTTCAAAACAACTGATGCCAATTTATGACAAACCAATGGTTTACTATCCCTTGTCAGTATTGATGATTGCTAACATTAAAGAGGTACTAATTATTTCAACTCCTGAAGATTTACCAAGATATAAGCAATTACTTGGAAGTGGTAATGATATTGGCATGAAGTTTGAATATGTAGAGCAACCTTCTCCAGATGGTTTGGCGCAAGCATTTATTCTAGCTAAGGATTTCATTGGTGATGATGATGCATGTTTAATTCTTGGTGATAATATTTATTATGGTCACGGATTGAATGATCTTCTGTCTAGCGCTGTGATGAATGCAAAAGATAAAAATAAGGCAACAGTTTTTTGTTATCATGTTAATAATCCTGAACAATATGGCGTTATTGACTTTGATGCTAATGGCAAAGTTTTAAGTATTGAAGAAAAGCCTCAGAAACCAAAAAGCAATTTTGCTCTTACTGGTTTATATTTTTTCCCCAATGATGTAATTCTTAAAGCGCCAGAGGTTTTACCTTCAGAAAGAGGAGAGTTAGAAATAACTACCTTGGCTGAAATGTATCTTTATGAAGACCGGCTAGACGTCGAATTAATGGGTCGAGGTTATGCTTGGTTAGACACAGGTACACACAAAAAACTTCTTGAGGCTTCTACATTTATTGAAATAATTGAAAGAAGACAAGGTCTAAAAGTTGCATGCATTGAAGAAATTGCATTTAATAAAGGCTATATTAGCAGAACTCAACTTTTTGAATTAGCAAAACCATTATCTAATAATCAATATGGACAATATTTACTCAGATGTGCTGAAGAAATTAAAGATAAGGATTTTTAAATGAAAAAAACAGTATATATTCTTGGTGGAGGTATAACAGGTCTAGCATCTGCTTATGAACTCTTAAAACATGGACACAATGTTGAGATTATTGAAAAAACTTCAATGATAGGGGGCTTAGCTAGAACTGAAACCTGGAAAGGAAGGCCTATAGATATGGGACCACACATATATCATACGCCTGACGATGATATTAAAAATTATTTGCTAACTGAATTTGAAGGTCTTTTTTACGAGAGAGACCATTGGGCTAAAAATTTTAAAAACGGTAAGTTTTATGACTATCCTATTTCAAGAGAGTTTATTAACAGCTTGCCAAAAAAAACAAGTGATAAAATAAATGATGAACTAGCAAAGGCTAATCCTGACGATTTATCAAAAGCAAATAATTATTATGAATATACAAAAGCACTCGCAGGGGATACCTTGCAGGAACTTTTTTTTACAAAATACCCAGAAAAGTTATGGGGTATTCCTACAAAAGAGTTAGATGCGAATTGGGCACCCAAAAGAGTACAAATAACTGAAGAACGTCGTGCATTTTATCAAGATCAGTGGAGTGCTGTTGGTAATGAGGGTAGTGGAACTATTCTTGGATGTTTAGAGAAAAAAGTTCTTGACCTTGGCGGAGTAATAAACCTGGAAGAAACAATTCAAAATATTCAATTAAGCAATAGTAATAATATAAATAAAATTGTTACTGATAAGCGTGATATCAATTTAATGCCAAAAGATATAGTTATCAATACAACATCATGTACTAATTTCTCTAGGTTCCTTGGGTTTGAAACTAACTTAAAATATAGAGGAGTTATTTTGGTAATGTTGGAGCTTTCAACTGCAAAAGTTTTGCCTGAAGGTGTTGATTTTATTTACATAGATGATGAAGATATTTTTTTCAACAGAGTCTCAGATCAAAATTCATTTATTAAAGACCCATCTCCAGATACTACAATAATGTGTTGTGAAATAACTTATTCTCCTGATGATAAATACGATGTGATGAATGAAGATGAGTTATTTAATAATGTTAAAACACAATTTGCCAGTCTCGGTTTATGTAAGTTAGATCAAATTACCGATTTTAAAGTTATTAAATTGCCAGAAGTTTATCCTATGTACATTAAAGGTTATCAGGCAGCACTTGCTGAGACACGTGAAAAATTTGATAAGATTTTAAATTTATATACTTTAGGCAGCCTCGCAGAATTTATATATGCTGATTTACAAATATTATTTAGTAAGGCAATTGATCTTGCACAAATTATAAGCGATAAGACATTTAAAATTAATTCAATTGATAAAACAAATCCTCGTTTAGATTTTAACAAAATTGTAAGCATTAAAGATAAATGTGTGGGTATAGACCAAGGTACTTTTTTGATTGCAGAGATTGGCCTCAACCATAATGGAAGTATGGCCATGGCAAAAAAATTAATTGATGCTGCTATTGATGCTGGAGCAGATGCAGTCAAGCTTCAATCGTATAAAACCAAATATCGAGTTGCAAAACATGGAAAAACTTCTCGCTACGTTGAAAAAGTTCTCGGGGTTGAAGAGACCGATTATGAGATGCTTAAAAAATATGAGCTTACAAAAGAACAAACTATTGAGCTTTTTGATTATGCCAAAGAGAGAACCATAATCTTTTCAGCTCCATTTGATTTAGAGAGTGCAGATGAACTCGCTGAGCTTGGAGTTGATTGTTACAAAATTGCGTCTTTTGATTTAGTTAATCTCCCACTTATTAGAAAAGTCGCCTCAACTCAAAAGCCAATTATTATTTCTACAGGTATGTCATATCTTTCTGAGGTTCAAGATGCTCTTATGGAGGTTGCCAAATGTGGGAATCCTAATGTGATTTTGATGCAGTGCACATCTTCATATCCTTGTCCCCCTGAAACTATGAACATTAAAGCTATTGATACAATGAAACAAGCATTCAATGGTTTACCTGTTGGCATCTCTGATCATGTAATAGGAGATATGGTTAGTCTAGGCGCAGTAGCCAGAGGAGGAGATATAATTGAAAAACATTTTACTTTAGATAAAAAAATGGAAGGTCCTGATCATATTCTATCAATGGAACCAAAAGAATTTGCTGAAATGAAGGAACGAGTCAAAATCGTAGAAAAGTCTTTGGGTGATGGAATTAAACAACCATCGTCAAGTGAAATAGCATCTGTCATAAGATTTAGAAAAACTATGTATGCGAAAAATAAGATAAATAAAGGCTCTATTATTAATGCTGAAGATATAATTTATACAGCTCCAGCTTATGGGATATATGCAAAATTTGAAGATATAGTTCTTGGCAAGATGGCTAATCAAGATATACCAGAGAATACTCCAATTACTTGGGACCTGATCTCTTAAAACTAATGAAGAAAGTCTTTCTCAAACAGCTTAAAGAAAATTTAAAAGCTCTTAAAAAAAATAATAGTAGAACTGTTTTTACTATTGCCACAACATCCAAACAGGAAACTGAACCTTATCTTACACCAATAAGAGAATGTGATTTTTTTGTTGTTTGCGGTTGTGTAATATTTGAACAATCTATCTTAACAGAAATAATAGATATTATTGATGGGGAGGTTGATTATATTTTCGTAGATAGCGAAAAGAAAATTCCAGTTACAATTCATCCAAAGCTTAATGTTGTCGAAACTGGAAATTTGTCAAAAATTTGTTTTCAAAGAATTAAAAAATCAAGAATTCTAGAATATAAGCCCAATGATATAACAGTTAATGCAACATGGTCTTTTTTAAGCCAGAAACTTAATTTTTTGAGTGGCAAAAAAGTTTCAATATTAGGCTCTGGTAACATAGGAAGTAAGCTTGCCTTAAAGTTAGTAGAGTGTGGCGTGAGTGTAAGTATTCATAGGCGAAATGCACATAAAGGCTATGGTATCGCTCAGGGCCTTAATTTTATAAAACCTGAAAACACAGTTTCAAATATTACTTTTCATGAAAATATTTTACAAACTTCATTTATGTCAGATGTTTTAATAGGAACCTCTAATGGAATGCCTATAATAGATATTGATATAGTAAAAAGTATTAAAAATGATGCAATCATAGTTGATCTTGGAAAAAATAATCTTACACAAGATGCTATACAGTATGCATTAGATCAAAAAATTGAAATTTATCGCACAAACATAACATCAGCTTTTGAAGGTTTCATATATGAAGCTATTAAAACAGACGAAATTTTAAATAATTCATATGGACAAAAAGATTTAGATTATTGCAATATAGTTGGTGGCGGTTTTCATGGTAGAGATGGGGACATTGTAGTCGATAATATTTCAAACCCAAATATAATTTATGGTGTCGCTGCAGGTGATGGAACTCTCAAAAATAAGCTTTCCACTAAAGATAAAGAAAAACTAAGTAAATTAAAAAAAGAGATCTCAAAATGATTGATCTAGTAAGCTTCAAGTTAAACTTTATTCACAATAATCTCATTATCTTCATATTCTAAATAATAATTAAAGATGAAAGTAGTAGTTATAATTCCAGCAAGAAGTGGAAGTAAATCTCTGCCAAAAAAAAATATATTACCTTTAAATGGTAAACCATTACTTTCTTACTCAGTGTCTTACGCGTTAAAGTCTGACTCAGTAAATAAGGTAATAGTTTCAACAGACTCTGAAGAATTTGCAGAAATTGCTAAAAATTGTGGCGCAGATGTGCCTTTTCTGAGGCCAGCCAAAATATCTATGGATAATACTAGAGATTATCCTTTCATGAGACACGCTTTGGATTATCTTGATTCAGTTGGTGATGTTTATGATATATATATTTTGCTAAGGCCAACATCACCATTGAGACCAGAAGGACTTATAGAAAAATCGATTGATATACTTAATAAAAACCCTAGTGCAACATCTGTTAGAGCAGTTGCAAGGGCAAAGGAACATCCATACAGAGTATTAGGAATTAATGAAGATGGCAGTATAAGCTCCATGATTTCTGATATAGAAGAACCTTATAATTTTCCTAGACAAGAGTTGCCTGAAGCTTACTCCATGACAGGTGATATTGAGGCTGCTCGAAGAGAAACATTATTAAGTGGAAGTGTATCTGGTAATAAAATATATCCATTAATTATTAATCCAGAGGATAAAATTGATATTGATAGTATCGAAGATTTCAAAATAGCAGAAAAAAGACTGAAATATTAAACATTAATGACCACAAATAACTTTAAAGATTTTTTGTCTTCCTTTATTTACTTCATAAAATTAATTTTTACTTCAAAAAACTATGACGTGGTTTTTATAAGTACATCTTTTTTTAATAGAGGACAAGAGGGTGAGAATTATCTACTAAGCCCTATGATAAATTATTGTATTGAAAATGAGTTGAGTTATGTTGTATTCGAAGAAACATATTTTAAGTCTTATTCGAGTTATAAAGTTAATAAAAAATCGACACCATTTATTTTTATATCTTTAATACAAATAATATTAAGAAAATTATTAAATTTTCTTAACAAAAAACCAATCACTAAAAACGAAATCTATTTGCGAGAAGTAAAGATTTCAAAAATACTCAAAAGAATATTTTTTACAAAATTTCATTCTAAAGTTTACATCACTCTTATTTGGAATAATTCTACTCTATGGAGAACCATTAATCCTGATGCTTGTGTAGTAGATTATCAGCATGGAACTATTTGGAGTGGCCATCACTGGTATTTAAAAGATGGTTATCCTCCTGAAGATAAGATAAAAAATAATATAATGACCCTTGTTCATGCAGACATTTTTAAAAATATATTAATACATAATGACAAATCAAAATTTTTTAATGATGCTAATGTAATCAAAGTCGGCGTAAACAAGAGGGCATATAGAGTTAGTAAAAAGATAAATAATAATAAAAAAATTCTGTTCACACTTCAGATTGCTCCAGATCAAAATTTGGATGAAATAAACAAGCAGAACGTTGAAATAATTACAAAACTCTTAGATATTAATGCTAAATTTTTATTGGATCATGGGTATAAAATTATTTTTAAACACCACCCTAGGTATAGTAAATTTAATTGTCCAGAAATCAAATTAGAACATCCATTTGTATCCTTTGAAAATAAAAAGCCTCTCAATAAATTGCTTTCAGAGAGTAGCATTCACATTACATTTAGCTCAACCTCTACTATTGATGCATCAGCAATGTCAGTTCCTACAATATTAATTGATATGCAAAAAAATTGGCAATTTTCACCTAAAGATATTTTCTTTAAGCAGTATAAATATCCTTGTAAAGATATGGTGATTAAAGATTATAAAGATTTTAAAAATATATTGGCAAGAATGGATAATAAAGAAATTTATAGTAATAGTTGTGATGATGTATATAAGTGGTCAAAAGACTTTTATCATGATTTTGATGAAATAGTATTTGGTGATTTTTTATTAGATCAAATAAATAAATATCAAGGCAATATAGACAATGGATCAAAACAAAATACCTAAAACTAGTGTAATTATCACAACATTTAATGATGCTGAATATTTAAAAAGGTCAATACCTTCAGTCATCAACCAAACTTCAAAGCCTAAAGAAATCATTATTATTGATGACGGATCAAGCGACAATCAAGCTAAGGAGATTGTTGATTCATTTCATAACCATCCAGATATTTCTATAATCTATAAAAAGAAAAAAAATGGTGGCCCATCAAGCGCCAGAAATGTTGGAATTAAATTGGCAAAAGGAGAGTTTATTCTTTTTCTTGATGCTGATGATGAGCTATTGGAAAACTCCTTAGAGTGGCGTGAGGAAATATTAGAATCATTAGATCAAAATTATGCGTCTATTTATTGTAGTAAAATAAAGCTTATAGATAATAAAAGGAAAATCAAAGAAAAAATTTTTGAAACTGATGGGAAGCTTAATGTTTGTTTGGTTGGGCGTAATAATGGTATTCCTGGACAAATAACACATCATTTATTTCGAAGAGATATTGTTAATGAAGTTAATGGATATAATGAATCTCTCAAATTTAATGAAGATTTCGAATTCCTTCTAAGAATTGCAAAGAAGGGGCTGTTTTTTGGAGTTAATAGGGTTGGTTTTATTCAGCATATGCGAGAAGATTCATGGAGTAAGTCAGATCCATATTATGCTTATAATGGAGTAGAGGACTTTTTAAACTTAGCTTCAAATAAAGAATTATTACCTCAAATTGAAATCAAGCTTAGAAGAAAAGAAAATAGGCTTTCTTTGGCTAAGGTGATTTTATTTCAGAGAACTAAATTAAAAGAGGCTATCCCATACATAGATGAAGCATTTGATATAATTAAACCTCAAAACATAAAAGAGCACGCATTATTTTATTTAAACAAAACTTTAAAAAAACTTTGATAAGACAGATAGGCCCTAAGTAATTGACTGATAATTTTCATTAAAGTTTTTTAAATTTCTCAATGCAGGAACAAAGATGAAGATTTTACATATAATCACAGGCTTAAATAAGGGGGGAGCCGAGACACTTCTATTAAATTTATGTCAATTCGATAAAGAACATGAACATACAATTATCTCTTTATCTTATGTTAAAGATTCACAATCTCTTTCTAGTATGCATAATTTTTCTTTATATTCACTAAATTTCCCTATAGGAAAGGTAAGGGTTTCAGGATTATTTAAACTTTATAAGCTTATTAAAAAAATTAATCCAGATGCTATTCAAACATGGTTGATACATGCTGATTTAATTGGTGGTTTAGCAGCTAGATTTGCAGGAGTCAAAAATATTTTTTGGGGTGTTCACCATACCATTTTGCTTCAAGGTAAAGTTAAATTCTCAACAATTTTTATTTTAAAATGCAATGCTTTATTATCAAACTTTATACCTAAAAAGATAATTTATTGCGCTGAAAAGTCTAGATTAATCCAAGAATCAATTGGTTTTAATAAGTCAAAAGGATTAGTTATACAAAATGGCTATAACATAAAAAACTTCTCTCAAAGTGATATTTTGCGCAATGATTTTAGAAATGAGCTAGGCTGTTCTGATAATACCTTTCTTATTGGTCATGTTGGCAGTTATCATCCTTTAAAGGATCAGAGCAGTCTAATCGATGCTCTTGCTTTTTTAAATAAAAAAGGTTTTAAATATTCAGCTGTACTTGTTGGAAAGAATCTTGATAATAACAATCATGATTTGGTATCTAAGATAAGGGAAAATGGATTGACTGATCATATTATTTTGCTTGGAGAAAGGAACGATATTCCTGCAGTTATGAATGGGATTGATTTGTTTGTACTTTCATCTTTATCAGAAGCTTTCCCAAATGTTCTTAACGAAGCAATGGCGTGCGGCACTCCTTGTGTGACAACCAACGTCGGCGATGCTTCATTAATTGTAGATAATACAGGGTGGGTTGTATCTCCTAAAGACCCAGAAGCTATAGCTAATGCTGTTTTCGAAGCTGCAGGTGAAAAACAATCAGATAATTCTGCTTGGATTAAAAGAAAAAATGACTGTCATCAAAGAATTGCCCATCATTTTACTCTTGAAAAAATGTCAAAAAAGTATAAAAAGGCATGGGCAGGCAATGATTAAATTTCCAAAGTTAATTTCAAGAGCTCAATAAATGTTTATTTATGATTTACCAAACTTACTCGCAATATTAATAGTGGTATTAGTATCATTAAGAGTTGGTTTAATTCCATTATGGTTATCTTTTTTTCTGTGTTTGTTTGCCTTTACCCCCTTTTTTCTTAATGAGGTTCTTTTCCCAGCAAGTTATATGCCTGATCAATTTCAGTACTATAATGTCTCTAAGGGAATTCGATCTTTTGCCCTAGAAAGTTTTTCTGAATCTACAACAGTTGAGAACGCCGGTTGGATGTTAGCTTTGATTCCTTTGCCTTATATAGAAACAATTCAAAGTTTAGGTTTTTTTAATAGATTTATGGTTACTGTTCTTATTATTTGGCTCTATTCTTCTAAGAACATACGTGGCTGGCCCCTTTTGTTCATGGTTTTCTATCCAAGCTTGCTACTTTATAGTTCATTGACTCTCAGAGACACATTAGTATTAATATTTATGATTTTGTCTATAATCTTTTTTATAGAAAATCGAAAATTGCTTGCAGTAATAACCGCTGTTCCATTATTGATGTTTAAATTTCAAAACTTTTTATTAGTAATCGTTTTTTTTGTAGCCCACCTTTATTTTTCCCGTGATTCTTTTGTCTATAGATACAGATATATGTTCTTAATTATCGTAATAGCTTCCCTTGCTCCTTTTATGATGACAATAATTGAGATACTTGATTTTAGCAGGTTAAATATGTTCATTGATGATGGAGGAAGACGCAATGCATATGTGCATATGAGAACTTTAGAAGATTTTATAATCATAGCTATGCAATCCGCACCTTATTTTTTAATGAAGCCATTGCCCTGGGAAGCTGATAGTTTTTTAACATTACTACAAAGCTTTGAAAACATACTAATATTAATTTTCTTGAGTTTTATGTTTATAAGAACATCTAAACTGGATAAACAAATTGCTTTTAAATGGCTGGTATATTTATTTGCTGCGTTGGGTATTTATGGATTGGTTGTCTATAATTTTGGAACAGCTGTTCGATATAAATTCCCTTTTATTGTTATTGTTATCGTTGGTATG